>Ga0116226_10007197_pt1 | contig 10023 bp, 11 predicted proteins | sample S1TSphfallax_FD_89692 | JGI IMG/M metagenome (GOLD analysis project Ga0116226, IMG submission 89692) | Host-associated microbial communities from peat moss isolated from Minnesota, USA - S1T2_Fa - Sphagnum fallax MG | ecosystem: Host-associated > Plants > Peat moss > Unclassified | place: USA...
CCAAATGAAAAAAAATCGTTGAAATTGAAAAAAATGCAATGGTTTTTTGTTGACAGCACGTTGCGGGAAGCGGAATAGCGATTCATGCGTGCGTTGCGCGATTCGCGCCGCAACCGAGTGATATCTGTATCGGTCAAGAGGCCCCCGCACGCGATACTAGGAGGACGGTTAATCACCGTGACGGCGAAGATGCAGCATTGCACAGGAACGAGCTGCACGGCGACAAACTGGACCTCCCCCAACCTTAAGCGTAAGGAGCAACGCTCGTGACCACTGAAGACACCACCACACTGCGCGCCCAGCCACTGGCCGCGAAAGCCGTAGCGAAGAAGACTGCCGTTAAGAAACCCGTCGCCAAAAAAGCCGCGGTGAAAAAACCGGCTGTCAAAAAAGCTGCTGTGAAGAAACCCGCTGTGAAGAAAGCCGCCGTTAAAAAGGCTGCGGTGAAGAAGCCGGTTGCTAAAAAAGCCGCCGTGAAGAAGGCCGCCCCGGCCAAAGCCGCAGCACCGGCCAAGAAGAAACCCGGACCGAAACCCGGTGCCAAAAAGGCCGCTGCGAAAAAAGCCGTTGCCCCTAAAAAGGCTGCCGCTCCGGTGAAGAAAGCCACCGCCAAGAAAGCGGTTGCGCCGAAGAAAACCGCCGCCGCCAAGAAGCCGGTGAAGAAAGTTGCCGCACCAGCGAAGAAGACGGTTGCCAAGAAGACCACCGCCGCCGCCAAGAAGCCGGTGAAGAAGGCCGCCGCCCCCGCGAAGAAAGCCACCACCAAAAAGACCGTGGCGGCACCAAAGGCAAAACGCGCTTACACGCGCCGCACGCCTATCGCCGCCGCACCCGCGCCGGAGAAGAAGCCCCGTGGCCGCCGTAAGGCCGTGGTGATACCGGCGATCATCGAGACACCGGAACTGGAAACCGCGATCAGCGAATAAACGTCTACCCCTCCAGCACGCGGCAACGCGGGCTGGGTTTGGTTTAGATGTAAATAACCTGCCCCAGTGCAAAACGGGGGCAGGTTTTTTTGTGAATAAATGCGCGAACGACTCACGGGGATCTTGGTTAAGCGGCGCGGGCCCTCACACTAAATCATATGCCGCGAGCACGGCCCGCATCCAGCTTGCGATCACATCATCCGCGCTCCATAACGCAACTGGCGTGGTCAAAGACGCCCATTGCAGGGCGCCGAAGACGATGTGATCGGCAAAAGCGGGGGCAATGCCGGCGATAAAATCCTGCCCGCCCAGTGTGCGCCGCAACGGCTCCAGAGCTGCCTGCGCGGCCGGCAGGTAGGTGTCTCGCTTTGCCTCCATGGCCTCAATGCTCATCCCGTAAACGGCTTCTCTCGTGGCGCGGAAATAATCCTGATCCTTCGGCGCCAGGCGCTTGAAAATCGCCGGGAGCAGAATTTTTGTCAGGGCTGGATGCAGGGTGGATTCCGCCCAGTGCTTGACGAACATCGTGATCGCCTGGGCTTGCACATCGCCGAATAGCGAGGCTTCATTCGGGTAGGTGGCTTCCAGGTATTCGGCGATTTTCTGGCTGTCGCTGATGGTGGTTTTGCCATCCACCAGCACCGGCACTTTGTCCTGGCCGGAAAACGCGATCGCGTCCTTGTCTGTGAAATGCCAGGGGATGGTATCATAGCTGAGATTCTTGTGCGCCAGCGCCAATTTTATCCGCCAGCAATAGGGGCTGAAGCGGAAACTGGGGTCGGCGGCGGCTAGGTCGTAGAGTTTGCGCTTCATCTTGCGGTCTGGCCGAATAATACGCTGTGCGCCTGCGCCGAAACGGTGGGTTGCTCATTAATCTCTTTGGCGATTTCATAGGCACGGATCACGGCGGGGCGCGCGGCTATGAGATGAAACCAACGTTTTAGATGCGGGAAATCGTCCAAATTCTGCTGCTGGCGTTCATAGGGAACAATCCAAGGGTAGCACGCGATGTCGGCAATTGAATAATCGCCGGCTATAAAATCGCGGTCCGCCAGGCGCTTGTTCAGCACGCCGTAGAGCCGGTTGGTCTCCTTCACATAGCGCTCCATAGCATAGGGAATGCGCTCCGGCGCGTATTGCACAAAATGATGATTCTGGCCGGCCATCGGCCCGAGGCCGGCCATCTGCCAGAAGAGCCATTGCATCACCTCGGCCCGGCCGCGCACATTCCCCGGCAAAAATTTTTGATTCTGGTCTGCCAAATATTCCAGGACGGCGCCGGATTCGAACAGGCTTATCGGCGCGCCGCCATCGGCCGGGGCGTGGTCAATGATCGCGGGGATCCGGTTATTGGGCGCGATGGCGAGGAAATCTGGAGTAAACTGCTCACCCTTAGAAATGTTGACGGGCGTTATCTTATAGGGCGCAGACATTTCCTCCAGCAGAATGGTAATCTTATGGCCATTCGGGGTCGTCCAGTAAAACAGCTCGATCATCTCTATGTCCCTCATCCCCTGCCATTATGCCATCGCCGGGGTATGAGTTGAAGAGTGTGACAGCCATTGCGACATTTTTGTAATCATTTGACATGAAACCAGCTCAGGCGAGGCTTTTGGACGCCATCTCATAAGTGTTGGGGCTGAGCTTTTCTTGCCCCAGGATGCGCTCAAGTTCAGCCTTCATCAGCGCCTGGCGTTGCGCATTATAGCGCCGCCAGGTGCCAAGGCCGGTTGCCAGGCGTGCCGCGATTTGCGGGTTGCGGGCATCCAGCGCGATGATGGTATCGGCGAGCAGCGCATAGCCGGCGCCAGATGTTTCATGGAATTTCGCTTGATTGGCGGCGAAGGCGCCGATCAAAGCGCGCACCCGGTTGGGGTTGCGCAGGTCGAAATCCGGGTGATTTTTCAGGGCCTGCACGCGCGCCAGCGTATCCGGCGCGCCGGCGCGGGCCTGCACCGAAAACCATTTGTCCAGCACCAGCGGCGTGGTCTTCCAGCGCTGGTAGAAAACCTCTAACGCGGCGTCGCGCGCCGGCGTGGCGTTTTCGGCCAGATTGGCCAAAGCAGCGAGCGATTCCGTCATGTTGCCGGCTTGTGCAAATTGCGTCTCGGCCAGATGCGAGTCTCCCGCCGCGCAGAGATATGCGAGCACCGTGTTATTGAGCGCGCGCTGCGCCATCGCGGGAGCAGAAAGATCGGCAGGGTCAACGGGGCGGATCGCGGCCTGGAATTCGGTCCGCAATGCCGTACCCAATTGTTGGCGGGTACGCTCACGGATGGCGTGGATCGCATCCGGGTCAACCACATTCATTTGGTCAGCGAGCAGGGTTTCGCTCGGCAGGATCAACGCCTCGGCGGCGAAAGCCGGATCGGAGACAGCATCGGCCAGGATGGACCTGAAAGCATCGCACAGGCCGGCATCAAGTGGGCCGGAGGGCTGGGCCAGCAGGATTTGCGACGCGTAATCCTGCAAGGCGTCCCAGCGGTTGAACAAATCCGTATCATGCGCCGCCAGAAACGCTTTTGCGCCCAGGCTTTGGCCAAAGAGTTTTACCGGGGCGGAAAAATTACGGAACAAGGAGACCACCGGCGGCGCCGGCACGTTTTCAAAGACAAAATTTTGCTCGGCTTCGTGAAGGACCAAAATTTCCTCATGGGTTTCCTGGCCATCTGGCGCCAGGAGCCCCATGGCGACGGGGATCAAAAACGGTTTTTTCTCAGGCTGGCCGGGGGTGGGCGCGGTATGCTGGCGCAAAGTCAGCGTGAAACGTTTTTGGGCCTGGTCATAGTCTTCGGTGAACGTAATGTTGGGCGTGCCGGCTTGCTCGTACCATCGCATGATCTGGGTGAGATCGATGTCCGCGACATCCTGCATAGCCTGGAAAAAATCTTCTACGGTCGCCGCACTATTGTCATGGCGCTCTATATAGAGTGCGATGCCGCGCAGAAACGTCTCCCGCCCCAGCAGCGTGCGGTACATGCGCACGATTTCCGCGCCTTTTTCGTAGATGGTTGTTGTGTAGAAATTATTAATTTCTAAAAAACTCGCTGGCCGGACCGGGTGGGCGAGCGGGCCGGCATCGTCCCGGAACTGCGTGGAGCGCAGCAGCCGCACATCGGCGATGCGTTTCACGGGGGCGGAAAACTGGTCGGCCATATATTCCTGGTCGCGGAACACCGTCAGGCCCTCTTTTAATGAGAGCTGAAACCAGTCCCGGCAGGTGACACGGTCGCCGGTCCAGTTGTGAAAATATTCATGCGCGATGACGCGCTCAACACCTTGAAAATCCGCATCCGTGGCGGTCTCGGGGCTGGCCAGCACATAGGCGGTGTTGAAAATATTGAGGCCCTTATTCTCCATCGCCCCGGCGTTAAAATCACTCACCGCGGCGATGTTAAAAATATCGAGGTCGTATTCAAGGCCAAACACCTGCTCATCCCACGCCATGGATTTCTTTAATGCCTCCATCGCATGGGCCGTCTTCTGCTCCTCCCCAGCCTCAACATAGATGCCGAGATCGACATGGCGGCCTGATTTGGTGGTGAACGAATCTTTGACCGCGACCAGATCACCCGCCACCAGGGCAAAAAGATAGGATGGTTTCGGGTGCGGGTCCTCCCATGTCGCCCAGATTTTTTCTCCCGCTTCGCCACTGGCGGTTTTGTTGCCGTTGGAAAGCAGGACGGGGTAGCGCGCCGGATCCGCCTTCATGGTCACTTTGTAGCGCGCCATCACATCCGGCCGGTCCGGGAAATAGGTGATTTTCCGGAAACCTTCGGGCTCGCATTGGGTGAAGAAACCGGCGCCGGACATATAGAGGCCCGACAGCTCGGTATTTTGCTCAGGAATAATGCGCACCTCGGTTTCGAGGACAAATTTTTCAGGCACATCGGCGATGGTGAGGGCGCTTTCGGTCACCGTGTAGCGGTTCGGGCCCAGCACCTCGCCATCCAGCGCCACCTGGCGCAGTTCCAGCGCGCGGCCATCCAGCACCAGCGGGCCTGGCGCCTGGCGGGTAAGGCTAAGCCGCGCGCGGACGATGGTGGCTTCCGGGTCCAGATCAAAGTTCAGCTCCACCGTCTCCACTGTGAAGGCAGGCGCAGAATAATTTTTTAGAAAAACGGGAATCCGGGACTGACCGTCGGGCATAAGAGAACCTTTACATCTGGCGAAATGGCTATATGCGCGCATATGGTGCGGCATGGCAAAAACCAAACCGGAATTGCGCTTAAATGTTTATCCCCGGATTGCGCTGATCGGGCAAGCGGCGTGGGATGCGCTGGCGGGGGACGACAACCCATTTGTATCATACGGGTTTTTGTCCGCCCTGGAGGATAGTGGCTCGGTGGGGCCGCGCACCGGCTGGCACCCGCGCTATGCGGTGCTGAGCAACGCGGCGGGCGAGATGGTGGCCGCCGCCCCCACCTATGCGAAGACGAATTCTTATGGAGAATATGTGTTCGACCATGCCTGGGCCAATGCTTTGGCGCGGGCGGGCGCAGACTATTATCCAAAATTACAGGTGGCGGTGCCGTTTTCCCCCGTGCCGGGGCCGCGCATTCTGGGGCCGGCGAAGGCGGAAATGGCGGTGGCATTGGCAGAGATGGCGGTGGAGCTGGATTGTTCTTCGGTCCATGTCACATTCTGCACCGCTCCGGAATGGGCGGATTTAGGAGGTGCCGGATGGTTGCAGCGTCTGGGGACGCAGTTTCATTGGGAGAATAATGGTTACAAAAATTTTGACGATTTTTTGGCCGCTTTGTCGTCCCGCAAGCGCAAAGCCATCAAACGCGAGCGGCGCGACGCGCAGGCCGGGCTGGTTTTCAAGGCGCTGAGCGGGGCGGAACTGACGCCTGCAATCTGGGCGGCGTTTTACAAATTTTATTTGTCCACCGTGGACCGCAAATGGGGCGGGGCTTATCTGACACCGGAATTTTTTCCGTTATTGGGGGAAAGGCTGGGCGAAAACGTGGTGCTGATGATCGCCGAGCGCGACGAAAGGCCAATTGCGGGGGCGCTGAATTTGCGTAGCAACAATGTTCTGTATGGGCGCAATTGGGGCTGTGTGGAGGATGTGCCGTTTCTGCATTTTGAGTTGTGCTATTATCAAGCGATTGATTACGCTATCACCCATGGCTTCACCCGCGTGGAAGCCGGTGCGCAAGGCGACCATAAAATCCAGCGCGGCTATTTGCCGAAACCAACCTATTCGGCGCATTTCATCCGCCATACGGGGCTGCGCCGCGCGGTTGCGGAATTTTTGGCGGCGGAACGAGTGGATATGGAACACACCATGGCGGCGATGGCGGAGGAAAGCCCTTATAAGAAGGTGGGGGAGACGGAGTGATTTCCCCGTGATACCGGCTAAGGCCCACAGGCGCTCAGATATGCCTCCTGGCCGCTTTCAAAACCGTCATTCGACAACGCTGCATTCTCTTCGTCCGGGGTCAATGGCATTTCTATATCTCCATTTTCGAAATAAATACCAGAACATCTCTATCGAACTTTAACTTTAGATCCTCGAATTTAACGTCTGAATCTAAAATTACAGTCTCTAATTTTAGTATTGAAGTCGCATTTCTCAGTCCGTCTCCAACAATTAACTTTATTGCTTCAGCAAAACCGTTTAGGATTTTGACAAATTCATTTTTCTTCTGATCAAGAAGAAGTTTCGGGAAATTTTTCAAAACAAATTCATGAAATTCGTCGCGTTTAAATACTTGGTAGGGGGGAGACGACCGGCTCAGAAACCTTGTTTCACCTAAAAAAGACTGATACAAATCATATAAACCTACGATCCTACCTTCGTTCAATTCTGTTGCAAGATAGGAATAAAAAATAAAGTCTCTAAAAAAAACAAACCTTATAAATTTGGAATTTAAATCGTCTTTCTTTAGTTGGGAGTCAAATCTAAAATAGGGCACATAAAAATAAGAAGCTTTATTTTTGTCTTCAAACAAACCCCACCAACTATTATTATCATAGGAAGCCATGTCGCGATTGGGAGGTGCATATCCTATCACTCGAAAATTATTTTGATCGTCAACTGCTATTCCACCTTCTATTCTATAGGTCATTTTATATCATCCTTAACAAAACAGCGCGCCGTGGGTATTCGTAGCGTTAAAATGAAGAAAAAGCTCATTTCTATCGCCAATAAATATGAAAACCATACTCTTTAATAGACTATCGCTCATATCCAGCCCCCTCAATTTGATGCGCAAACGGCGCCAGCAAAAATCCAATCACCCGTCTCTTCCCGGTTTGAATATCCGCCGTGACGGCCATCCCCGGCTGCAATTCCGCCGTACCAGTATCTGTCACCAGGCTGGTCTGATCAAGCGCAATATGCGCCACATACCCCGGCTCCTGAGACGCCTGGCTGGCCGAGTTTTGCCCGGCGCTCTGCGGTTTCGCATCCGGGTCAGCCCCCGCCTGGTAGCCATCATTCTGCGGCGCCTGGTTGGGTGCTTCATCCACCACATTCCGGCTGATGCTGACGATTTTGCCTTTGATCATTCCAAACCGCGTAAAATCAAACGCGCCAATTTTCACCTGCGCCTCCTGCCCCACATGCACGAACCCGATATCCTGGTTCTGCACGCTGGCCTCGACCATGAGCTGTTGGTTATCCGGCACAATGGTCAGCAGCGCCTGCGCAGGGCTCACCACCCCCCCCAAAATATGCACCGCGCGGAGAGCGCAACCTTCCCCGCCTGCCCAAAACCGGCTAACCCGCCGCAATGATGACAAAAGTTCGCGCCGCCCCCTCCCCCACCGGCTATCTGCATGTCGGCAATGCCCGTACCATTCTGGTGAATTTTCTGTTCGCCCGGGCCGAAGGAGGCAAGTTTCTGCTCCGGCTGGATGATACGGATACCGAGCGCGGCCGCCCAGAATTTGAGCAGGGGATTCTGGAGGATCTGGCCTGGCTGGGGATCAGCTGGGATGAGACGGCCAAACAGTCGGACCGGCTGGGGCGCTATGCGGAGGTGGCCGAGCAGTTGAAGGCCGCGGGGCGGTTATATCCGTGTTTTGAGAATGAGGAAGAGTTGAAGGCCAAGCGCGCCGCGCTCGAAAAACGCAAGCTGCCGCCGGTTTATGACCGCGCCGCCCTCGCCCTCACCCAAGACCAGCGCGAAGCCGCCATGGCCGCAGGCAAAACCCCGCATTGGCGGTTCAAGCTCTCCGATGGCATGGCCGAATGGCACGATCTGGTCCTGGGGGATAAGCGGATCAAATTTTCCACGCTGTCAGACCCGGTGCTGATCCGCGCCGATGGCTCGCCACTCTACACCTTCACCTCGGTGGTGGATGATGTGGATTTCGGCATTTCCCACATCCTGCGCGGCGAAGACCATGTGACGAACACCGCCGTGCAGCTCGATATTTTTGCCGCCCTGGAGAGCGCCATCCCGCGCTTTGCGCATTTGCCGCTGATCAGCGGCGGCGAGGGCGAAAAATTGTCTAAACGCATCGGCAGCATTTCGCTCCGCTCGCTGAAAAAAGATGGTGTCGAGCCGGCGGCGATCTGCGCCTATTTGGCAAGGCTGGGAACAAACAAAGATGTGGCCCCGCTGCACCTGGAAGAATTGGTGGCATCCTTCAGCCTGTCAGATTTCGGCCGCTCGCCGCCGCGCTTTGATGCCAAGCAATTGCTGACGCTAAACCGGAAACTTTTGCACCAGTTGGAATTTGACGCCGTGAAGGACCGGCTGCCAGAGGGTGCGGGACCAGATTTCTGGTCCGCCGTGCGCGGAAATCTGGACCTGCTCTCCGAGGCGCGGCGATGGTGGGAGGTGGTGTCGAATGGCATCCGCCCCGTGGAGTTGCATGGCGACATGGCCGTTATTGAGGCGGCGATTGCGACATTTCCGGCAGCACCCTGGAGTGCAGAAACATGGAAGCCCTGGACAGCGGCGATTGCGGAGGCGGCTGGCGTGAAAGGCCGAACCTTGTTTCACCCGCTGCGGATGGCGCTGACGGGCGAAGAACAAGGCCCGGAGATGGCGCTCTTGCTACCGTTGATCGGTCCGGAGCGGGCGATGGCGAGGTTGCGGGCAGTAAAATAAGCCACAATTCGCTTATTGGCGCCCGGAACGGTGGTACGGGTGCCCAACCAAAATCATATGGGCCCTAAAAATCTGTTCAGCCAGCATGGCGCGGACCAGCAGATGCGGCCAAGTCAGGCGGCCTAGCGATATTTTAAAATTGGCGCGTTTGATGATGCTCGCATCCAGCCCCTCGGCACCGCCAATGACAAAGCTGATTTTTTTGCCGGTCTCGGCCCATTGCGTTAACAATTTCGCCAGTTCAGGGCTGTCCGGGGAGCTGCCGCCGCCATCCAGGGCAACCAAAAACTCCTTGTCATCAATGGCGGCGAGAATGGCCGTGGCCTCGCGGCGCTTGATTTCGGCGGGGCTGCCCACCCCGTAAGGCAGTTCCAGCAATTCCAGCGCCGGTTTAATGCGCGCAGCATAGCGGGCAAAAATTTCGGCTTCCGAAGAGTCCCGGCTGGCCTTGCCGATCGCGATGACGCGCAATTACGCCTCGGGCTCCGCCACCTCATCGAGATCAGACCCCCACATTTTCTCCAACCCGTACAATATCCGCGCCTCCGGCTTAAACAGATGCACGATGATGTCGCCGGCATCGATGAGCACCCAATCCGTGCCCGTCGCCCCCTCCATGCGGGTTTTCTTAAACCCGGCTTCAACCAGTTTTTCTTCCAAATGCACCGCCATGGCGGATATTTGGCGGTCCGCCAGGCCGGTCGCGATCACCATGCGGTCGGCAAAGCTGGCGCGGCCGGCGAGGTCGATGGCCACCACCTCCTCGGCCTTGTCATCCTCCAGGCTGGCGATGATCACCTGCTGCATCCGGTCCAGCTCCGGCGCGGACATTGTCTCGGCGGTTTTCTTGCGGCGCGGGCCGGCGATGCTGGCTTTTTTGCGCGGCGTGCCGGGCATGGCGGGCAGCGAGTCGGTCTTGGGGACGCTGCGCTTGCGCGGGGCTGGGGTGCGGGCGGGTGGACGGGTTATGACGCAACTCCTTCAGATGACAGGCGCCGCAAGGCGGTGGCGGATGCGGCGTTTTC
>Ga0116226_10007198_pt1 | contig 10022 bp, 6 predicted proteins | sample S1TSphfallax_FD_89692 | JGI IMG/M metagenome (GOLD analysis project Ga0116226, IMG submission 89692) | Host-associated microbial communities from peat moss isolated from Minnesota, USA - S1T2_Fa - Sphagnum fallax MG | ecosystem: Host-associated > Plants > Peat moss > Unclassified | place: USA...
TATATTCTAGTAGCCAAAAAAAAAAACAAAGAAAAGCTTCGCATGAAAAAACAACATCAATATAAAAATATGTTTCGTCACTGAACTAGGACAATTGTTGGATGTTTTCTTGCTTTATTTTTTGACAAAATATCATCCAACATATGGATTATAATATGTTGCATTTGCGAGAAAAAAAACACAGAAAAGAAACAAAAGAAAAATCTCTGACAGCAAATTTTCTTTTATGAATGTATATAAATCACTTTGAAAAAATAAAATAATTGTTCTCACTTGCTTACTTTTACTTTCTATTTGTAAGAATATCAAAGCTATCAAATAGGCAACTGCCGTCGTCTGTTGATTTATAGAGATGTCTAATGTATGTTTCAGAGGTACCGTACGATAGGAAGAGAGAAAAATCTCTCTCTCAGATAGGCAAAAAATCGTGGGTAATTATTTTTCTTTCGGTGATGTTTACTCAACAAATCTACCATCACTAACCTTTTTATACGGATACGCATGCATACATACTTCTCAAGTAAACGGGCAAACTCCCCTCGAAACTAGTGTTCTCTATTCGCCTATATCCTTAAAACATTTACAGCAATTCTATCATGTTGTTGTTGTTTTTTTAACAATCGATTTATTTTCTCATCATAAACAGCACTGATACGATTTTTGCTTTGTTTATAGTTAATAGATTTTCTTTTTTCTTAGCTTTTCTCTCCTAATATATCTAAAAGATTGTTACAAGATAATTACCTGTGAACAGATATTTAGAAATTTTGTCTATATCTGTCATCTAGACTAATGACATCTCATTTATATACTAAAATGGAATATTTTTTATGAAATCATATGAACATACAATTCAATTGTTAACGTTATAGTGTCGATGTACAATCGAATATATTAACAGATATATTTTATCAAAAGTTAAACTCACTGATTCAATGACAATAATCATCTTACTCTCTATTCTTTAACTCTGTCAGCTTTCATCTCATGATTCGATCTATTCTGATGTTGACAATAAGAAACGCGCTACTTCTACTTTAGACATTAGAGCAACAGAGAGAGAGAGAGAAGAAAAAAATGGAGAAGGAGACGATCATAGAAACAACAATATTCTTCTGAATGTCATCGCCTGAACATATTTTCTGTTAGACGATGGTGTTTGATCTGCGTGACTTAATGACGGAAATACTTTATATATATCTATTTCATATTGATTCGATGAGAGTGATAGTATTTTTTTTATATTTGTATGAACAACAACTCTCTTTTCAATCAGTCGGCTAGAACTCTCACAAGTACACATCAGTGTTGTCTATTGAGGAAAGTATTCTGTTGCTGTCGTCAACAAGTATATATGTCGACTATTTTAATAGAAGATACAAACGCCTTTAATCAGTAACGTGCTTTTACCTTTTTACATTGAGTCACACAAATATCTAGTGAATCGATTCATATGATTATAAGGTCAATATTTGATAATGACGTAGAGAATAACTCATCTGTCATAATATAATAAATGACTATTTAATTGATCTATAACGAATAAAAAAGAAAATATCAGATGATTATTATCCTCCTTTCGATTCGATTATCATATAATTTTAAATGATAAAAAATCAAAATAAAATATTTTTTGTTTTTCCTATTTGTAAATAAATCTTTCGGTCGATGTTCTATTAATTATGAACCCATGAAAAAAAAAACAAGTGTCATAGAAAAAAAAAACTCATCGATGTCGTTTTAAATTATTATAAAATAATATCAATGTACAATCTAATCATATTCAACAAAGACAAAAAGATTATTAAAAAAAACAGACCTTATGGTTTCAATCGATAATATTCTTTATTCTTATTCTGTTTTTGTCAATTTTCTGTTGCTTTATCAATTAATCACTCATTAGACATCTTGCTTTGGTATATGTATGTAAATCTGCTGATTTCTAGCTCTAGATGAAAGAAAAAAAAAGAAGCATTTTTTTCAATGACAATGACAAATTGTAATGCACAAAGAAACACGCTGAGAAAGCATTTTGAATGTGTCAATGTGAAATCAATGTGACAGACGTTAGAAATTACGACGATTTGAACCATACTGTCTTACATTATATCTTTCTCAGAATCTTAAATATTTGGTTTGTTCTCTTTTGTATTTGCTGATCTACATACCTCAATGATTTCTTTTTGTCTAAGAAGACAATACAAAGAGTAATATCGACGTACGTTTTCTTGGATAAGAAAAGAAAATAAACAATAGATTAATAAAAATCATTGACATAAGACATTTTGATTAGTGTTATCATTACGATGGCAAATACCTTAAACGAACACAACAGGGGACTTTCTTTCCTTTGTTAAGATTATTATTATAATATAAATAATGATTGTCGTCCAATTATCGAGAGAAAAAGATTTAAAAAAAAGGAGAAACGAGAGAAAAATATAAAACAATAGGTAGGTAACAAAAAAAATATTGATCAATAGATGACATGCAAAGTCAATGTTTGTATGCATATAGTTACCAAGACAAACGTTAACAAAAAAAAAATTACCTATCTCATAAATAGTTGAACGCCAACCCACGTACCTGTGTATATATGCGTTCGGTCGAGACTTGTTGACGTGAAAAAATCATAGATAGTTTTTTTCTTTCTTTAATGTTTTTTTAGTATTTTAAAAAATAATAGATATGAAAATCTTTTTTTATTAATGTTTTTTTTTTATTGCTAAGAAATGCTTTTGAGGATGTTGGTCTTAACCTTTGTAGTACCGGTCGGGGTCATTTTTTCTCGTTCTGCCGTATACGTATACAGCGATAAAAAAAGGCCGGTACTACAAGGCTTAATATCCTTCAAGTTTTCGTTGGAACAATTGTTATTTGTTGTTTTCTACTGACATTATCCAAAAGAAAAATAAACATATGATGGAATGGTACATCCGTATCATAAGACCTTATAGATTGAGATATTGAAAGTAAATACCATCAAATGTGACAGAAAAAATCGCCGAATTTTGATCGATTGATTTTCTTAAAGTAAAATAAATGGATAAAAATGCTGAATACCGATAATACATTGCTTAATATTAAAAATTCAATTATTTTCTAACTAAATAACAAGGTTATGATCTTTTCCTCTAGCGTCATACAATACTAAACATATATAATTATGATTAGTCTGTATATCTAGCAAAAATTTTGATCGATAATTTAGTATTATGTATTAAAGACCAACAGGGGTCTGTTCTTTATTTTTACCTTATGTTTTATTAACAGAAAAGAAATCAGATTCTATTGAAAATGAACTTTTTCGATTTATCGCTTCAATCGAACGATAAGTATTTTAATTTGACCTGGAAATTATTGTTCTTATTAAATATTCTTTTTAGTTAGCACATTAAATTTTTCAAAATAATTAATAATCTAAATATGTATATTCAAATTTTATTTCAATCTTTAATAATTCTAGTACAATATGAAAAAATGTTTGATCAACAAACCTTCATCAGTTAGTTTTTATATTCAATTATTTATTGAATATAAAAGATAAAAACAATAATAATAAATCATCATCTAATGTGGAATCAGCAAATGAAATACATGTTGTTACAACAACAGCTAGAAAAAATTTTTGGTAATCATATTAATTGAAACTGCTGTTTCACTTCTTCGTCGTCTTTGATTCTGAATTCTGAACATGTATAAGTCTTAACAAATACTAGCTGTAAAAACGTTTTTACAGTAAATTTGAAAACAAGTCGTGATCAATGAAACTACATCTCTCTCTTCAACAAGTAGCCATCAATCGTACATTACCTCTGTTCATCTCTCTATCTCTTCAAACGTACAGAGATAATACAAAATATACAAGATATCATTATCGGTGTAATACCTAGAGATCGGCTTATTTGAAAAATGAGTCAACGAACGATGTCTCTAATAACGAGATATTCTAAGATATTTCTTTTGGGAGATGAAATCAATCTATGTTGTATGCATCGATCAAAAATTGCCGGCTAATTTCGGTTATTTTCAATTAGTTCATACGGCATGGGAAATTATTTGATTAAATGAAAATTTTACGACTGAATAATTCTGTTTTCGACTTAATGTTTCTTTAAGAAAATCTTTTTACTATAGAAAGTCGCGAAAAAAACTTTGACGACTGATGTTTTAATTATCAGATATAAGTATCGATAGTCTAGCTCTGATTTACACTCAAATAACATTTGTCTCTCGCTTACCCATTAAATAATAGAGACCATCTTGTTCTTTTTAAAATTTTTAAAAAATACATATTTAATACGAACAAAAATATTGTATCATCATGCAGAAGCAACTCTAGACAAAAATTTTAATTCCAAAATAATATTTATATAGATAAAACTATCAACTTTGGCAAAACAATTTGATTTCAATTTAAATGTATTTATTAACTATATTTTTATTGGTTTTCTTTACGATATAAAATAAAAATGAGCAATACACGAGCAAAATAAAGACTTAAAACGATGGAGCCAGTAAAACATTTACGTATGTCAGAGTGACTACTAAAATGTTTATATTTTGATTAAGAAAAACTTGACTTAATATTACTGCTGTGAAACTTAATATATTTATTTTTTTATTAAGAGAAACTCGGCTTAATATTGCTGCTGTGAAACTTAATCTGTTTATTTTTTTATTAAGAGAAACCCGGCTTAATATTGTCGCTGTGAAACTTAATATGTTTGAGTATTAACCCAGGTCGACCGTTACGGACTCCATAAACATGCCGTATACGACCGTATTTTGCCGTATTATGTGGGATTCTCACTGTTCATCAATAAGACTTTCACCAATTGGCGAAGTTTCGGCTACCCATTACATGGCCACGTTTTACGGTCGTATATCTCCGCGATCGTATACGGAGAAAAACGGAGGACGTAAACGACCGTATTTTTCCCAAAGACCATGAGAGTTATAAAAATTTGGGTTTTTCGCTAACTTTTTATGCTCTTTCAAATTAGCTAATTTATTTCAAAAACTAAAATTTCTCGGCCATCGATATTCTCTTACTCATTCATATTTTAGCTCTCTGGCTGTAAAATCAAGCAATCACATTCAATCGAAAATATGTTTTCAAACAATCGATACCATTTTGTTGAGTCTAAATAATATTCTTAAGTATTGAAATCCTTGACAATAATTTCAAAAGAATGTAATTCAAACAAGTTTCGTAATTTTTTTATTTGCTTACTAAAAAAAGACCAATATTTCTCTTATCTCTACGAAAAAAAAAGAATTCTTGTTTGTGCTCAAACAGTATTTGTTAGGTAATCATTTCATAGCAAAGAGTACGATAAGATAACGAAAGGAAGAAGTTTATTAGTTTGATCTTTCATCTAAAAAAAACAAATAATCTTTCTATGAAACATTTTTCTATTATTGCTTATTAAAAATATTATAAAAATAAACATTAAACAGAAATAAATATCAAATAGAAAAAAAAAAACTAGTTTATATATGATTGATTGATTGATCTTCTAATTTTTTGCAAGTTTTTGAAATAAAAAGAAACCACCAATTACACCAATTAATAAACCACCAATAGAACAACCGATCCAAAGGCCAATTATTAATGGACCTGAAGTTAACGAGTTTTTCTGTGTACTTAGATGAGCAACATTCAGTGAATTAACACGTGCCCGTAAAACAACTTGTCTTGTACCATTTTTAGCACGAAAATGAAGACCATTGGAATCAATGATTTTTGTAAGACGTTCAATAAGTGTATCTAATGATGGGTCTACTAATGGAAATTCTACAGGTCCAGTACGTGGTGCTCCATCAAGTAATGTAAATGTAACTAAAATATCATTATCATCTTCATCAACAAGAATATTTGAAATACGGATTGGTCGTATGAACAAAGTGAATATTAATGTTTCCCAAATGTGTAAACGTAAATAATTTAAATTTTGGTATACTGGATATTTTTTATCATTTGCTATTTTAAATGATAAAACACCAAGATTGAACTTTTCTATAAAACAAAAATAAAAATTCAATAAATTTATTGAAAAAATTTATTACGAGTTGGTCCTAAAGCGCGATAACATTCAGCTAATGTATATTCAAGTTCGAATATTGACATCGGATTAAGACGATAATTGAAAAGACCTTTTAATAGAAAAAAAAAACTAAATATTTTTTTATAAATTAATTTCATTTACTCGTTTCAGATGTAAAATTAAGAGTTCCAGATACATATCTTTTTATGATGAATTTCATAGGAATCCATTGTGCTAATGGTTCATTATTAACTCTTATTGCCCAATACCATTCTCGATGTTCAACTGTATTATCTGACAATTGGTTTTCACCAATCCATACATTACACCAAACTCGATCACGGCATCTTTTTTCTCCGGTATATTGATATGTAATATCATCCATCAAAAATAAATGTTGAGGATCACCCATTTGAAGTAGATTTGGATTACCGTCAACAGGTACAGCATCAGTTGTATTTACACTAATATCACTAACTATACATTGACGATTTTCATGATTATACCGATAACTGAGACCAACAGCAAAATCGTGCATCTCAGTACGATGAATCCAGTCTGATCTACCTGCTAGATTAGGATACCAAACGTCAAAACGAGAAAATTGATATTCAGTATCATATAAATTATTTGAACTAACTATTACATTATTTAAAGTTAGTAAACTCGATTCAGCATTTGTACTAACTCTTTCTGGAATATTCGCTGGTACAGCTTTTTCTGATGTACGATTTTGACAATATACACCCGATGGTGTTTCTAATGCTTGACGTTCTTGCCATGTGGTTGGATTGGGTAAATAGAAAAAAACATTGTACGTGTATGCTTGTTGACGTCCAACATTGGCTGTCATATTTACATCTAATTGTAAGATAATACTTTCATTTACTGGTAAATAAGCATTAAATTTAGTGACATCTGATGTGTGATAAGTCACTTTTACGGTTGCATTGATATCGTCTACATAAAAACATGATTTAAATATATTAGTAGGAATATCACGTAAATTTCCTTCGGTTTCATAACGAAGACCCCAGCGAGGATCTGGTTGATTAAATGGATCAAAACCAAGAATAATTGATGGTTTGAGATAAAGAGTATCTTCTTCAATAATACTTGTTTTTGTTTCCGATGTAATAATTTGTCTCAAACATTCAGGTTTTTTTTGTTGAGTACCACCGGTATTTGACACTTTATAATGTTCATTTGTTTGAAAATTCCAATAGAAGTATACTGGATCTAATAAAAGAAAAATAATTAAAATAAAGATATTATAACAAACAATAGAATACTATTTCCCGAATTTTTTGCAATAGAATCACGAGTTGGTGAAAAAGCTTGTCCTATCTCCATTACTCCATTATCACCAACTACTTCGACCAGGATTTCGAATCGCGATGGAACAGTACTCCACTTGGGATCAGGAACAGGTGGAGTTGGTCCCTCTGGACACCATTCTGGATCGAATTGTGCTTCAATGCCACAAAGTAAAATGAAGAAAATACTTACTAAAGATGTAAGTAACTGAATCATTTTTTCAATATATGTTTTTTTTAATGTTGATTCAAAACAAACACATCGAAAAATGTTTTAACGACAATAATAACTTCAGTGAGACGCGTTGTATATGATAAGAAAAAAAAAAGAATATTTGTTTGTTCGTATTATCTGTTAAAATTGCGACACTATCGTCATTTTTTTCTTCTAGATGGTCGTTTTTTTTTTACATAATAAAAAAGAAGTCCGATGTGCATTGTTATCTATTTAGCAATATCAATATCTCTTGTCGCCTGTCGTTGTTGTCTACCTTTCTGTAAATACACTAGACGCAAGCACATGAAAAATAAAGAATATATCCTATTTAAAAAAAAAAGGCTAAATAAATTATGATTGACTTTATAGCCTATAGACACTAATATCATTAATGTAATATTACTAAATTCAATAATCTTTCCATTTTCATATGTTTATAGTATAAATTATATTATTATATAATAGCAAAAAAGAACCTACATAATGATATTAATTGAAATACACCTGTTTTAGTAATAAGATCACTAATGCTTTTGTTTGTTATGCATTATATCCTTGGCCTAGCATGAAGCGACCTCGAAATAACTATATCTTTACTTGAGCAGAAAGATGTGTTCTATCGAGTAAAGCAAATAGATCGTATAGATAAAAAAAGCCGGATGTATTTTATGTCCTTTTTTTCCTCTTCTTTTTCTTTGCTAAAGCGAAGAGAAAACGTTGTTTTCCTACGGGTATAGAGCCAAATGAGAATAAATGCTTATTCCTCCAATATTATGCGTATAGCAGTTCTTCTAGTAGAAAAAAAAGGCCGTTTGTCAGTCATTTAGTTATTTGGACAAAGAAGAAAAATGTACGCTCCTCGTGCAAAAATCGAACGTATTTATATTGTTTCACCAATAAAAGTTGCGATTATATTTTTAATAATTCTTCATTGTCTTTTTCTTTTAATTGCTTTATTAACATCATTTTGGATTGAAACAAATGTTGGTCATTATGGACCATTATATAGTTGTGAAAAACGTTTTATTTCAAAAAAATCTTTAATATTTCCTATTCAATGTCTTTTTGGTGGATCATTTTATAATCTTAATCTATTATGGATGCCTATAACAGCTGTATTATTAATACTTTCATTTATTATTGCTTTTATTTCAATAATTTTAGCAAGTTTATCATTTATTAAAAATTCATTTTCAATTCGTCGTCGTTATTGGTTATCTACAATTCTATTATTATTAGCTGTTTTTTTGCTTGATAGTTTTGTAATTATATTTATTCCACTTAGTCATCATCATCAAGATTATTATCTTCAGTGGGCATATGGTATTCATTGTGGTGCAACATTATTTATTTCAGTATCATTAATCACGGCTATTCTTACACATAATACAGATGATATTCAATATATTGAAGCAATAGATGAATCTTCAGTTGATAAATAAATAGAAATATTTAAAAATAAAACAAAAAAATTATAAAGCATGCATGAGTTTTATTGTTGGTTGTGTTTTTTTTTCTTGTCGTAGAATTATGATTTCTTTTTTTTTGTTTGAAATTCTTTTAATGCTCGTTGACAAACTTCAGTCATTATACGTGTTCGATCAAGATTAGGAACATTATGAATTTTTAATGTATTTCGTGTAGCATTAAGATTTCTAAAATAATACAAAAAAAAAACAATAAATAAAATTTTTTCATTTTTTTTTAATGAATATACCGTAATAAAAGAAACATTGTTTTTGGCATTTGTTTAAGAATCCGAAATAATGCAAGACGTTTTTTATCCATTAATTTTCGAAAACGTTTTCGTATTTGTTGACGTTGTTCATCCGTCATTTCATGAATATATTCATTTTCATTTGGCATTTGAAATTTGCCACTTTTTAAAGCAGTCATTTGTAATTCAATTGGTAATGGATCCCAATCATTTGCATATGATGGAATATGATATTGTTCACTATCTGGTAATGGTTTCATTGTAACTAATGTACAAAATAATTCATAATCTTTTTCTGGTGCACCTAATGCCATAGCAGTTTGTTTCATTCGTATATGATCATTAGTTATTGATGCCATCCATAATTCACATAGAATTTTACGTTCTTCACTTATTAAACTTTCGTAAAGACCATGATCAAGAAGAATAATTTGTGCTTTTTGATAAGTTTTGGATTTGATATTTTTATCTATTCGAACATGAACATTACCAGCATGTGGATCAGCATGTACAAAACCAATACAAAATATTTGTTCAGCAAATATACGAATTAATTTTTCATCAATCTATTCGAAATATTTCAATCTCATTCATGAATTTTAAATCATCTCTCTACGTCTCTAGTTAAAATCGGTTTTTGAAATTTTATCATGGTTCAGAATTTAATCTCGTTAAAAAGGTTTCTTTTTTATGAAGAAAATGTTAGAAACTATTTAGCGGAA
>Ga0116226_10007199_pt1 | contig 10021 bp, 5 predicted proteins | sample S1TSphfallax_FD_89692 | JGI IMG/M metagenome (GOLD analysis project Ga0116226, IMG submission 89692) | Host-associated microbial communities from peat moss isolated from Minnesota, USA - S1T2_Fa - Sphagnum fallax MG | ecosystem: Host-associated > Plants > Peat moss > Unclassified | place: USA...
AGTTTCTGGACACCGGGAACGATCGGTCCCGTGAGATCCGAAATGCCGAAGCACTGCGCATCCTTCTTCCAATGGGCCGCGTGCGACCCCTCCTCTTCCTTCATTTCGCGCACTTCGCCCGCGAGGGTCAGGAATTTCTGCCGAAACTCGGCCGCGCCGAAGCGTTCGCGCAGGGGCCGCCGAGGCAGGACCGCCTTGTCGATGGCGACTTCGAACTCGGTCACGAAGGGCCAAAACCCTATGTGCATCGCCGCGATCGCGTTCGGCTCGCCAAGCCAGGCGCGTTGGAGCAGCGGACAAGCCCTCAGACCTTCTGAAGTCGCCGCTCTCAGTTCAGAGACGCCGAGGAGCTCCGATGTATCAGAATGAAACAAAATATTCATTGGGCCCCCTACGCGTTAACCGGTCTTTAATTTTTCCTGTTTTGAGCGGGAAAGTCAACGCGTTTATCGAAAACCATCGTCTCCTAAGATGGCGCCCAGGTTTCAATCACATCCGTGATGCCGGAGCAGACGCTCCCGCAGAAACGCGCCTCACAACACCTGAGATTTACCCTAAATAAACGCGCATCTTGCAAAATGATGGCTTCAGTGGAGCAGTCATGCAAGACTATGAGACTGACGGATTAAGCGAGAGCTTCGAGCGAACCGCGATCTGTCTTTTCTACGAGAACGCTGTCCAACGGGGCATGCTGCTTAGAAGCTGGGGCTTCATCAGCATTTGCGCGCTCCTGATTTTCACTCACCTCATTTCCTGGTCGTTTGCGTTAACGTGGGGCGTATTGCTGTCCTTGGCTGAGTGCGGCGTAAGACTTTGGTATGCGAAAGTGTTCTTGCGCGCTAAGACGCCCGAAGAAGTCAGTCGGTCTCTATCTCAATTTATTTGGATCGGCGCCATGCTGTCGACAATGTTCTGCGCCCCCGTCTTTTTGTTTTATAGCCGCGGACAATCCGGAGCACTTGTAAGTACGGTCATTTGCGTTGGCGTGCTTCTGGTTGTAACAGCCCAGCACCACCTATCGCGTCGGATGTTTTACACATCGGGCGCTGCGCCGGTTGTCGGGCTGCTGCTGAGCATGAGCAAACTGTTGAGCGGCCTCGAAGGCCTGCTCGTCATGCAGCTTGGATTGTTCCTCACCCTTAACGCTCGAAATCTGCACCACATCAACACCACGACGTTTCGCGAGTTGGCGCGCGGCCGATCCCAGGCGGAGCGCGCCAATGAAAGCTTGCAGTCGGCCTTGGCGCGGGCCGAACAGGCAAATCTGGCCAAAACCACCTTCTTAGCCACGATGAGTCACGAGATCCGAACGCCTCTGAACGGGGTCATCGGGATGGCCGAGGCGCTGGCTCGGGACAATTTGACCAAGCGCCATCAGGAACGCGTCGGCGTGATCCGCTCGTCCGCAAAAGCCCTGCTCGTCATTTTAAACGACATATTGGACCTGTCGAAGATTGAAGCGGGTCGTTTGGAAATCCTGGAGGCGGACTTCGACTTGGCGGCCTCGCTTGAAGAAGTCGGTTCGCTCTTCGCCGCCACCGCCGCCGACAAGGGCGTGGCGGTGGACGTCAGATTGGACGAGGTGGCCGGTCGTTACAGAGGCGACGCGGCAAGGCTGCGTCAAGTGGTTTCCAACGTCGTCGGAAACGCGGTTAAGTTCACGGAAAAGGGGCGGGTGTCTATCCGCGCCCGACGCAAAGACAATGATCTCGTGTTGATCGAGGTCCAAGATACCGGCATCGGTATAAGTCCCCAGAAGATGGCGAGGCTGTTCGATCGCTTCGATCAAGAAGACGCGACAGTGACCCGGCAATTCGGCGGCACCGGGCTAGGCCTGGCGGTCTCGTTCGAACTCTGTCGCCTGATGGGGGGCTCGATATCGGCGGAAAGTAAGCAAGGCGTCGGCTCGACCTTTCGGATCGAGTTGCCCCTTCCATGCCTTGGCGAGGTGACCGAGCCCGTCAATAGTTCGGCCGACTCTTTGGCTTGCGAGAGGCCGCTTAGACTCCTTTGCGCCGAAGACAACGAAACGAACCAGCTCGTGCTCAAGACGTTTCTGGATATCCTGGGCTACGAGGCGGATTTTGTCAGCGACGGAAGCCAAGCCGTGGAAGCCTGGCGAGTGGGCGATTATGACCTGATCCTGATGGACGTGCAGATGCCGGTGATGGACGGGCTGTCGGCTATTCGGGAGATCAGACAGGAAGAGGCGGTTCTAGGGCGGCCGCGCGTTGTCATTGTCACTGTGACCGCCGACACGATGGAGTCGCAGATCGCCCTGCAAATCCAGGCGGGCGCCGATATGCATCTCTGCAAGCCGATCGAGATCAGTTGCCTTGCCACCCTGTTGTCCAATAAATCTGACGCGCCGGACCTAAATCAAGCCATGGCCTGACTATTACGAGCGCTAAATTTTTTGGCTTGACACGCGAAACGGGTTCAGTGGACCTCTGCACAGTCCGGTCTATCAAACGTCCCAATCGCGCTATTCGGCAGGCTCGTACTGCGCGAGCTCTGCGAAGGCCAAATCCGCATCGTCGTGGCGCCACGGGTGGAAGCCCGGATAAAAGAACTCGATCAGCATGGGCGCCATGCGCACGAGGAGCGCAGGTTTAACAAAGAAGAAGCCGACAATGTCCCCGAAACGCATGGGTCGTGTCATATCCTGACGCGCCAGGTCGAAAAAGTTAGGCACGGCGGCCATCGTCAGTCGGGCGATGGCTTCGACAAACCCGCTACACTTAAACAGCCACCGGTGCGGCGCGGACCAGCCCGACGTCGCGGCCGCCAGGGTGTCGAACGCCACCGCCTTATGTTCGATCTCTTCGGCGGCATGCCAGCGCCAAAGCCGAGCGGTCTCCATGGGCGCGTCTTGCATCAGGCGCGCGTCACACAGGATTTGGTTCGACAACGCCGCGGTGAAATGCTCGAGCCCGACCGTCACGGCGAGCTGTTCGAGGGCGCTCTTGCGTTTCAAGGCGCTCAAATGATGTTCGGTGCGCGCTTCGAGCGTTTCAATCTTAAATCCAGCGGCGGCGACCTGATCGTTGAACATCTGATGTTCGCGGGTATGGATGGCCTCTTGGGCGATGAAGGCGCGAACATCGCGCGCGATGTCTTCCGGCACGACGTCGCGGAAATGCCTGACGCTTTGAATGAAAAACCGCTCCCCCTGGGGGAACAGGGCCGACAAACTGTCGAAAAAGTTGGCGGCCACAGGATCGCGATCCCGCCAGCCCACGATGCCAGCGGAGTCTATATCGTGGCGTCGGTTTCGGGGCTGCAACATCGGCGCGTTCGAAACTTGGTTTATGATCTGTGTATAAAGATCGTAAACAAGATGTAAACTCGACCGCCGTGTGGGTCAAGGGCGCCGTCATCTCCTGAGCTTTACTTAAGGAAAAGCTTCGTTGCGCCGACGCCGTCAGACCCTTGGACCGACCCGTTTAACCGTCGAGTCACAGCCTGAGGGGAGAGGCTCAGGGCGGCCCTCTTCAAACGGCGAGGCCCGCTGCGTCAGGCCACGCGTTCCAGCCGTCGGTGAAATCGATGAGTGTGAACGAAGGCGCGGCCGGTCGCCCGCGGACGACTTGGCGGGGCCCCGGCCGCGCCGCCTTACGCGCCCGTAGGTGTTAGCGACTTTAGGCCGAAATTAGACGCTTGGATCCCGTAAGGACTAGAGCGCGTCGCGAAAAGTGGGAACCGGTTTTGGCATGAAACGCGCTCTAAGCTTTTGAAGATAGAGCATGATTCAACGATCAAACGATTCCGTTTGATCGCATCATGCTCTAGGCCTAGAGCGACGCGGCGATCAGACCGGAGAGCGAGGTGGGGCTGCTCGATGAGGTCGAGCCTTCGAGACGCGCCAGCGCCGCCGCATAACCTGCCGCCTGGGTTTTATAGATGTCGGCCAGGCCCGTATTGGAGTTGGTCGTGCTGCTCGTCGAGGTCGTGGGCGGCGTGGTCATATTATAGAAGATGTTCTGGACCTCGGACGCCGCCGTCTTCACCTGGGCGAGGGCCGCGGCGATATTGGTTGTGGAGTCGAGGTTCAAGGTGGTCGGCAGGCTGATGCTGTAGGCGGCCTTCAGGCTGTTCGTTTTCGAAGCCGCGACATCGGACGTCGAGGTCGGCTTGTTGGAGCTGGTCGAGGCGTTCGTGATCAAGCCGGGCTTGAGGCCGAGCGGCCCCAGGGCGTCCTGGCCTGTGGGGCCCGGCAGAATCGCGACCTGCTGGGTGGTGTTGGTGTTCAGCGGGGTGATGACGAGATCGGCCCCGCCCAGGCCGCCGGTCGTCTTGGCGACCACGCGGTTGCCGCTCGCCGCCTCGATCTTCTTGGCCAGGGTGGCGTAGGTGTCGCTCGCGGTGATGGTGATGGGCACAGGCGAACTTTTTCCAACCTGAACATAGAACTTGTCGCCGGCCTGGAGCGAGGTGTTGGCGACCAGGGTTGTCGAGCTGGCCTGGTTGATCTCACCGTCGGGAAGGCCCAGCGCATCCAAGGCCGACGAGCCCGTTTGACTGACCGAAACGCCCACAGGCGCGGCGTTGCCGTTCGTGCCCTGGAAGGTCTGAGACCAGCTCACCTGGCCTGTTGTGGGGTCGAGCTCGGCCACATAGCCGTCTTCGCTGACTTGGCCGTTCGCGGGATCCGCGCCGGTCGCGACCTGGCCGGTGATGTAGGTTTGGCCGTTCGAGACGGCGATGCCGGTCGCCGTGGTGCCGTTCCCCTCATCGACGTAGGCGAGATACTGTGGGGTTAGGCTGGCCGAAAGCTGGGCGACGAAGGCGTTCTGGCCCCCGCCATAGGCGCTGGTGACCAAGCCGCCGTTCAGGTTCCCATTGCTGGTCGTGCCGGCCACCGAGATCGATCCGTCGGCATTGACGACGAGGCCGGACAGGTTTCCGCCATTGAGGGAACCCAGATCCTGGGTCGCGGTCAGGGTCGGGGCGCCGACTGACGCGGTTGCGTACTGGCTCACCACCGCGTCGCCGTTCTGCACACTGGCGACATAGAGGGACGAGCCGTTGACCGCCACGCTGGTGGCGCGGTTGACGCCGGTGGCGCCAAATTCGGTGGTGAAGCTTGGTGTCGCCGTCCAGGTGACGGTCTGACTCGTGCCGCCCGAGGCTGTTCCGCCCACGGTCGATGTGACGAAGCTGGTGGTCGTTGTCGGCGTGGCGGTGAAGCCCTCAACATAGCCTTCCTGCTGGCCGCCCGCGCTGGTGGCGCCGGACAGGGAGCCTGTCGCCTGACCCACCACATAGACCGAATTGTCCGAGCCGAACGCCACACCGTTGATCTGATTGTCGCCTGTGGCCTTTTGAGTCTGTGTCCAAAGTTGGTTGCCGGACGACGAATCGTAGACGGCGATAGTGCTCTGGGTCGCGGCGCTGTAAGCGCTGGTCGAGGCGCCCAGCACAGTCGGGGTGGTGGTCGAGCCGGCGATGGCGACCTGGCTGCCGTCGGGCGAGACCGCCAGCGCGTAACCGGACGCGGAATTGATCCCCCCGAGTTGGCGCTGATAGATCAGATCGCCCGCCGAGTCGTACTTCAACAGGGCCGCGGTCTGCGACCCCTGAATGGATTGCCCATTGGTTGTACCGCTGAGGTTCGCCAACACATAGACCGAACCGTCAGGGCCCGTGGCCGTGGCGTCGACCGTGGCCGTCGAGGGCAGGTTGTCGGTCCATAGCCCGTCTGTGGACGTATTGACCGCATTGTCGCCGGTCGGATCGAACGCCAGCAATTGGGACGTCGTGGTGGCGGTGGCGGAGGTTGTCGACGAGGTCTTGGACGAGGTCGTCGACGCCGTGGTCGATGAGGTCGACGACGTCGCGCTCACGCCCAGCGTCGGCGCTGTGGAGCTGGCCGCGACATAGACGGCGGGAGAGGTGGAGGCGGTGGCCGAGGCCGGCGCAAAGGACACCGTCTCCAGCGAATTCCCCAGCACCTGAAGTTGCACTTCGGTGGTCGCGGCGGTGATCGTCGTGACCGTGGAGGTCTTGCCCGAGGTGTTGGTCTTCGTGACCGCCGGGGTCGTGACGGTCTTGTCGCCGAAGGTGATGTCGGAACCCGCCGCCTGAAGCTGACTGTTCAGATAGCTGACGACATTGCTCAAGGTGCGGGGCGTGTCTCCCATGTCGGCTAGATTGAAGTTCACCGTCGTCGGCGTGCTGCCGTTGGGGAGCGAGATGGCGGCGGAGAACTGCACGTCGCCCTGGAGCTGGGGCAGGACGGTATCGGCGGTCGCCGCGGTCAAGCCAGTTGTGTAGGTGGTGGGCGTTTTCGGCACCGCGGCGGTCGATTGATCCCGGGCGGTGACCGTGCCGTCGCCGACCTGAAACTCTTCGAACGGCGAGGAGTCGATGAAGCTCTGAACCTGGGATACGCCGCTGGAGAAGGCCTTCTGCAGCGTCGTCAATTCGGAATTGCTGACGCCCTTGGCGCTGGCCGCGGTCGCGATCGTCTGCAATGACGACAGGCCTTTATAGAGGGCGAAAAGGCTCTGGTAATCGGAGTTGGTCGCTGCGTTTTTGCTCGTGACCGTCAGCGTGGCGGCCGAGGGATCGATCAGCGGCTGCCCGTCGACAATGCTCTGCGCGATGGAGGTCGCCGCGGAGGGCGTGCTCGTGGCCGCGCTCGACGTGGTCTGGCTCCACGGGGGCGTGGGACGCGCGGCGACGGTCTTGGTCCCGCTGGCCGACGTCGAGCCGACCACGCCCGCTTTCGCGTCGTAGTAGCTTGTCAGAAGGGAGTCGAGACTGACGGTCAAGGGGGACTCAAAGAGATGAAAGAGCTGATGGCTTGACTATAGCCCAAGCGTCCCGTCCAAAACGTTAAAACTTTACAATTAAATCGTCGGCTGAGGTCGACCGGCCTTAGCGGCAGGGTCTTAGCGTCAGGCCCCTCGGCGCCTTTGTGGAGGCGTCGCCGCAGGCCGACGCCAACTGGGCCGCCGTCAGCCCGGTGGCGCGGTCCATCTCGGCGCCGGAAAAGTTGACGCCGTTCAAGTGCGCGCCCTGGAAATTGGCCCCTTCCAGATAGGCCCCGACGAAGCTGGCGTTGGTCAGGTCGGCGCCGGCGAAGCTGGAGCCGGTGAAGACGCCGCCATAGGCGTTGAGATCGCGCAGGTCGGCGCGGTCGAACCGCTATGGGTCAAGACCGCCGCCGACATATCGGCCTGGCGTAGCCGCGCCCCGGCGAAATTCCGGTTCTTAAGCTCCAGATTGGACAGATCGGCTTGGAACAGGTTGCAGCCTGCGCAGTTCGCGCCGCTCCGCGCCTTGGCGATCAGCGCGGGGTTCTGGGCTGAAGCTGGGCCAGCGCCCAAGCCCGCGGCGAGCGCGACGAACGCGCCCAAGGCGAAGGCGGCGGCGGGGCGGCGGCGGGATGGACGGGCGAGATAAATCATGGCGGACGGTCCCGGAGACGGCGGTTCCGCAAGCTCCATAAGGCCTCAAGCTTAAAACGACGTGTGGGTTCAGCGTCAGCGGCTCCATTGTCGCCGTCTCTCCGCCGCCGGGGGCCGGGCGAGGGAGGGGGCGACGAGCCGGGGTGGGTTGTGCTACCGCGCAGGCTGTCTTTGCACCGGCGAGAAGGTTGACCGCGTATGCCCGATGTTCAGCGTAGGTTCGTGATAGGAGCCCTAGCGGCCTCGGGCCTGAGCGCCTGTCATAAGGCGGTGGTCCCTGTGACGTCGGACGACATGAGCCTGGGCAATCCAAACGCCAAGGTCACTGTGATCGAATACGCCTCGGTGGCCTGCCCGGTCTGCGGGCGGTGGTATGCGGAGGTGTGGCCGGCCTTCAAGGCGCGCTACATCGATACGGGCCGCATCCGCTACATCCTGCGCGAGATGCTGGTCGGCGGCAGCACCGAAATGTCCGCCGCAGCGGCCGGCTTCCTTCTGGCGCGGTGCGCCGGTAAGGACGGCTACTTCAAAGTCGTCGACTCCATCTTCAAGAACCAGCAGGCCCTGTTCGGCGACGTCAACGGCACGTTGGAAACCATCGCCAAGTCGATGGGCATGAGCGACGCGGAGTTCAACGCCTGCATCACCAACGACCAGGCGCTGCTGGCGCTCAACACCCGAACCCAACATAACGCCGAGGCCAATCAGATTACCGGCACGCCGACCTTCGTGATCAACGGCAAGGCCTTTCCCGCGGGCTATCAGGCCTTGACCACGCTGGACGCCGCGATCGCGGCGGCTCGGGCCGCGGCGGCGAAGGGTTGAAATGACCGGTCGCGTGCTCTGTTTCGGCGAACTGCTGATGCGCCTATCCGCCCCGGATCATGAGCTGTTGTTGCAGTCCGCCCGGCTGGAGGCCCGCTTTGGCGGCGCCGAAGTGAATGTCGCTGTGTCGCTAGCCCATTTCGGAGACGCCGCGCGCCTCTTAAGCGCCGTCCCGGACAACGCCCTGGGCGCCGCGGCCTTGGGCGAGCTTCGTCGCCATGGCGTGGAGACAAAGGTCGTCCGTTCGGCGCCGGGACGCCTGGGGCTTTATTTTCTGACGCCTGGGGCCGTGCGCAGGCCCTCGGAGGTGCTCTACGACCGGGCGGGCTCCGTCTTCGCCGAAACCACGCCGGAGGCGTTCGATGTCGAGGCCGCGCTGGAGGACTGCGTCTGGCTGCATGTCTCGGGGGTAACGCCGGCGGTCGGCCCTGAGGCGACCGCCTCGGTTTTAGCCTTGGTCGCCGCAGCCAAGGCCAAGGGGGTGAAGGTCTCGTTCGACGGCAACTATCGCGCCAAGATGTGGGCGGCGTGGCGGGGAGACGGGCCCGCTGTCCTGCACCACATCCTTCAGTCCGCCGACCTCTTATTTGGCGACGAGCGCGATGTCGCCCTGGTGCTGGGAAGAACCTTCGAGGGCGATCTGATGTCGCGACGCCAAGCCGCCGCGCAAGCCGCATTCGATGCCTTTCCAAACCTGGAGCGGATCTGCGCCACCGTGCGCCAGGAGCATGGGGTCGACGATCACGAGTTGGCGGCGACGCTCCACACGCGCCAGGGCGGTGTCCGCCAGGCGCAGCCTTTGCGTCTCTCGGGCATCGTCGACCGGATTGGGGGCGGCGACGCCTTCGCGGCCGGCGTGCTCCATGGCCTGCTCCAAGACTGGCCCGACGAACGGACGCTGGCGTTCGGCCTGGCCGCGTCGGCCTTCAAGCACTCCATCCCCGGCGACTTCAACTTGGCGAACGAAGCGGCGATCTTGGAGGCCATGGCCGCTCCGGGCTTGAGCGTTCGCCGATAGGGGCGGGGCCGCCATTTCTCCTTGTGTGAACAAAGCTTAACTGGCGGGTCAGGCTTGCGGCCGCTCTAATGGCTCGCCAGTCGCGCACCATTGTCGCCTTCGGGGGCTAAGACCATGATTTCACGCCGCCCTTTGGCGCTGCCTAGGCGCGCTGTGATGAGTGCGTCTTGTGTCGCGGTCCTGATCGTGACGGGGCTCGCGCCGGCGTCGGGGCGGGCGGAAACCTTGGCCGACGCCATCGCGCTCGCTTATCAGTCCAATCCCACCCTTCAGGCCCAGCGCGCCCAACAGCGGGAATTGGACGAGACCTATGTTCAGGCCCGGGCCGGCTGGCGGCCGACCGCGAGCGCGACGGGCCAAGCCTATTGGTCTCGCACCGACCTCGGCAAAGAATACGGCGCCCAAGGGGAAATCGTCAGCAACGGCGCCGGGGGTTACAGCCAGGTCGCCGGCGGCGGATCGTACCAGGAGAACTATGGCGAAGGTCAGATCTCGGTCACCCAGCCGCTCTATACGGGCGGTAGGATCGCCGCAACCGTGAAGGCCGCCGAGGCCACGGTGCTCGCCGGCCGGGAGACCCTGCGTTCAGTCGAGGCGCAGATCATCCTGGCCGCGGTCACCGCCTATGAAGACGTGCGCCTCAATCAGCAGATCCTAGGAATCCGCACCGACAACGCGGGCGTGTTGCGCAGTCAGCTCGCTGAGACCCAGGCCAAGTTCGATGTCGGCCAGGTCACCCGCACCGATGTCGCCCAGGCCCAAG
>Ga0116226_10007200_pt1 | contig 10021 bp, 3 predicted proteins | sample S1TSphfallax_FD_89692 | JGI IMG/M metagenome (GOLD analysis project Ga0116226, IMG submission 89692) | Host-associated microbial communities from peat moss isolated from Minnesota, USA - S1T2_Fa - Sphagnum fallax MG | ecosystem: Host-associated > Plants > Peat moss > Unclassified | place: USA...
ATTGTGGGTGTGGGTTTGTGTTTGTGTGTGTGATTTTAAAAAGTTGTGAAATTGTTCAAAAAAACAAAAAAAAAAAAAAAATGTTATATTGCAATGAGAAAAAGAAAACTCAATATTTATTTTCTAATACAAGGAGCAAAACTCAAACCTAGAACCATGTTGATACAATAGGAACTATTAACTAGTAGCCTATTCCAAGCACCATTAGCCTTCGCCAACATTTGGTTCACCTTGCAAACATTTGGTTCACCTTGCAGTGGAATCACATGGGCATTGCCTCGCATTGTGCTTTGACCCCATAAAATTTTATGATGGGGTGTTTAAGTTTTATGTGTGGTACCCTACATAAAGCAAGTTCTATCGTGTGGTTTGACTATTGCATGCCTAATTAGAAATTAAATAAAGCATGGCACTTTTTTGTTTTGGACACTTAGAACTAGGCTATTGGTAGAATTCATGCGTCTCTTTTCAAGAGGTCATGAGTTCAAATTTGCTATGGTATTAGAGAACATTTGAGACAAATAGTATCTTCTTTTTGTTTGCTTGCAAAACAAACACAAGCAAAATCATATGGAACTAAAAAAACGAACCCATGCAAAACCACACAAGGCACAAGAACTAACTTGTTGGGGTAAAGCATTACACAAAGTTCATTAAGTGGTGTTTAACATCTCACCCAAAAAAAGACATTTGATACCTTCTAATGAGTGTTAGAACAATGTCAAAAAAGTTTTTTAAATGTGTTTAAGAAGATGTTAAACACCCTCGTTGAACTTCACAGGGGTCAAAGCATTAGCCATAAGCAATGCCCACATGGTTCTATCGCAAATCAAATGTTGATGTAAGTTTTTGAAAAACCAAAAAAAGAAGTTGATATAATAGGTGTTTCAAAGTAGGCTATTTGTAAATCATTGTTGTTACAACATAGTGCCAAGTCTTGACTTCCACTCCTTGTAGCAAAACATAAATATCGGTTTCTTTTAATTGTGGAATAGAAAATGAACATGTGTTCTTCTTTCCAAAACAATTTCATGATTACACGAGATTACACTATAAGAAATCATAACTTTTCAAGCCTTCCAATGTGACTACCTTGTCCATTTTGACTAAATATTTGGTCAATTTGATTATAAGCCCTAGTTGTTAAAGTGACTTATTTATTTGATTTGTTCAAGTGATTGAAATGCTCTTTTTGACTACTTGGTTAAATGTGACATTTACTGAAAAAGGACAAAGTATAAACATTTCAAATTTTAAAAAGAACTTTTTTTAAAATCACGATGTAAAAATCTAGGCTAAATAAGTAGGTAACTACCTAGCCTACCTATCTAGCTTACTTAGGTAGACTAGACAACTAGGTTCATAATGTAAGTTGATAGGTTAAATAGGTACCTAGGTAGGTTAACCTACCTAACCTACATAGCCCAAGTATGGTCTATCTAACATATGTAGGCAGGTATGTTAAGTAGGTATGTAGCCTAGGTTAGGTGGGTAGTTAAGCTAAGTTGGTAAACTAGGTTAATTAAATACATAACTAGGCTTATTAGTTAAATAAGCAAGCTAAGTTAGGTGTGTACCTAGGCTAGGGGGTGAATGCACAATTGAATGTCTCAATACTGGCAAAAATTGCATTTTTTATAAGTCCATAAAAGATTTTTTTAATGATTCAAATGGACATGGTTGCTATTTTTTAAATGATATTATTTAAATATTTGAATAATACATGTTCAATCACCTATAAACCTTTTCAAATCAATGTGAAAATGTGTATTTAAAGTAGTTGACATTTGTTTTTAATTTGGAAGTTTTAAAAGAAAAAACCAAAAAATCCAAATGAATAATGACCCATGTAAAACTTTCAAAAACATATGCTTTTGAAACAAGGAAATTAAAAAACAAACAAAAATTGGAACTCATATGAACTTATGAAAATGTGGTCAAATTTTAACCATTAAAAAATCTCTAACTATCAAACGGTTAAGGTTTTCAAATTTAAAAAAATCCTTATGAATTTATCATCTTGTATTACATCATATATTGAGGCTTAATAACAAATTTGGAATGTGAATCAATAATTTTTTTTCCATTTTGTGATAGGCCAATTAGATGACCAGTCCATATTTTTCAACTTCAAAAATCCATTATTACTAACAAATGATTTTTTTATTAGTAAATAATCACACATGTCTCTTCATAATGAAATTGTTTATTTAAAACCCATTGTTAATCATCATAATTAAAAATAGATTAATCAACATATGGATTTGAACCAAGGGTGTCCTAGGGAAAAAAACCCATACCATCACAATAGTGAGACACTCAATCTTGCATTTACCCTAGTTGACTAGGTTAGTTAGTTAATACCCTAGGACAGTTAAGTTATGTTTCCTAAATAGGTTTTTAAAAAATATTCATAATAATAAAATGACACAATTTATTGTTCATTGAAGATATGATAAAATGGTTGAAGACTTTGGTCTTTTGATGTAGAAGTGGGGAGTTCAAAAAAAACCATTACTCAAAAAACAAATGTGTTGATTTGATTAGTGATCAACTTGGACATATTGAAATCAACTTGTCTATCATGATTGATTGGTCAAATCAACAAATGTCGCAATTTGATTTCTTTTGAACAATTTTTTAAAATTAAAAACCTTATTTTTCTAATGTGTGCATGGCGCCACATTGACATCCATGAAATTCAAAGGGGGGACCATATACTATGCAAGATATTATACCCCCCCTTCAAATATCATGAGTATCATGAGCACGATTTGTTGTGGTTCCATGCAATCCCATAATTGTTTTAAAAGAAAACACATATCCATGTTATGTTACAAAACCAAAAAACCAATATATATGTTTTGTTGCGAGCAATAGAATTTAGACTTAACACCATGTTGATATAGCTATAATTATTTACCTTGGTAGCCTACTTCCAAACATCATAATGCATCAATTCATTTTATTTTATTATTACTTAGATATCAAAAACATTAGTCAACATTTGACCAACCTTGTAGTAGAACCACATGGGCACCATGTAGGACTATGTTTTGACCCTGTGAAATTTCGTGGAGGTGTTCCCAATCTAGCCATCTTGACCATCCTAATAGTTATTTAAATTGAAAGGGACAAAAAAAAAGGGAAAAAAACCTATGATGGATTATGTTAAATGTGAGATGACATTAAGTTTTAATGTATGCATGAAATGTTTTTAACATCATATGTTCTTTTCATTGCAAGCTAGTCAAATCTCTTTTGATTTTTCAAAGACTTATTCGTTTAGCGAAAATGATATCAACTATATTGGTAAAAAATAACCCAAATTTATAATTGGTTTTAAACCATGAATTTTTTTCCATAAATTGAACTTCCAACTTGGATGGTGAATGAAGTTTTAAATATGTAATTGGTATTGAAATTAAAATATTAAAATAATGAAACTATGTCAATATAACTAAATTTCATTACTACATACATCCATTTTTGTTGTAGTTTTAATGGTGAAAACACCCATTTCATCTTGATTTTATTATAAAACCATTGGAAAATGCCCAAACTCATTTGTAAAAGATGAAAATATATATAGTAATACTTATGTAGAATGAATGTAGTTATTCATTATTACAATTTTTAAATAGGTTTAAAAATACCTCATTATTTTCAAGGATAACCATTTCTTATTCAATAAAGGTGTTAAGTTAAATGAAACCCATTTTTAACCCCTACAAGGAGTTGGATATATGAGCAACACATTCAAGATTCAAAAATTATTCTTTAATGATGATGACAATCAAAGCTAATAAAATGAAGCAAGTGTGGGTCCACATTGCACTATCATTTATTTGACAATTCCAAATTGGAAAATGTTTTCAAAAGTTGTTTAGTCACATTTGACAATTGCATGTCAAAAATTGTTGCCAAAGATGATTTAGCCCATTCCCAAGTGAGAAGGTGACAAGAGAAGGAAGAATTGGCCATAGGAAGAAGGCATCATTGTGGCTATCCTTTTGTTTTCATTTAGTTGCATTTTATTTGTGTGAGATTTGGGGATATCAAACTAGAGTTCTAATTCTTTTATTTTGTTTATTTTTTTCATGTTGTTGTGGGAGCACAAGACTTGAAACGAATGAAGGTCCAAAAAACTTTAGTCTTTAGTTTATGTGGCAAAGAAAACATGGTTGGTATTGTTGTTTTCAATACTTGGATTCAAGTTCTAACATGTGGTAAGTTTTAGGTTTGATGAACTTCCTAAAGCTGACAAGAAATGGGACTTTGTAAAATTGTCCAAATGAGCTTTAGCTTTGTTGAAGGAATGTAGAAGACTATGCAAAGGTATAATGGCAATGGGAAAAACTATCGAGATAACTAAGACCACAATGGCTTCCACCACCACCTCTTTGTTTTTAGATTTTTTTGGGAACGACGAAATTCAATCTAGTTTGGAGCATTGCCTTGGAGATTTTTAATTAATGCCCCCTATAATGTTTTTATTAACTTGCATGCTTCAACTCATAATTGTCTAGGACACAATCTCCATTTTTGCATTAATTTACGATTACAACATGCATTGGGATTAGGATTTGAGTTTAATTTTGAAATTTTCCTTTAGGTTTTGTCATGGAAATGAATGGATTTTCTTCAAGTCAAAAATTGTTGAACCAACAAGAGGTAGAATGATTTTATCAATGCATAAAACCCTAAATTTGAAAATTTGTTACTTGGATATAATTTAGGGTTATAATATCTTTGTAATTTTATGTAGGGAATAATTAGAATATGGTACCAAAACCATGACTTGGATTGGAAACTTTCATGTGAGGTGTAAGGTGGTGTGCACTTGTTGATTGGATTTTGGTTTATTAGTCTTTTGGTATTTACAATCCATAAGTCTACTTCATAGTCTAATTAGACCATGTTTGAACATAATGTTTCTTTTGTTGCAGAAAAAACACCCAATATTTTATTACCTTACCCTAATGTTAGGTTTGTGATTAAATAATCCTCAAAATAGTGAAATGAAATTTTGTGAAAATATGGAATTAACATGTTGAAAATCATCCTAATATCATAGGTTACATTGTGAATAATTTCACTATTCATATCACAATATTATAGTAGATGGTGCGAAAATATATAATTTCAAAATAAAAAACGACTATATTTTTTGAAAGAAAAATTATTCATTTTTTCAATGTGGATATTGACCGTAGGCTATGGTATATAGTTTAAATGTTCAAATTTTGAATTGTCCACCAATTGTTGGAATCATTAACAAATATTGTGATGATGATTATTAGTGGATTAGGGCACTTACTTTCCCCACCTTTGTAATAAAAACTTTAAAAGTTCAATTATGGAAAGACATTCAACAAATAGTTAACAAACCACCATGATGGCAAAACCCAACATTTAACCATGCCATAAATTTCATCATGTAATCATGTGAACCATATGTCCTACTTAATTAGCTATGTTTAGTCATAAATATGATTATAAACAAAGGTACATAACTACAATAACCTTTAGGACCATGATATGGGACTATTAAAGGTACATTTTGAATTTTATTTTTCAAGTTTTATAGGCAAGTCATAAGTATATTCATAGGACATGGGCAACTTCAACACATGTTTGTTGATAATTAATTGATTTTGAATATACCATTTTCAAAATATTTCAAAATATTTACAAAAATGTTATTTGAATTTTCTTTGGTGAAAATTTTAACATTTGTAATAAGTTGTTGCCAAAGCCACCAAATAGGTGTTATGGTAGTAAGTATGTTATTAATACTAGTTACATTATAGGTAAGTAATAAATAGCTCATCTATAGATAATACCTATCCACTACCTATTAATAATATAGGAAATACTTATGTATCCATATTTTTAACAATAACATTAGTTATCACCAAATGAAGGGTGAAAGCACACTTCAAGGGGGCCAAGATTGTTGTCACATTGTATTATTTTTTAGGGGTCCCATGTTTGAACTTCAACCATGTCATTATTATGAAATATTTTCACAATGCTTTTGCATATTATGGTAAGTCAAAATCCAAAGAAGTCAAATACTAAAAAAAACTACATTTTTTTCCCCATATGATGTGATGTTAAAATATATTTATGCCAAAATTATATATGTCATGGCATACGAAAATGCAAATATATTCCAAAAAGGATTGAAATGATTTTTGGTCTTTATGAAATGTGCCATATCTACTAAACATTGTGATATTCCATATGATTAAAAAAGCTTGTGGACCATGTGAAGAGTTTGATAATTATCATATCACAAATTGATGTTTTTAAAGGCAATGACCATAAGTACGTGGTAAATTAACATTTTAACAAACAATCACTTGCAAATGGAATATGCTAATATATATGTGATGTGGGCCATTTTTATTTTTTTCATTTCAAACATTTTTTGGTTGAATAATTCAAACCCAAACCTAGTGTAATCCAAAAAAATGAGCAAGCTCTATTATATTGCATATACCATAAATATATTAATCATTCCTTGAAATTATTCTTTTAAACTTTTTATTTTTTCAAATAATACTAGATAACATTACCTTTGTGAAAATCAAAATATCAAGCCCAAACACCAAAAGTGAAACCCAAAATTACACACATTTTGCATGTGTATATTTTATGCACATGTCATGAAATTACCAAAGTCGCAACCCCCCCCCACCCCCCTCTCACCCCAATAGTGTGCTTTCACATTGAATTAACAATCAAATCATTATGATTTTGTATTATGATCAAGGAGCTGAGGTTTTGATTCTCACTACAAACATCTTATACTTGTGACTTAAGGGATGTGGTGCCAAAAAAATGAAAAAAGGAATGTAGGTCACTAAACAATATCAAACCAAACAAAAAATAATTATAAACAAGAACATTCAAGTGCTTTGAATTTTCACGAGTCTCCTCTGTGAAGGAAGTTGCAAGGTCAAACATCATGCATATATATATATGCCTTTCATAATCACCATTTTTTGTCTTTCCATTGGTAGAAGTTATAACTTTGAATGTAGTTTGTAGATATTACACAAATTAATATAGATATTAAAATAAGAGACATTATTATTGAATGATTAGAGGCGGTTCTTGTGAAAATTACATGTGTACTTATTGGTAGGGTGAAGAAACATATTAATTCAAGAAGTAAAAATAAAAATTTGTGGTGCAATACAAAAAAATTAATATAATGCACCAAGTTGTTACTCCTTATTTACTTTTGCAATTCCAACATGGCATTCACATCATTGGGGTAAGAATATGCAGATTTTTAAAGAAAATAAAATGTTTAATTGAATTTTGTGACCTCAAAATTAGAACCACTTGGAAAACTCTAGTATAGAGACTTAATGGGATTACCAAACATAAATTACTACAATGGAATGTTTCTTTTGAAAGAAGACTTCATCAACTTTGACAATCGGACTTTAATAAGGCCAACTAATTTTGATAAAATGTAACTAACATGGGATTTGGGAAGGAGCACTTATGTGTGGCAAATGATCAAATCATGAATGTGTTGTTTTCAATTTGCAACAAAAATATGAGGTGATTAAAATATCAGTCCCAAATAAAAATATAATGAATTTATATTTTGTAATGAAAAATACACTTCAAATGAAAGAGGCAAATGAAGTCAATATCATGTGTTTCATTTTTCAATAACTCAATAGGATGATCAAAAGAATTTTTGATTTAAAAAATTACAAAGAATTCTAAAAGAAGGAGCTCAATAACTCAATAAAAATTATTTTTAATTTTTTTGCATTTTTAATTTTTTTGGTTGCTAGAAGCTAGCTACCATTTGCACATGTTGAGTATTGTAATTCATGGCCTTGCGTTTAAACATATCCAATAATTTCCATCTTCACAAAAGTTTTGTTAATATTTGAAGAAAGAACAAATAAACTATGTGTTTTACATGTGTTGTGGAATTCATGTCTACCATGAAAAAAATTGACCAAATGGGAATCAAACATATTTGTGATGTTTTTCCTAATGTTGGGTGGTTTCATTTTTATTTATTTATTTATTTATTTAAGGTTCTAAAAATCCATTTAATTACATTAATTAATCTTTTTCAAACTTTAGAAAACCAACAAGTGCACAAGTTATTTTTTCTAAATTATTAAGCTAGTTTTTGAAACATTGGTTCTTATAAATTTAAAAACAATTGGTTATGTAAGGTGGTTCTCACAACCTAATTATTAAAATCTATTCTTTTGATTTAAAAAAACAAAAAGAAATTACATATTAAACTTCAAACAAATAATAATTTAAATTGATAAAAATGCATAAAATATATATTTCCAAAACGTCATAGTTCCATAATTTCATTCCATTGAAGAGCACCTTAATGCACCCCTAGGTTTGTCAAGTAATTTTGGGGGTAAATATTAACCAATTAATTTTTAATTCGTAATGAAATGCAATCCCAAGTAACAATGCTCCCAAACTTCCCCAAAAAATGGGGTTTGGGAGTTTCAACATGGGACCATGAAAAACTCATGAGGAAGATTTCAAAGTGAATCAATTTGCACAAACCAAAAAAAATGGTAATGCATTCTAGTATATTATATGATTTATGGTAGGAATTACATGAAAGAGACAAAAAATCCCAAGATTCTTGAAAATTGTGTAGGTGATTTCTATAAGAGGGAGTCTCAAAATTTCTCATTTTGCCAAGTTATGAGTTTCGCAAATTTGTGGGCCCATAACTCTTACATACAAGGTTTGATTGAGAAGTTATCAAAGGCAAAGTTGTAGCCTTGAAAGAAAAAAATTAAATGCCATATCACATGTTCAATTTAAAGGTCATTTGACCAATTTTACTTGGGATTTACTAGTCAAAAGTCAAAATGTTAGTTTGATCCTAGGTTTATAGTTTGTCCATAATGTAAATTTCATATTTTCAAATAGTGAATATGAACCCAATTTTTATACACTTCAAGACCTTTCCAATGGTTAAAAAAAATTTGATTTGAACTTTCTTTTCTATCTACAATTTTTTCCCAAATATTCAAAACAACAGAACATTTCAACTCCCGAAGTAAGATATATTGTGCGAAACTGTTTGAAAGTATTGAAATTCATTTCTTTGTATTCTCCCACACTTTTGGGGGTGTCCTTGAGCTTTAGGACACTCTCCAACTTGTTCCCCTTCCCATGTTTTAATTTTAATCATAAGCCCAATGATAGGGTCATGAAATAGTAGAAGTTTGATAAAGGTACCAACAAGCACTTGAGGTTGGAATTGTCATGTTGAAAAAATAATATCAATTTGGTAGACCTTCAATTTGAAGAACATTGATTTTAAAACAAATATCACAAGGAGGATATTTTAAAATGAAGAATTTTTTTCGTCTTTTGATTCATTTGCAAATAAGAACACCACTTCCTTATAATCTTAACATTTTTCAAACAAAAAACTAATATGTTTTCCTTAAAAACAAAAGATAACCCACAAAATCTTTTTTGAATATTTATTTTTATTTTGTTATTGGCATTCAATATTCTTCTTCATTAAGGCTTATCTCTTTTTAACATTCTAAAATCATCAATTCAATTGTAAAAATATTTTTTGATCGTTTGCAATCCCAAGATTTTTTTTTCACACCACCCAACTCCATATTAGCAAACTAATGTTGAAGTTGTTTCTTTAGATTGTATAGAAATCACTTACATCATATGATTCCCTAGTTTTAGGTTTTGAATGACTACAAACCTTTTGTGGAAGTTTTTTTTTTAGATTATGATTTCAAGCATATTAGGTAGTCACCTTAGAACTTTTTATTGTAGGAAATTATCCATTCATTTGATAGATTTATTGAGTGGCCCTAGTAGTGACCTTGGACAATAATTTATTTTCTTATTTTAATAACTTGAAAGAATAAAATGAATAAAATCTAAACTTTGTCACAACCCTTCATCCTCTAGGCTTTATTTGTTTATGTAGATACTTTAATATTTAAATTAACTTAAGGCA
>Ga0116226_10007201_pt1 | contig 10021 bp, 5 predicted proteins | sample S1TSphfallax_FD_89692 | JGI IMG/M metagenome (GOLD analysis project Ga0116226, IMG submission 89692) | Host-associated microbial communities from peat moss isolated from Minnesota, USA - S1T2_Fa - Sphagnum fallax MG | ecosystem: Host-associated > Plants > Peat moss > Unclassified | place: USA...
CCCAGAGCTTCAGACAGGCATAGTCCTCCACTTGCAGGTTTAACTGCAATCCTGAAAGAGACAATCCAAGCACATTGAGCAACACAATTCTGAGCAAGATCCTGATGGTTTTTTGCATCAAGCAGGTTGTATGAATGAAAAGAATGCGACTCAGTAGGGGGAGAGAGACTGGGAATGAAGCCCAGGGACCACTAGGAAATTGTGAAAAGCAATTCCATGACATCAAGTTGATACGGGTTTGTTGAATAACAAATATGTTATTATTGATAACAGTCTGGTATCAAAAAATTAAAATGTTCATAAATTGGGGGTACATTAAAAACAAACCTAATACCAGGAACCGCCTGATATCTTCAAAACCCGATACCAGACCAACACTGGAAAGAATCAAACGGTTCTCCGCAGGGCTGCACTGTCAGGCCCAGAAATGGCGCTGGACAGAGCTCGATGGGGGGCGGGGGGGTGGGTATTTAGCATGTTGCCCAGTTTTTTCAGGCCTGACTCGTAGTGTAAAGCGGGCCTTAGACTAAATCAGGGTCTCGGAGTTCAAGTTTAACATTTCTTTGATGCGTCTTGGAGTTATTATCAGGAAAAGGGATCATTCAACACAGTGAATGTACTAACGTAGGTGCAGGTTCAGCCTGGCCATTAATTACCAGTTGACCCAATTCCTTCAACAAATCCCAGAGTTACTTGACATTCCCCTTCAAGTTTACCCACTACAATACTGGCGTGGATATGATCCCCACCAGATAAACATAATGCTTTAGCTAATATACGGAAGTGCATACCATGATTTTTTTGTGGGTCAATAATTGCATGCATTGGGCAATGAATATGAAGAAGTAGACCATTATCTCGGCAATAATGAGTCAAAGTAGTATTTGCAGTGAAACCACTTGACAGATAGTCATGCATGATGATAGGTGCTCCTAACTCTCTAGCAAATGTCGCTCTCTTCATCATTTCTTCGCATGTACCTACAATAGCATTCAAGTAATGCCCTTGATTTCACCCGTTTCAACTTGGGATTTATAAATAGCTTCTGCCACAAATAGGGAGGCGATCTCTCCAACGCATGAAAGGTTGAGAATTGATGTTTTCATCATCTTTTGTAAAATCAAGTCCACCACGAAAACACTCATATATTGCTCTGCCATAGTTTTTAGCAAATATACCTAATTTTGGTTTAATAGTACATCCCAATAGGGGATAACTATATTTGTTTAATTTATCTCTCTCAACTTGGATACCATGAGGTGAACCTTGGAAAGTTTTAGAATAAGCTAGGGGAATCCATAAATCCTCTAGATGTACAGCTCGTAGAGCTTTGAATCCAAAAACATTACCTACAATAGAAGTAAATAAGTTGGTAACATAACCTTCTTCGAATAAATTTGAAGGATAAGCAATATAAGCAATATATTGATTTTCTTCTCCAGCTACAAGCTCAATATCGTAACATCGACCCTTATAACAATCAAAACTGGTAAGTCCATCAGTCTAAACGGTAGTCCATGTATCGGTAGAAGATTCCGCAACTAGTACAACTCCTACTTCCTCGAGTGGTACTTCACGTTGAGGAGTCATTCGAAATGCTGCCAAAATGTCGGTATCTTTGACAACATACTCCGGGGTAATAAGTCAACCTATAATCTTTAACACCAGCTTTAAATCCACTACCTGCTTTAGTCTCCATTTGTGGTCACATAGGTCCTCCCTACAACTCAATTAATAACTCTTGCAAGGATAGGGTATGCTCAACAAATAAAATCATCTATAGAAGTCTTTTATAAAAAAAAGAAACTTGTTTGTTAATAGACTCTTGCCTATTGTTAGATGGAGTTATCTCTCTAAAATATGATAAAACAGTATTATTATATATTATTTCTCCTATTTTATGCAACCCAATTAGTCATTTCCATTTTTTTTTTCCTCACTTTCTTTGAGGCATTGACCGCATAACCTTTTGGATGTTAAACTAATTGATAAGGAGTCAAAAGACTCTGTATTGGTATGGCTAGAGGGGATGGAACAATCGGAAACTCATTATGAAGCTATAGTTATTGAGTCATTATAAAATTATTGAGTCAATCAAAATAATTATGCTTATGCATCACTTTTCGCACATATATATGATTTTATAGGATCCATTTTTCATTTGATTCAAAATCGTCCCATCATTTTGTTTATCCATCTACTCATATATATAATATGACTCCAAGGTGGTAGTTTCAATGAGTGATTAAATGATCAACTTGATTAAATATTTTTTCCAGTACAATCAGCAAATAATTCTACTACTTCTTGATTTTTATGAAAAAAAAGCCTCTTGCTTTAGGATTTCTACACTTGTTGCCAAGAATTTAGGACGTATCACTCAAATTATCAATCCCGTATTAGATGTAACTTTCTCCCCAAGAGAAAGTTATTTATAACTCAGAGATTATTAAAAAATCTTATTTTAATGAGTGCATGCTTTTTTTATTTCTTTTCATAAATGTTATCTATCTATGAAGAAGGTAGTTTATTTTGTTGTGTTTTGTAGTTATGAGATCCATCGAAACAAGATTTTTCAAATCATGTTTTTGGTGTCTTTGGAATGCTATTGATGAGGAGGGGTGCATGGGCTTGGTTCCATGACATGTGGACTTGTGGTGCAAAAATGCTTGAATATTGAATGAAATTTTCACTACAAATTAAATTAAATCTCATTTAAAATTTTCAAAAGAATTGGAATGTGCCTTTGGTTTAATTGGAAAGATCTTCATGAACAAGATTTAATTGAATTTATTTGGTAAGATTTGGATTTAGAATGTGGGAAATCTTGATTTTTAAGTGATTTCTATCACTGGAAATTCAAATAAATTCCAAAACACTTGGGCCAACACGCAAGCCACACTAGTTTGTTTTGAATTGATAGTTATTATTTGTGTGATTGGGTTTTTTTTTATCTGTCATTTTTTTGGTTTATGGTTTTTTGTTGGAACATCTTCATGTGAGGAAATAAATGTTAAATGGACTTCAAATAAAGACAAATCATGTTGTGTTGTAGGAGTTTTGAAATGTTGGTTATTATCGTATATGAAAAAATAATATTGATAAAAAAGAAATTGAAATATAATATTGACTTAAAATATTCTAACAATGCATTTGACAAGTTTTTCATTGGTTTAGAATTATTCAAATGCATTAGAAGTTAAAACATGTTTATGACATTTGATTGTAAGTACTTTAACATTTTATTGTTATCGGTGGTTGTTATGTGAATTGAATTGTACCTTGAAATGGTGTAATATGGAAAAAAATTATGGGTTTAAAAAATGTGTCAACGAAGAAATACATTTAAAATACAACTAACATTTTTTTTAAAAACTTACGATTGATGTTTTCTTTGTATGTATAATGTTACAATTACTTGAACTACAATCTAGCATGCTATTTATTAAGGTCCTTTGGAATGTTTGATTACTTTCAAATCTAAAAAATTGAAGAAATAGGTATCATTTTTTATTTTGTGGCATTTTATCAATCTCTTTTGGTGTAGAAAAAAATGTTCCTTCATGTTTTTTGCTTTAGTGACTAGTACTAAAGCAAGAAGCAAAAAGCATATAGGTAGTACTTGTATACGGTGTTTGCATTGTTGCCTTTTCTTTTATTATATTGTTACAATGTTGAATTAAAAATATCATGATCAATTGTGTGTATATGAAAAATTTGGAATGTTGGGTTTATGATAAATGTAGAAAGCAAAGTGAAATGGAATTGAAATAAGAAATATTCATGTGAATGTTTTGCTTACAAGTACTTTGGAATGTTTGATTACTTTCAAATCTAAGTAGTTGAGGAAGCAAGTATTATTTTTGTTTTATAATGACATCTAGAAATTTCTTTTGGTGCAAAGAAGATTATTTTATTTTATTTTTCATTCATGCTTCTTGCTTATGTGATTGGTATTTGTTTAAAGCATCATTTATGTGTTTGCATAGTTGCCTTTTGTTTGAGTGTATTATTAATATGTTAGATAGAAAATATTATGATCACGTGTGTGTATATGAAAACTACAAGATGTTTGGTTTGTGATAAATGTGAAAAGCAAATGTGAGATGGAATTGAGGTAAGAAATACTCACTTGGATGTTTTACTTATAGGAGTTTTAAAGTTTTCACTACTTTATATTCACAATTTTAATTAGATTTGCAAACGTGTAAAGGAAAAATTTGATTATTTTCTCAGTTATGGTCCTTGTGTTTCTTACTACTATTTGTTTGACCATTTTTTATCATGTATTTGCATGTATGAATCTTGTAGAACTAAAGGATGAAACATTGTTCATGTCAATGATCCACATTTTTTTTGTATATATTTTTGGAAAGGTCTTATAACTTTCAAATGTGAGGAAATGAATTGTGTTTGTAACTTTTTGGGCCATGATTTGGCAATAGTGGTTGTATTTTTTTTCATGGGTTTGTATTGTTTAAACATAGATATTATTTGTCTAAAACACATATAAACATGTATAAGTAAGATGAAATATTTTCATTCACAATAAGATCTTTCATATTCCTATTCATATGTGCTCCATACATGGGTTAAATGCACAACATTTGTGTTTAAACAATACATGAACCTATGAAAAATAGATTTCATTCAACTATATATTATTGCCAAATTTTTGCTTAAGTAGTTTGTGATGTCTTGTAAAGCCCACCCCTTTTAGTGTTAATAAAAAAGGTGAAGTTTTTATGCATTATGAATCATGATGTAGTCAACTTTGCACTTAGTAAAAAAAAATGGCTAATCATTGCAATGGAAGAAATCTTCCTTTTCTTGTTTTAAGGCTAAAATTTAAAAAATTGACATTGTAAACAAGCCATTATAGTTGGGATTGATTGTCAAGGGTAAAATGTTGCATAACCACGTGGTTGGTTGAATTCAAAACCAATCTTGTGTGCGAGTATAAAAAATGGCACAAAATTGGCATTGGTAAGGGCTTTTTAGTCTTATAACTATTATTTTCAAGACATTAAAAACCCAATTTTAATTTATAATTGTTATTGTCAAGAAAAATAAAATACAATGAAATAATTGCCTACAAAACAATGGCTATTTTTTGGTTTGTTCATGAACTCCCAAGGTTATTTGAAACAATTGGAAGCAATGGTTCTTTGATTTATATGTTTTCAAAAATCCAAAATTTACAATTAATAACAAAATCAAATGCATGCACAACATTCATTTGGACCTATTTTAGGCAAGTAAATTAAATAAGTCCCTTACCTAAATATTATACTTATAGGTAAGTATTGTGGTAAATATGCAAGTTGATTGGTAATGTTATGATACCTTTTAAATTATTCTACCCATTGGTATATATTTCATTCTACCCAACTTCACCCTAATTGGCTTACATGGTTTACCTTTACTTAATTATTTTTAGGCAAGGAAAATAAGGACATAGATACAAATATAATATAGTTTATATGCATTCTTACTTGTTTATGATGGATTTGTTTGAATTATGGTTCATGATTAAATATTAAATATTTTAATTACCTTGAAGATTGTTGTCAAAAACTCTTGAATATATTTATTATGTTACCATTTTTTATTATAGGAATGCCTTCAATATGGAAAATAAATGATTGAAGGGATTTTCTTAACCTCTTTAAGCTTGCCTTAACAATGTGTTTTCATATTTGCAATGGTAATTGAACAATTGAATTTTTTTCTCCACTTGCCAATGTACCATATTGTACAAATGTTATACATAAGCAATTTAATTTTATCTTACCCTTTATCTCCTTATATCAATAGGTTGTATGTTAGATAATAAATGTTAGCCCCTACTTTAATTACCTTGTGTAGATTGTATTAAAAAAAACAATCTTTTGGATTGAAAGAGTCAACATAAGTGTTTAATCTTGGATGATAATTTGAATATCTATAACATACAACATGGTTCTAAAAAGGCAAGTTATTTTATGTGTTTTGACCCAAGGTGGTGCTTAAAATAAATGTTTGTTTTGAATTAAAAATTATCGAATCACATTGTCAAATATAATGTAAAGCACAAAAAAGAGGCTAGTTCATCATACTTGAAAGTCATAGGGTCCAAGTGTATGAAACTTAAAAGTCTTAGTGCTAAGAATGGTCTCCTTCAATTATTTTATCAAATATAAAACAAGAGGTGCATTTAACATGGTCCTTAGTCCTTACATGCATAAAAAAGGTCATTAGGGGAATACAATGGGCCATATATATGAAAAAACATGAATAATATTTTATTGTAATATATTTATGAAAGGAAATGAAGTGCACAAGAAAAAAAAAGGATTTATAAAAGCATTTAGGGGTAGGCATTCCATTTTGTGAACCATGACACATATTTCATATGACATGACTTCCTATATGCATAACATGAAATTTCATACTATGTATGAGTTCTACTTGCACATTTTGAAAGGTAAGTATCCTCGGTTTAAGTTAGTTCCATTCTTTTCCAAATGATGTGCAAAAAATTATAAAGTGCAAGTAATTCATTAAAAAGTAGAATTTATAATTTATTTAATTATAAATAGGGTGCTTATAATTCACTGTGATAATATACCTAAAATAATTTAAATTAAAAATTATTTTTTCAATATTCCATTATTTGATTATATACCCTTTTGCTTTAGGCGTTTCATAAATTATACAAAGAGTCCCCCTTCACAATAAATACCATGTTCCTTAGGTTCTACCAAATGCATAAATCAAGAAAATTATAAAACAAAAAATTAAATATTCTTGCACCTATTATGGGGTTATTGGCCTTCACGATGAATTATGAAATACTAACTTTTTGGACTTTTCATCCAAGAAGGATGGAAAACTTAGTAATCACAAAATAATTGCACCATAGTCCCAGTAATTACAATAGACTATAAAGGATGGTGATTAATTGTAAAAATGACAAAACATAGTTATAAATGACAATTAATTGCATATAGTCACAAATTGAATGGTTGCATAATATAAGATTTCTTCTAATGTTTCGACTTGTACTTGTAATTTATGGAATAAATTCAATTGGAATTTGATTAATTTGTAAGGAAATAGTTATAATAGAAATATGGATAGTGAACAAGACCTTCCAATGTTTTTTTAATAAGCTCCCTACAAAAGGGTGTGGGTGTGGGTCATGTTTGCACATTCTTTCTTTTATGAAAGAAAGCTTTATCAAACATTAGTATGTCGAGGCATAAATTGTGTTTAATGTGCATCCAATCATGAGGTTAAAAAGTTGGTTTGTAAAATAAAAGGAAAACTTAGTTGTAATTAATGAAACCTAGATCACATGGGCACCATTCAATCGCAGTGTACTCATAATAAGTGTGCACTTTTGTTTATTGATTCCTTGCATTTGGATTGTGAAGTTTATGATCACATTGCATGCTTATGATGTTTTCTACAACTTGATTTATGTAAAAACAAAAATTGCATGATGGGTTAAAGACCCTAAAATCCACGATGGTGTCAAAGGTTTGCATGTATAATGCTTCTTAAACAACATGTGGTGTTGGATTTTTAGAGTGGTAGCCCATAAGTCCCTCAAGATGGGTACATGATGTGGTTGAATTCTTATTTGACATTGACAAGTTTTATAATGTTAATGGGGGAGGGTTTTGTGATATGTAATGGTAGATGAGTTGTGATATTACTTGTTGCACTAGATGTTAATGAATTTTCTTTTATGTATGGATGTGATTTTTTTTGGTCAATGTAGAAAATTTTCATTGCATTCCAAAGGATGTAGCAAAATTATTGACATGCATGTTTACGTTTGGACCTCTTTTAATAGAATATATTAAAATATATCATATTTGCTATTATTTCTTGTGGTATGATAAAACTTTAGGGTACATTGCCAAAAAATTTTGACAATTTACCCATGTAAGACTTCTATTTGCCATAAGTAGGAATCAACTTCACATCTTGGACCAGAATGAGCTTGATGTGATTGCCAATTGATTAACAAACCTACCTTGTGATGAATTCCTTTTGTGGATTATATTTTGTTTGATAAAAGAAAACATGCATAATCAAAGATAGTAAGTGGGTAATTGCAAGCTAGGGTGGCTCATTTTTGGCATAGTAGGAGTCCATTTTGACCAAATTTTAACACAAAAAAATTATCCCACAAATATCACCCTCTCACCATCACATTTGAAGAACCAAAGTTTATTATTCTCAACTAATAGTAGTTAAAATTCATTTACATTATATAGAACACAATGAAATGACAAGGTTGCAACAATTATGAAAATTTATTTTTTGAAAGGACTTTTTAAAATCAAAGAATTTTGTGACCCTTAAAAGTCCATCATGTTTTTTTATTTTTTTCAATAACACCTTAAATCAAAAATTTAACTAAGTAATCATCCACATGCATTTTGAGAAAGAAATCCATATGATCATGTAATAATAATGAAAATTAGGAGTCCATTTATGAATTTTGTATGGATTGTGACATTTGATTTATGAAACTTTAAAAGTCCTTCATTTGGATTAATCAAACAATTTGATTATGATTCAATGGGGGTCTATTGAAATAATAATTTACTTCATAAAAATAAGTAACGTTTAAAAATATTACCAATTAAATAATGTTGTCAACCATTTTAATCCATTGCAGAATTAAAATAACAACCCTATGATGTACATTTAAGGACATTGTAGTCTGCAACTCCCCAAATGATTAGTATGAAAACTCAATGAAATTGATGCAACAAATGAGTTTTGCCAACCTACTTCAATAGGGACTATCTTTGATATTGAAGTCAATGGCAAAATTGTGGATATGTATGATATTGTCTTGGCAATGTCTTAACAATTTGATGGTTGAAAGTAGACATGTTTTTTTTAGTATTTAACCCAAGGCACATGTGTTTCATTGATGATCCAATTGTAAATTGCATGAGTGAAAAAATTAGCCCTTTTGGAACAATGACATTTACAATGTTGTCATCCACACCACTTCTTCACAAATTTGAGACACTAGAATTAGTGGGTCCCCTCTTACTTGCAAAGAGGTAGTGCTATATTTATAATGATTAGTTTTGAAATTTTTACCCCTTTAGATTACACATTGGACTATGAGTTTGAAACAACAACCCAACAAAAAATTTCCAATTTTTGTCCATTATGATTTCAAGAAAAATGATTGCTAAACAAATAGATTTTGAAGATATTTTTCCCCAAGACATCTCAACATGTTTTGTTTCCATGTATATTGATCAAAGAAATGTCACACAAGAAGAGGACTTGAGAGATGATTAGTCTTGAGATGTTTTAGTAAATGCTCTTCAATTGGACTTAGTACTATAATTCAATTTGACTTCAAATGACCTATGAGAAATGGAAGACAATTGAAACCTTTTGACTTGAATTTGAAATTGTTAAATGCCCAAAAGATGTCATTAAACCAAACACAACTAACCACTAATACACCTTTAGATGTGCACCTTCTTTAATTAATGCCTCATCCACTAATGATCCACCTATTAAAGCACAAGTTGCTTCAATTACACTACGTAGATATTCTAAATTCAATGGCAAGAATTGGTAGCCTTCCAAGAAGAGCTCCAATGTTGGTTATGTTGGTTTTTTGCTTCACTTGTCATGAAAAACCACAACATCAAGCCCATTGGTTGATGCTTGAAGTAATAACTCTTTCAAGATTTTAATGGCCAAAAAAAAAGAAGTTTTAACTAGTTTCCATCCCAACTTTTTTTCTTAGCTTTGTCAATGAATTAAATTCTATTGGTGGCAATGATATGATAGGAGTGAAATATATTCTCTTCACATACATGAGAAAACAAATACATGGATTTTGGCACAAGATGTAAAGCCTCATTGTCCCTCGTTTTGCTTGATGTTATTGAAATAACCAGAACATATGGTTCTTTGATCCCCCCCCCCACACCACCCCCCCACCCCAAACCACAACCAACCCCCCCCACACACCACCACAAACACA
>Ga0116226_10007202_pt1 | contig 10021 bp, 7 predicted proteins | sample S1TSphfallax_FD_89692 | JGI IMG/M metagenome (GOLD analysis project Ga0116226, IMG submission 89692) | Host-associated microbial communities from peat moss isolated from Minnesota, USA - S1T2_Fa - Sphagnum fallax MG | ecosystem: Host-associated > Plants > Peat moss > Unclassified | place: USA...
GGTAACTCAGTCGGTAACTCAGATATGGAACTCGCATTTTCAGCGATCGCATTTGGGGATAATTCTGTGTTGGTAGCAGAAGTTGGGGGAGTTGTGTTTTCGGGTTCTAGAGATAATGGTTCTGTGGGAGTTTCTGGTGCTAATAAATCTGGATTCAGAACAGAAATTGGCTCTGTAAGCTCCTCTGGAGTTGGCTGTGTTGCTGATTCTGGACTCCAAGCAAAAACTGACATAGCCTCAATTTCACCCATTGTGGGTAAAACAGCCCAATTTTGTGGTTTACTCGGTTGAGTCAGTTCTGGAGTAATCACAGGAGCCGATAAGATAGAATTTCTCTGAGAGGATTTGTCCAACGCACCGTTTTTATGGATCTCATTCAGTTGGAGTACAGTTTGTGCACCTCCTGTAATCACTTTTAAAGGATTTATTTCTTTAGGCTTATCCAATTCTGCTTGTAAATTGCTGACAAACTCAGCCAGAATTGCTTCACCTTGTATTTGTTGCTCATACATCCGGGACAACTGCTGGGAAAGATTACTCTGATAGTTCTTTAATTCTTTTTGCAGTGACGTAAAGGCAATAGTTACAGTATCATCTAGACCATCTAGCATTTGGCTGACATGGCGATTTATTTGATGATTCACCTGGACTGATTTTAGTGTGATTTCCTCTGGCGATAATTCAGACTCGTTTTTTAGGTTAGTTAAAGTTTGGTTAGCTAAAATCTTCAATGAAGATTGTAATTGTGAGGATATATGTTTTGCCAAAACTTCTGCCAATTGACGAATCAAAACTTGCTGCTCAGTAATTTGCTTAGTTTGTTGTAGATGCTCTTTTTGGGCAATTAATTGGTGAATATCAGTAGTTAAACGATTTTTTTCGGCTTCTAGTCGCTTTACGTCTTCCTGTAACGACCGCAGCAAATTCTGTTGCAAATTTTCTAAATCCTCAACCACGTCCCAAAGAGCGTTTTCTGCTGCTCTGGATAGTTCGCCTCTGATGCGTGGGTTCTCTGGTCGCTGTTCAAATCGCCCCATCACTTTCTAACCTCTAACAATTCGACGATAAAGCTGCTTCCTATATAGTGAGTCGGCGATCATACTCCTAATTTTCCTACTATGATTTATCTATTACCCCGTTTGGTGCAAATTGGATAAATGTAATTCGATTGACAGTTTACTTTCATATTAGGAACTAAAGTATTTTCCTATAAAGACTATAAAAAATTTAGATTGCATCCCCTGGACAATATTCTAATGAATAACCAGCAATTCTGCAAAAAAATGCTGTATTTATCGCATTTATAGCAGAATTGAGCAGTTTATATCTGGTATACCTGATAGAATCTAAATAAATTTCACTAGCAACTGCTGATCATCCGGATGAAGCTGAGGGTACTTAAGCACCCTCACCTGGTATCTACGGATAAATTAATATCTTACAAGTCTCATCGGTAGGTGCAACCGCCTGGGTGATCGCTGTAGACAAGTCCTTTAAAGGATAGCGATCGCTAATTAATGCTTGTACATTAATACGACGATTGAATATAATTTCCGCAGCTAGATTTTGTACCCGGTAGGATGAACTATAGCTACCCATCAAATCTATTTCTCGGCGATACAAAACATTTGGATTGAGGGGAATCTCGATTTCATCGGGAAATTCAGCAAAGAAAAGAATTTTACCCCCTTTGCGCGTACAGTTAAGGCTCTGAAAAAAGGCTTGTTCACTAGGAACAGCCAGGATAGTCACATCCACACCCATACCATAGGTCAGCGCTTGGATTTTCTCAGTCAAATTAGCCTCTCTAGCATCAAAAGCTGCATCTGCGCCCAGCTTTAGCGCCTTTTCAATTCGGGCGGGAATTAAGTCCGTGGCGATCGCCTGAGCACCAAAATACTTCACCAACATCATAAACATTAGCCCAATTGGACCTGCGCCAGTCACCAAAACAGTTTGTCCGGGAGCAATTTGAGCTTTTTTCACTGCTTTTAAGCAGCAATTAGTAGGTTCAACAAAACTGGCTTCTTCAAAACTTATCTGTTCAGGGATGGGAATTAAACCGCCATTGAGAACAATATGACCTGGAACCTTAACATATTCCGCAAAACCACCTCCACTGGGATTAAAGCCTGCTGTTGTCGAGATATTTTTATAAACATTACACATCGAGAAATTATCATTCAAGCAGTAACCACAATGCATACAAGGGATATGATGCATCACGGCCACACGCTGTCCTATTTGCCAATTTTGTACCTGAGAACCAATAGCAGCAATAACACCTGCTGTTTCATGTCCAAAAATCCTGGGTGGTTCGTATAATGGATAACGAATTTTTTTGATGTCTGATTGACATAATCCCACCACATGTACTTGAACCAGCACTTCATCTGATTCTAGATGCGGAACTGGAATTTCTTCATAGGAAAGTTGGTTAACGCCTCTAAATACTTGTGCTTTCACGTTGGTTTTTCCCCGCTCAACGTTACTAGATTTAACATTGTTCTCTACACTTGTTATCATTTAAACAATTAATTTTCTCAGAATCATGGTAAACTCCACCTTTGTTGCCACACTGTATGTCAACCCTGTAACAGGGAATGACACTAATGCTGGTTCCCGGTTGAGTCCCTTTAAAAGCCTCACCCATGCCTTAAAATCCACCAGAACCACTGCGATTATTCAATTAGCATCTGGTACCTATAACCAGGAAAATGGTGAATTATTTCCCCTGGTTATACCTGCGGGAATACTAATAGTGGGAAATGAGTCTAACAAAGGTCAGGGAATAATTATTTCTGGAGGTGGCGAATATCAAAGTCCTAGTTTTGGTACACAGAATATAACTTTGTTATTGCTAGGTGATGCTAGTCTTCTAGGTGTAACTGTCACCAATTCTCTTCCTAAAGGAACTGGCGTGTGGATTGAATCAGCATTTCCTACTTTGGCTAACAATACTTTTAGTGCTTGTGGTCGAGAAGGTGTATTTATTACTGGCAATGCTAAACCGGCAGTTGTCGATAACTTATTCATTAAAAATAATGTTAGCGGGTTAATGATTGCTCGCAACTCCAAAGGAGAAATCTTACGCAATGTCTTTGAACATAATTCTTTCGGGATCGCCATTAGTGATTTTGCAGCGCCCCTATTAGCAAGTAATAAATTATCAGCAAATGTGACAGCGATCGCTCTCTCCCGTGACGCTAGACCAGTCTTAAGGCGGAATTTGATTTTGGATAATACTCAAGGGGGTTTATTGGTGACTGGGAATGCTATTCCTGATTTAGGTAACCCTCAAGAACCTGCTGACAACGTTTTTCACGGACAAGGAGAATTTGATTTACAAAACTTAACATTAACTAAGCTTACATCAGTAGGAAACCAAATAAATCCTGTGCTTGTGAAAGGATTGGTAGACTTGATTACACAAACTACAGATATTTCCCCGCAAATAATCACTAATAGTAGCTTTTCGGATTTAAGAGGACATTGGGCGACTGCTTTTATCACAGCTTTGGTGAGCAAGGGATTCATCAGTGGTTTCCCAGATGGGACTTTTCAACCAGCTATACCCATGAATCGGGCTGAATATGCAGCTTTGATTGCTAAGGTCTGGAATTTACCTATTAATCAGGAGCAGGAGGCGTATTTTACTGATATTCAGCCGGGTTTTTGGGCAGCTACAGCCATATCACAAGCTGTTAAGAACGGCTTTATCGATGGGTATCCTGACCAAACATTCCGACCTGGACAAAATTTAACCAGGGTACAAGCAATAGTATCTATGGTGAAGGGATTAAACCTGAGTGATAGTAGTCCTCATGTTTTAATGCAGTATAGCGATCGGGCGCAAATTCCCAGCTATGCTACTAATGCCGTCGCAATTGCTACTGAGAAATTATTAGTGGTCAACTATCCACGAATAGATCAGTTAGAGCCAATGCGGGAGATTACCCGTGCAGAAGTAGCAGTATTAACCTATCAAGCCCTAGTTACGCAAGGTAAAGAACCTGCTATTGACTCCCCCTATATTGTTACACCTCCCCAGAGCAATATTTCCTCTGGCTCAGATTTAGTGGGACATTGGGCTGAACCATTCATTCGTGCTTTGATTGATATGGGTTTAACACAGGGGTTTGTTAATGGTAAGTATCAACCAGATAAACCATTGACTCGGGCCGAATATGCGGCTTTAGTCACAGCAGCCTTTAAACCTAATGCCAAACGTCCAGCAACGCAGTTTACCGATATACCCCAGGATTTTTGGGCTGCTAGTGCCATCCAAATAGCTACTGGTGGGGGCTTTGTGGGTGGGTTTAGCGATCGCACTTTTCGCCCCCAACAAAATGTCTTGAGGTTACAGGTTATAGTCTCTTTAGTGAATGGGTTGGGATTATCAAGTCAAGATAACAAAACTTTATTAATGTATCATGACCAAAAGTCTATTCCTGGGTATGCCCGTCAGGCAGTTGCTACAGCAACAGACAAAAAAATTGTTGTCAGTTATCCAGATACGAACTTGATCGCCCCCTCAGCCGAGGCCACCCGTGCCGAAGTTGCAGCCATGGTTTATCAAGCACTAGTTGTTACCTCTGGTGCAAAAGCCATCAATTCACCCTATATTGTTTTGCATATTCGCAATTGACAAGTAAAATGATGAACATTGACTAGCAACTTTATAGCAGGTGAGAGTCATTCTCATGTAGCTAAAAAGGCGTGAGGTTAAATGCTATGGGTGAAATGTTTATACATGTTGGAATCCACAGCCAATGTTAACAATAGCTCCAAACCCTTCTGCCGAACTGGCAGCTAAATTATTGACCCACTATAGTTTTGACCTTAGTGGGTACAGTGCTAGTGAATTGATCACCCTATGGCAAAGAGAATACCCGATTTCTTGGTTACACTTAGCCGTAATTGAAGCTTTGTATCAAGGTCGTTACAAAGCCATATCAGTACAGCAAATTCTCATCTTTTGGACTCGTCGAGATCAGGCGAGTTATCATTTCAACATGGAATTTGAACGCATGATTTGCAGTAAATTTCCAGAACGACTAAATTTCTTATCTTTAGCAGTTCTTCCTCCTGTCCCAGCAAATACTAGTAGTCCACAATGGAAAAGCCAGTCGGCGATCGCTCCTCAAAGTGACCTCAATCAACATCGGAAAACCCAAGAAAAATCCCAGGAACACAGATGGGAAGAAAGTGGTGTTTCCACATCCCCCTCTTTCAAGATTGCTGCTGACTCTGCAACCAAGCAATTAGCCCTAGTCGGGAGTCAAAAACAAGTAGTATCTGCGGATAACAAGACTCTATCCGTACCGATGGCACAAATGCTGTTAGCCAGTTCCAATAATCCACCAATTGGGCAGTTTACTCCCGAAAAAAGCGATCGTTCTGAGTTATTTACATCTAAACTCAAAGCTATGACCAGTGTTTAGATAGCAAATAATGGTGGTTTTATTCACAAGTAAGCAGTGTGCGGCGCAAATTATCTAATGCAGCACAAGCACTGATAAAGCGGATAAAAGAGCGATCGCGAATAGAGCCGAACTTATATTCAAAACTTGTCACTTGGGATTGTGGTCCCGCTAAACCTATGTAAACTAGACCGACTGGCTTAGTATCTGTTCCACCATCTGGTCCAGCAATACCTGTGATACTTAACCCCCAGGTAGTTAGCAGTCGTTTTTTAACTCCTATAGCCATTTGTTCTGCCACAATAGGACTAACTGCGCCAAAATTATCTAAATCTTCTGGACTGACATCAAGTAATGCCACCTTTACAGAATTAGCATAAGAAATTATCCCACCCCAAAAGTAATCTGAACTACCTGGAACATCTGTTAACATTTGTCCTAATCCGCCGCCAGTGCATGATTCAGCCACTGAGAGTGTTTGTCCTGCAGAACGTAAAGATTGACCAACTACCATAGCTAAAGTTTCCTGGTCAGCACCGTAATAATCTAAACCAGCAATTTTTTTAAGTTCTTGCTCAATTGGTGTGATTAAATCTGATGCTGCGGCTTGAGAAGTTGCTTTAGCAGAAATTCTCAACCTGACTTCAGCCTTACCAGCATAGGGCGCTACTGTAGGATTAGTTAAATCAAAAAAGGGAGCCACTTTTTCGGCTAAAGCCGATTCCCCAATACCCCAAAACTTTAAACTCCGGCTATAGATAATTTCTTTACCCCAACCTTGACTTTTGAGAAAAGGTACAGCTGTATCTTCCCACATGCGATACATTTCGCTGGGGACACCAGGAAACGTGAAAATTGTCAGACCGGGACGGGGATGCCAAATAATCCCAGGAGCCGTACCTGTAGGGTTGGGTAAAACTTCTGCTCCTTGGGGAATCAAAGCTTGTTTACGGTTGTTATCCGTCATCACCCGACCCCGTTCGGCAAATTTATCAGTGATATCCTGAATAATATCGCTTCTTTCGATTAAAGGTACATCAAAATAATCAGCTAGAGTTTCACAGGTGAGGTCGTCTGGTGTGGGACCTAATCCACCAGTAAAAATGATAATTTGCGCCCTGCTGACCGCAATTTCGATCACTTGTTGCAGTCTTTCTGGATTATCTCCTACAACGCTTTGATAGTAGTGAGGAATACCAAGTTTGGCTAGCTGTTGAGCAAGATATTGAGAATTACTGTTGAGGATATCTCCTAGTAGTAGTTCAGTCCCGACACAAATAATTTCTGCACTCATTATAGTTATTTAAATTCTAATAAACTACACCCTACACCCTGTATTAAGATTGTCGAGAGAGTTTCCAAACTCGCCAAATAGCATAACTTAGTAGTGAAGTAGCTGCACAGGCATAAGTTACTCCACTGGGAATACCCGCAATAGCTAAAGCTAAACTACCTACCCACAAAGTTAAAGAATAGATAAACAACACTGCCAACCGATGTGATAAACCCGCTTGTAATAGACGATGGTGTAAATGACGTTTATCAGCTAAAAAAGGCGACTTTCCGTTACTTAGCCGCACTAAAATCACAGCTGACATATCCACAATTGGTACCGCTAGAATCAAGTAGGGGAGAATGACAGCGGTAAAAGCTGGGATTTTGACCAACCCAATCACGCCCACTGCTGCTAAGGTGAATCCCATGAAATAGGCTCCACCATCACCCATAAAGATTTGAGCCGGATTGAAATTGTAGCGGAGAAATCCCAATGCAGCACCCGCTAGAGCAGCAGCAATTAAGGCAGCTGCGGGTTGATGCATAAATAGGGAGACTACCAGCATAACTACGGCAGCAATTCCTGAAACTCCAGCAGCTAATCCATCTAAACCATCAATCCAATTAATTGCATTCACCATTCCCACTAGCCAAATCACCGTAATTGGCAAACTTAACCAGTGTAGACTGACAATACCTACGGTAGGAACAGTGACAAAATCTATACTTACACCTGCTTTCCAGGCGCAGGCGGCGACAAATATTTGCACCAGCAAGCGTCCTAAAGGTGACAAGTTGAGTAAATCGTCTGCTAAACCTATGAGGAAAAAGCCCAAACCTCCTAATATTACACCCCACACTTGCCATTCCTTATCTGGTGGTAACAGACCGAATCCGCCTAACCACCAAACAACTAACAAGGAGGTGAAAGTGCCTGCGAAGATAGAAACTCCTCCCAGGCGTACTATCGGCAGTTGATGAACTTTGCGACCACCTGGTTGATCTACACGTCCGCTTTTGATACCAATATTTTTGACATCGGGGGTAGTCCAAAGAACGACTACTGCGGCTATAAGGAAGGCAATCAGATGATATATCTGAGCAGGCATCTGTATATTCTAAAAAAGTAGTTTCTTAGTCAAAGTTAAATGCAGGGTATTTCTACCCTCTATTTACTACATTTTTTGACATTTATCAGCAAGGGATGTTGAGATATTTAGATGAGAATATTTTCTACCCTGCGTCTTTTTTCTCCAAACTCTAGGCTAGCAACGGTCTAGACAATCTAAACTAAAGCTGCTACGGGAATTTCTAGATGAGCATAGAGGGGGAAGCGATCGCACAAAGCTTTGACTCGCAACAGACAATTCTGTGCTACTACCTCTGACTCTGGGGATAAAAGTCTATCAGCAATAATATTACCAATTTCCCTAAATTCTGTTTCACCTAAACCCCTAGTAGTCATAGCTGGAGAACCTAGTCTCAAACCGCTAGTTATAAAAGGAGATTCTGTATCAAAAGGAACAGTGTTTTTATTGGCAGTAATATTGATCCCACTCACTAGTTTATCAGCTTGTTTACCAGTCAATCCAATAGAACGTAAATCTACGAGCATTAAATGATTATCAGTACCATTGGATACCAAATTCAGTCCTCGCTCCTTTAATTGATTGGCTAGAGCTAGAGCATTGGCGACGACTTGGGCGGAGTAAATTTGAAACTCTGGTTGCAAAGCTTCGCCAAAGGCAACAGCTTTGCCTGCTATGACATGCTCTAATGGTCCACCTTGACTACCAGGAAAAACGGATTTGTCTAGCTTTTTACCCAATTCAGCATCACCAGTGAGAATCAAACCACCACGGGGACCACGAAGAGTTTTATGGGTTGTTGTGGTAACGACATGGGCATAAGGGAGAGGGTTGGGATGATGACCAGTAGCAACTAGTCCAGCAATATGAGCAATATCTGCTAGCAAATAAGCTCCAACCTCATCAGCAATACTACGGAATTTCTCAAAGTCAATTAGGCGAGGATAAGCTGAATAACCACAAATTAGTAACTTCGGACGCTCTTGTCGCACCAAATCACGCAGTTGATCATAATCAATTTGTCCTGTCTGTTGATTGACCCCATAGTGGCTGACTTGGAACCACTTACCAGATACATTCACTGGTGAGCCATGAGTGAGATGTCCACCATGGGACAAATCCATACCCATAATTTTATCTCCTGGCTGCAATAGTGTCAGGAAGACGGCAAAGTTTGCCTGAGCACCAGAATGAGGTTGGACATTGGCATGAGCTGCACCAAATAGCTCTTGAGCGCGGTCAATTGCCAATTGCTCAATTTGATCGATAAATTTACAACCACCATAATAGCGTTTGCCAGGCAATCCTTCAGCATATTTATTTGTCAACACAGAACCTTGGGCCGCAAGTACCGCAGCAGAGGTGAAGTTTTCACTAGCAATTAACTCTAAGTGGTCACGTTGACGCTGCAATTCTTGATTGATTAAATCACTAATGATGCTATCGGTAGTTCTTAGTAGCTCGGTGTTAGTTTTGGGCATTTTTACTGTCCTTTAGTGAAATTGATCAGACTGTTATTTTACTGGGTGTAGCACTGAATTACAAAGTCTTTTAGGCATAAATTGGCTGTTTCTAACTCCTGATTATAGACAATGGTTATTGGTTCGGATATTTACTGTATTACTTTTTACTTAAAAACTAAAATTCCCAGATAGCCAAAAATACAATGTAGAATCGAGGTGTAATTAAAAAAAACTGTGGAATTTAGTTATACGTGGTTAATCCTGGCGGCTGAAATTTGAGTAATTCTGACTCCAAACAGCTGATGTTTATGTTTATGGGGCAGGGACTTAGATGTTAATTGTAGTGATGGAAGATCGGCTCTTTCCTCCTGAACAGGTTTGTCATTCTTGTTTATTAGCTGACGGTAAAGGTCAACCGCGCTGGTATGGAGGACAATTACGCTGTGGTCAAGTTATTCATAAATGTGGTGAAAATAAATGTGTTGAGGAACAACCAGAGCAATATGAGTGTGCTATGGGCTTTCGTATTGCTAATATAAGATAATCTAAATTTACTAGTGAGTTCAAGTAACTGCGTTATCCTAAGCTGAGATAGAAGTGGAAATTTTGCCACAGGAGAATGTATTATGACTTGGCGTGGATCTACAACGGTTCCCGACCGGATTTTTGCTTGCTTACCTTATTTGTTGCCTGTAATCGAAGGTCTAGGATTTGGCTCTTTTTTATTTAGTCAATTTCCCTTGATCGGACTATTTTTCTGGCCATTACAACC
>Ga0116226_10007203_pt1 | contig 10020 bp, 5 predicted proteins | sample S1TSphfallax_FD_89692 | JGI IMG/M metagenome (GOLD analysis project Ga0116226, IMG submission 89692) | Host-associated microbial communities from peat moss isolated from Minnesota, USA - S1T2_Fa - Sphagnum fallax MG | ecosystem: Host-associated > Plants > Peat moss > Unclassified | place: USA...
AATCTCAAGTCCAGGGGGGGAAAAGAATGCTACTATTCTCCAACACAACGTTCCAGGTGCTGAAAATCCATTCAACAAGAATTAGAAAGGCGTTGTTGCGTGATGATCAGGAATTTTATTTTTACTTTTTGCCTTTTCCAAAAGCAGCATCAAGTGTTGATGTGCTAGGGTTTAAACTGGATCATAATCGAGGACGTTGCAGCATATTTTTTGCCAGAACCTCCTCTTCGGCTGCTAGGAGGATATATAATAATTTGCAGAACGATTTACAACAAAGGAGTGTGTCCTACAATGCATCTTCACTTCCAGCAATCACAAAACAAAACCAAAAAAAGAAAAAAGAAACAGGCTCACTCACAGAAAACACTCCGGATCCATAACTGAAGGTGGCATTGCAGTTGTCAAAAATAAAGCTTACATGAGAGAAGATGCACAACCAAACAAAAACGTCCAATTCCTTTTGTCTTGTGCTTCTTACGGTCTTCTCCCTTGGCTCATCAAGGTTTCCTCTATGCTCCAGGATTCTAGTCTGACAAAACTGAACTTGTTTCTTCAGCATCTAGGAGGTGGATTATTATCCTTTGCAGCAGCAGCAGCTTCAATTATTTTCCAGAAAAGAAGAAGAAACTCTGCGGGCACTCTTCTGCTTCAACGCCACTGCAGCAGGAATAATGGCAGGCTGATGTCCACTTCAATATCTTCTTGCACCGATCTTCTCTGGCAGTGAATCAGTGAATCAGCCGCACCATCACCAATTCCAGGTGGTCCAACCGAGTTCATCAAATTTGCGCTATAAATGCGAGAAAGAAGAATTATAGTGAGAGCAGCTGACGAATCTCGCGCGGCGAGAGGAGAAACAGAAAGAGACACACACAGAGCTCGCGCGCGAGAGACAGAAAAGAGAGAGAGAGAGAAGAGACCCGAGAAAAGGAAGGAAGGAAGGAAGGAAGCCGAAGAAGCCTCGGGAGATTAATTAACATTAATCCTGTAATTAATTAGTGCTAATCCTGTAATTAAGGAGTGCTAACTCCTGTTATTACTCAATGCTAATCGCATAATCCTGGTATTAATTAATGTTAAGCCTGTTTTACCGACAAGACTTGTGGGACAAGGAAATAGAAGGAAAGCAGCGGAGACTTGTCGTCTGTTACTCGTCCATTGGACGGCGACCGGGTGTGTGTGTGTTCCACTAGAACCCGAGTCTTGTCATGGACGGTGTTTTTAACTTTTGTGGAACACGTTTATTTTATGATTTCTTTCTTTCACCGACGGGCGGGGGGCAGGGGGGGATTGAGTACATACCTACACGTAGGTTTTTGACCTAGTCACCCTCTAGGCTTTCAGACATGCATTGGCAGGCTTTTTGGTAGGTACCTACGGACAGGAGGAATTTAAAACAAAAGACATTCTTCTTCTACAAATCAATTTTTTTCATCTATTTCTGTCGTACAAGGGCAGCTTCAGCAATTTAATTCATCCATTCATTCATTATTAGCTTCGTACATTTTCCATTTCCACAAATGTAATTTTCTTTTCAAAACATTTTCTTTCAATTTTCCCTCACACAATTTTTTTTTCTTTGAAAAAAAAATTAAAAAATAAAAGTAAAATTTGAAGGTATTATGGAAGCTAAAGGTGTTTGTTTGTTTGTTTGTTTTGTCAATGAAACCTTGTCAAACTTAATTATTAAAAAAAAATCAAAATACCCAACCACAAGGAAAATGGGAGTAACAACAAAGAGTGGATGAGCACCCAACCCAAGAGGTAACACCCAAAGCATATTCTTATAACCATTCCGGAATAAATGGTGGCTTGTAAGACTAAATTTGTTCAATTCGTTCAAGTGGGATTAACGTGGGATTAATGATAATGACATCAACTAGAATGTGGACCCCATTTGAAATGAACATTATATCAACTTTTCAACACAAAATTCAAGAGGATGATGATAGGAGGACATGTGTTTATTATTCACGTGAAACATGAAACCCAACATTTCTAATAATGGAATGAAAAGCATTTTCAAATAATATCAAGAGTAGCAACCCAAATAACATCATGATGAGTAGCAATTTGTTCCCTACATTGGCACATCATAAAACATGTATCTCCATTGAATTTAATGGTTAACCATAAATGCACTAGGCCAACCATGAACTATCAAATAGGAGAAGCCCAACCTAATTCACAACATAAAAAAATAAGATGTATGATGTCATACAAAATGATGACACAAATATAAGGGGTAAATGCAAGCTACGATGGTTCACTTTTGTGATGAAATGGTGTTTTTTCCCTATATACCCTTTATTCAAATGCATATGGTGATTAATATATGATTAGATCTATTAATTGGGACTTGGATCTAAACAAATAATTTCATTATGAAAAAAAAATTGTGATTATTTATTGATAAAATTTTCATTTATTAGTAGTAATCGACTTTTGAAATCGAAAAATATGGATTGTTCATTTGACTATAACATTACAAAATGGAAAAATTTATATTGATTCACATTTCAAATTTTTTATTGGGATTTCATATATAATGTAATATAAGATGATAAACTCATATGATGAATCTTTCTTTAAAAACCTCAATCAATTACTAGTTAGGAACTTTTGAATGGTTAAATTTTGACCATATTTTCGTAAGTCCATATGAGTTGCAATTTTTATTTGCTTTTCATTTTTTTTGTCCCAAAAGCATATTTTTTGAAAGTTTTAGATGGGGCATTATTCCTTTGGACTTTGTGGGTTTTTTTTTTAGGACTTCCAAATTTTAAAAATGACATTAGTTACATTAAATATAGGTTTTCATATAGATTTGGGAAGGTTTGTAGGTGATTGAACATGTATTATTCAAAGATTATAATAATAATAATTTTTTGAAGTAACAACCATGTCCATTTGAATCATTTTTAAAAATCTTGTATGGACTCGTAAGGAGTGTAATTTCTGCCAATATTGAACCACCGTAGTTTGCATCTACCCTAGGATGCATAAGGAAGTAAGATGCACAAATATAAGTGTGGTCGAATGAACTTAAGATGAAAAATGCCAAAGGGGCCTAAACTTGATACTTATGCCCAAATTAAAAAGCAGGGGGTGAAGGGGGAGAGGCCCCTTTATTTTACTAATTGAAAAAATGGTTTGAAAAGCTTGACAACACCTTTGTTAACAATCCATGTTGTGACATGTAAATAAGGCCCCATAGATAGAACAAAAGAGGTCATGCTAAAAAAGGGCACAAATTTCATCTTCAACATTTAAAAATGAATCAACCCAACAAGTTATAATTAGATGGGGTGGAGAAAGTGGGGCAATAAAAATAAACCAGGATGGCACAAGGAATAAAAGTGGGGAGGTCAATGGAACAAAAAATTTGGAAATGGGTGGGGAACAATGTGGTCCTTGCTAAAGGCAAGGAGGGGGGAAGGGAAGGAGGATGAATGGAAATGTCATTAATAAGGGGTAAGCTCTCCATCAAAAGTGAACCCGAAAACCATTCTTCAAAAATCAAAAGAAAAAAAGGGTTTAAGAATGCCTATTAAAAGGAGAAAACCAATGGATAGAAAGAAGCATTCATGTGCTCAAGTTGAGCTTAGCTAATAGGGACTTTGTTACCAATGCCTTTTCATACCACCACCTTTATCACCCCCATTATCAAACCAATTGCCAAACATGACACTTCAAAAGTTACCAAATTTTGAAATCGTATGAAATAAAAATGAATGTCCAAAAGAAATCCATTATTTTTCTATATGTGCCCCATCACTAGGTGACACAAAAAACTCACCAATATATAGGATGGTAATTGACATTTGTCTACTAACAAGGAAAGATGAATAATGGGTGAAATGAAAGTCACATTCAAATCATGGATGTAATCCCCTTCACATGGATGAAGAATGCCAAAAAAATTGAATTTGAAAACTTCATTAAGATTTTGAAAGCATCACAAGGGTTGTGCACTCTTTGCATCAACAACACAATCTCATGCCTTTTCAAACTACCTCCATGAACCTTTGGTTTTTTTCTTATTATGATTCTATTCTTTTTGTATGTTTGTAATCTTCCTTTCAAAAAGCCAAACATGTCATGCCTACTATCCCAATGAAGCTCTACAAATTTGTTATGCACATCATCATTAATAGTCAATTGTTCCTTTGTTGTCGACTAATTTTTGCATAGATTTATAGCATAAGTGTGATATGGAACATTTGCTATCACATGGGTTGGTCCTATTGGCCAAAAAGAGCATTGTTGGTGCCTACTACAATGAATGAGCAAGGAAAGTGAACAAACAAAACGTTCAAAAGAAAATGGAGCTAGAAAACAAGAAGTTGGAAATGGAGCTTTGGAACTAAATTTGAACAAAGATGAGTCAATGAAATAGGTTACTATTTATGTGATGGGAACAATGGTAATAGCCCAACACCAAAAGAAAACGTTAGTCAAGTAGAAATACTTCCATTGAAAATCTTTCCAAACCATTCACAAATTTGAACATGTCACATATCAAATCTTTATGGACAAAAACATAACCCTCAAACTATGTGACACACCCCATAGCCTTGATTTGTGTATCAACAACCCAAAGCAAAAATAACTTAAACTATTGGTAGCAACAAGGAAAGAAACTCAAATTTGGACCAAACTACATTATAAGAAAATCCGCAAGTTGGACATAGAAGGTATGTATTTGGTGTGTGTCAAACAAACTAGAGGCAAACTAGAAGTGTTGAACACAAAAGAAGTTAGTTGGTAGGCACACAAACATTTTCAACTTTCTTTTGTAGTGTAAATTTGACTAATCTTCTTATTTTTTTGGGAAAAAAAGCCAAATTTTTTATACCAAAAAATTGAAAATAAGAACCCTAGTAGGTGTTAGTTCACCCAAGGTATTGAGGACACTAGTGAAGATAGATCAATTATTATTAGTAGCTTCTTAAGTAGTCAAGGTCGATAACCAATAGTGGTGGAAGTTGAAGGTTGCCATGACATTTGTTTTCTAGAAATGTTTGCCACAAGTTTAAAGACTTTGAGGTGGGTGGGTTGTTGTGGGACAACCATTTGTTATTCATGTTATATACAATGTATAAGTTTATAATGTTTGAAACTAGCCATAATGAATGAGCACCTGCAAACACACCACTTGTGGATAAACATGAGTGAACAACTCTTTTTTTTTCATTGGTTGTTCAATAGTTAACCTCCCCATAGCTAAAGGTTCTAAAAGTGTGCTTGCCATGGGTTCTAAGATTGGGGTTCATCTAGGTGGATGGTTTTCAAACCGGAAAATGGGGGTAGTGTGTTTATAGGTGCGACTTTGAAACCTAGTTTATGGATTGAACTTTTTTTTTAAAAATCTGATTTGGTATACGATAGATATCACAATGCTTTGATTCCAACTTGGGTTATGTAGAATCATGATATGTGAACATGGCTACACATCTTTGATGATTAATTTTTTATATGAAAAATATCAGTGATGTACATATTACATATATATAGTGTGGCATGTGCCACTAGCCCAAGTGTGAACACAACCTTGACGATAGAACCCAATTGTGAAAAACTTATTTCAATTTTTAATTTAAGTTCCAATGACAAAAAATATTCAAATTTTGATATTTCCCCTCACCTTAGGTTTGAAAAAATTGTTCTCAAGAAATCTCACTTGTCAAGGGCTTTCCAACAATACCAAGAAATCACCCCAATTTTTTTAAGTAATTTCATTTTTATTTTGTTGAATTTCCTTTGATCAAATTATTCAATATTCAAGAATTTTTGCACCTTAAGTCTAGACATTTTGAAAACACCTTGGTGCATCTCTATTCATCAAAGTTTTTCCAATAATATGAATAGCATTGTGGGGGGCACCATTGTTTAAAAGATCTCAACATGACACATAAACATTTTTCCTTAATACATAGATTATTGTATTGACATTGTTTAAGGTTTAGAAAGTAATTTGTCTAAGTTATTTGATAAACAAAAAAATTATCCATAAAATAATCTTCATTTTGGCCACTTAAGACCTTTCATCTTTTCTTTTGAACTATCCATAAAGTCCACCAAAGGAAAGATTGTTCATAAAAGGATGAACACCTTCAAGTGGTCACCGTATCTAATCACACTACAAGTTACATAGGTTACCACCACAAAGATTTAAGGATTATTTAAAGTAGGGGGTTAACTAAATTAGGACCTACCTAAGGTCTCCTTAAGTGAAATTACTAATGGGATTACCTATGCTAATGGCTACCTAATGCACATTTAAGGGTTACCTAAAAATTATCTAAAACTAAGGTTATCAAAAGCTTACATAAGGGTTTACATAGGGACAACTTAAAGTGTTACACATGGGTTGCTTAAGGATTTACTGAAGTTAGGGGTTTAGTTATGGGATACCTAAAGAATATTTTAAATATTACATAAGTTTTACATAGGAAGGTTATGAGTCACCTTTAGGTAGCACCATAGTTCAGTCTTTAAATAGCTCTTAAACAACCCCTTAAATAATACCTATGTAACTTTTATGTAACCTTCATTTGCACTATTCAAGACATCCCTAAATAACCCTAGGTAAGCCCTTAGGTGTTTCCTTTCCATTATGGTCTCTAGGTAGCCCCATATGTAAGCATTATTATCCCCTTCCTTTTGCATTATGAATCATCCTTAGGTGACCCCCTAAATAATCCCTAGGTATCCACTAACTTAAAAACAATTCTAGTTAGCCCCTCAAATAATCTTTATGCAACCCTTTAAATAACTTTTAGATATCCCATAATTTAGCACTACAAGAAGTCATGGTTTTTCAAGAAGTTCAACATGACAAAAATGTTCACATTGAGTAAAAGGATGTTTATTTTGATTAAAACCATGGGGCATGAAAGACACATGATTCTTTTGGTTGATTTTTTAAACTAAAATGACCATTTTGACGAAGTGTTAAATCATACATTTAATCAAGAAAGACATTTTTTTTAATTGGTCCATCAAAATGCTTATGGTTTAATCAAATTGGCCATACTAAATGGCCATGTTTAGTCAAATTGGCCATATTAATTTGGTTGGCTAACCTACTTGTTATGCCTTACTAGGCTACCTACTTGCCTACCTTTTTTTTTAATCTTCCTACTTATTACTTACCTACCTACCTACCTACCTACCTACCTATAGTTCACATAACTAAATATTTACATCCAAAAACATAAGTAAGTAAACATGTGTACCTACCTATCTACTTAGTTAAGTACCTACTTGGTTACATATGAAAAAATTTGAAATTGAAATGTTGTTGTACACATTGACAAAAAAATACATGGAAATTCAATGGAATATATTAAATCCATTTGGTATTACATTAATTGCAAAATGGTGGGCTAGTTTGATGGCCAAGGCAATGTGTCTAAAACCAAGGAGACCAAAGTTCAATCCTTTTTACCAACATATATTATGTGAAATATGTATATTGTGTGTAAATGTATAATATTTAGGTGGGTTGTGGATATGTAGGTAGAAGGCAATGGTGGGTAAGCAAGTCATGGGTGGGTGAATAGGTAGATTCTTATTTTTTATTTTTATATTTAAAATTTGAACTATTTTTTTATTAACTTTTTTGGCTACCCAATTATTTTTTCGATTTGACAAGTCAAAAAGACCATTTTATAGTTAGTCAAAAAAATACATCAAATTGCATGTGTTCAAATCAATTTGTTTAGTATGATTAAGTGGTCAAATTGACCAAATGTCAAAATGACTACATTTTTATCTAATTTTTTAATCAAATAAACCATGATTTCTTGTATTTTAGGTAGGCCATAACTTAGGTGGGTCTCTAACTACCCATATGTGTTTTAGTTTCTCCTTTATTATTTTTTGTTTAATGTAAGGCCATCTTACATTTTGATTGTTGTCTTCAATTTCAATGAAACCCATGGTTTTGCTATTGGGTTTTCTAGTCTTTGTAGATAAGTTTAATTTGGCACAATTTTTGCTTTTAAAGTTTGGTGATTTATTTATTTTTTGCTTATCATATGAATTTTGTTTGCACATTTTTCAATTATTATTCAATTGGAGCTTGTTGAACATTGTTTTATGTATGAATTCAAAAGTTGGAGTTTCATTCTCTTCAACTTTTCAGGCAACATTTGTAGATCTCCACAAGTTGGTACAAAAGAATTTTATAACAAAGCAAAAAGCGGAAATATTGAACTTTTTGTAAAAGCATTGTGGAAAGTATATGGATGTAAATGAACCTCAGGAGCCCCCCCCCCCCCCCCCCCCTACAATGGGAGGGACCCCCTTGAAAAGGTTGTTCCTTGTCATTAAATCCTTGGTTAATATGGTGAGAAATGCCCCACCCTACTACAAGGGTATTAGCACACACATAAAGCACTTGGATAAATTTCCTAGTGTAAGAACCGTCCTCCCCTCATACACCTAATGATCTACATATAGTTGTTGGCCTTACTTACCAAGGCAAGGATATTGTGTTTAGATTTATTTTAGAGTATAGTAGCTTAAGGGATTTTGGCCTCTAGGTAATAATAGGTCTATTTTTAGATGAGGATTTTTCAAAGATGATATTTTGGCTCGTGTTGAAACTTAAGATTAGTTATAATAGAGTTATAATATCTTGAAGGATTTTGGTTTCTTTTAGAGGATTTTTTGAACATTATATTTTTGCATAGTGAAATATTTGAGTTTTCATAATTCTTCTTTTGCCTTGAGGTACTTTTAAAAGTAAATGCCAAGGCCACAGTGCGACACACTTGTTGTTTAAGTTCATATAGTAGTGTTCACAAATAGAAGGTGCCTTCCAAGTGGCCTTGCTATTGCTGTCAAAATTTCATCGAAAAGAAAATTAAAATTAAAACATTAAAAAAAGATTGATTTTGGAGGGTTTCACTACATATTTTCCTTTTCAAGCTGAATTTGTATTTTACAATTTTTCATGTTTATGGGCGAGGAGAGGCAAAATAATGAACACTCTATTTGGGATGTGGTGTAAACATGGGTAGAGGCTTAAATAGGGGGGTCTGGGTCGAGGTACTCTAAACACGATTGATTTCAATGCTTTCCAAGCTTTTTCCTATGAAGAAGGACAAGCAAGTGTATGCATGCTTCACTCTTTGTGTTGGGCATTCACATTAATGTAAATCAACAACTAAGCACACGATTACCATAACTAATTATTTGGACGTGGCCTTAGAAGAACTCGTTGTCACCTAACACAATAGTAGCTTGCCATGCCAGACTCGTTATAATTCATAGCATGGAGGCATCTAATGTAATAATATTTCTTAGATGTTATGCACCATCTTTAATTTTTATGTATCAAGACATTGCTACCAGTGCCTTCTTCCCCTACACGATGCTCGAGGGTTTATATGCATTTACACAACCTTTCCCTGCATAATGTCGACAACCCAGATTAACTTTTTTTTTTAAATTCTTACAAGAAACCTCCTATGCATGTCCGTTGTGATCATTATGTATATAAGGAGAAGGCCCTGCCTACTACAGGCCCCTATGCAAAGCAGAGCTGGGATTTTTTCACATTTTAGAAATAGTGACAGGCTAGCTGGTACCTTCCACTGGTCAGAAGATGCCAGTACAGCCTGGCTAGTACCTTCTTCCACTGCAAAAGATCCCCCACTTCCTGAAAGCAGGTTTCTTCAAAACAAGTAAGTGAGCTGAAAGTACAAAAGGAAAACTCGAGAGAGTGCTTTCCACATATGTTTCGATCATTCTGTGTCATAAGGGATTCTCTTACATTTCTCTTACTGCCTTAGATTGTTACCAAAAACAGAAGAGAACATTGGAGAAAGCCCATTGTGTCAAGTATCATTAGTAGCTTAGGAGGAGGACATTACATTTCAGACAAAATTGAAGCAATGAGAGAAGGTTAAAGAAAAGTAGTACATAGGGGCGGGGGAACTAGATGTCAGTGGTTCAATCAAGGTGCATGTTTTTTTCAGACACCCTATTAGAGGAACTCCACCCCAA
>Ga0116226_10007204_pt1 | contig 10019 bp, 10 predicted proteins | sample S1TSphfallax_FD_89692 | JGI IMG/M metagenome (GOLD analysis project Ga0116226, IMG submission 89692) | Host-associated microbial communities from peat moss isolated from Minnesota, USA - S1T2_Fa - Sphagnum fallax MG | ecosystem: Host-associated > Plants > Peat moss > Unclassified | place: USA...
AAATTGAGTCGCACGAGGATGCCCTACAAGCGACCGATACGAATTTGGCGACACTTTGGGACGTTCCAAAAACTCCAAATACCGCATTTTTCGGCTTTCTCCAGAGTTTTTCCGCAGCCTGTGAAGTCTGGCCCTATCCGAAAAGTGACTTGATTCAGATATTCATCAGGAATTGCCATTGTCTTCTCTTGGAATCTATGTGTCGGTGCCGTTTTGCAAGGCGAAGTGTAGCTTCTGCAATTTTTCGTCGGGGGTGTTTGCGGCCAGCCAGATGGACCGGTATGTGGACCGGGTGGTGGAGGAGATGCGGGGGGCTCGGGGGTGGGCGGCACGGCTCGGGGTGGAGATGCTGGGGGTGGTGGATACGGTTTATTTTGGCGGAGGGACGCCGAGTTTGCTGACTCCGGAACTGGTGCGGCGGGTGTTTGCGGGGTTGCGCGGGCAGTTTCGCGTGGCGGCGGAGGCGGAGATTACGGTGGAGTGTGCGCCGGGGCAGTTGGCGGCGGAGACGCTGGAGGCGATGCAACGGGAGGGAGTCAACAGGCTGAGTTTTGGGGTGCAGAGCTTTGTGGATCAGGAGTGTGCGGCGGTGGGGCGGCTGCATACGGGGGCGGAGTGCATGTCTGCGCTGCGGGAGGTGGCGGCGGCGGGGGTGAAGCGCGTGGGGGTGGATTTGATCTGCGGGTTGCCGCACCAGACGGAGGCGAGTTGGCGGTATACGGTGGAGCAGGCGCTGGAGAGTGGGGTGGAGCATGTGAGCGTCTATATGTTGGAGGTGGATGAGGGGTCTCGGCTGGGGCGCGAAGCGCTGGTGGGCGGTAAGCGGTATGGCGCGGGGGCGCTGCCGGAGGAGGACCGCGTGGCGGATTGGTATGCGGCGGGGTGCGATTGGCTGGCGGCGGGTGGGGTGCGGCAGTATGAGATTTCGAACTTTGCGCGGGTTGGAGGCGAATCCGTGCATAACCGGAAGTATTGGGAGCGGAAGCCGTATGTGGGGTTTGGCATGGATGCCCATTCGATGCTGCGGGCGGGTGGGGGTGGGGTGAGGTGGGCGAATGCGGATGAGATGTCCGCCTACGTTGGGAGGTTGGAGTTTGAGCGGAATGTGGAGCGGGTGAGCGAGCGGGAGGGGTTTGAGGAGAGTTTGTTCTTAGGGCTTCGGCTGGTGGAGGGGGTGGATTTGGCCGGGCTGGATGCGGGGTTGGTGGGGGAGATTGCCGCTGGGTTGGCGGAGTGCGTGGGAGCGGGGTTGGTGGAGCGAGATGGGTCGAAGGTGAGGCTGACTGGGGCTGGGCGGATGGCTTCGAATGAGGTGTTTGGGCGATTGCTGGTGGGCAGCAAGGCCTAGCACGGATCAAAACGGATAGTACGGATTTGGATTATGCAGAATATGCGATGGCGTCGTATATTTTGCATCCCAGTTTGGATTTCAATGCCTAATGTACATTCATGGAGCTGTCGGACGGCTGAATTGCGTGACGTGAATCCTGCGAAGGTCGGCTACCGCCGATGCCCACCCTAGCCGCAAAAGCGCGGCGAGGATGGGGCACGAAGCTTTGTGGGAGACTAGGGGTCAGGGGATTTTGCAGATGATTGATTTGCGGAGCGATACGGTGACGCGGCCGAAGGCGGCGATGCGGGCGGCGATTGCGGCGGCTGAGGTGGGGGACGATGTCTATGGGGAAGACCCGACCGTGAACCGGCTGCAGGAGCGGGCGGCGGAGGTTTTTGGCAAGGAGGCGGCGCTGTTTGTGCCGACCGGGTCGATGGGCAACACGATTGGGCTGAAGGTGCATACAAGGCCCGGGCAGGAGGTGATCTGCGAGTCGCGGGCGCACATCTTGGACTGGGAGATGGGGATGGTGGCTCAGTTTTGCGGGTGTGTACCACGGACAGTTGCGGCGGAGCGGGGTATTTTGACGTGGGATCTGATTCGGCCAGCGATTGCGGCAAAGATGTATTACAAGGCGCAGACGGGGCTGATTTCGCTGGAGAACTCGCACAATATGGCGGGTGGGACGGTGACTCCGGTCAGCGTGTATGAGGAGATTTGGGCGGGGGCGAAGGCGGTGGGGATTCCACTGCATTTGGATGGGGCGCGGGTGTTTAATGCTGCGACTGCGCTGGGGGTGACCGTGGCGGAGCTGACGAAGGGGTTCGATACGGTGAATTTTTGCCTGAGCAAGGGGCTTGGGGCGCCGGTTGGGTCGATGCTGGTGGGGTCGAAGGCGCTGGTTGAGGAGGCGCGCGTGGTGCGGAAGGCGCTGGGCGGGGGGATGCGGCAGGCGGGGATTTTGGCGGCGGCGGGGCTGATGGCGCTGGAGGATGGTCCTGGGCGGCTGCATGAGGACCATGCGAATGCGCGGTTGCTGGCGGAGGCGGTTGCAGGGGTGCCGGGGGTTTCGATTGATCTGGAGACGGTGCAGACGAATATCGTGATCTTTACGCTGGTTGCGGGTGGTGCGGCGGAGTTTGTGGCTGCGCTGCGGGCGCGTGGCGTGGCGAGTTCTGCGATTGGCACGCATCAGGTGCGGTTTGTGACGCATGTGGATGTGACGCGGGCTCAGTGCGAGCAGGCGGCGCGGGCGGCGGTCGAAGTGTTGAGGCAATAGGCTTTAGTAATGGTAGCGTCACGAGATTCATCGTCCTTTAGCAATTGGCGGGAAGGTTTGGGCTAGGCTTGGTAGCAGGAAGCGAGGTTCAGGACTTGAGTCAGACGATCTTTGTGCTGGAAGATGAGGCGGATATTTCGCGGCTGGTGAAGTATCACCTGGAGAGCGCCGGGTTTGTGGTGAAGCCGTACTTTGCTGTGGGCAGCATCTTGTCCGACGCGGAGCGGCAGCCGCCGAGCCTTTTCTTGCTGGACATCATGGTTCCGGGTGGGGATGGGATGGATTTGTGCCGGCGGTTGCGGCAGAATCCGACGCTGAGTGTTGTGCCGATTATCTTTTTGACGGCGCGGGCGGCGGAGAACGACCGAGTGCAGGGGCTGGAGCTGGGCGCAGACGACTATATTACGAAGCCGTTTGCGACGCGCGAGCTGGTGGCTCGGGTAAAGGCCGTGCTGCGGCGGTTTGAACGGCCGACGACGCCGAGCGTAGTGAAGTTCGAGGAAGTTGAGATTGATGCAGGCGCGATGCAACTACGCGTGAAGGGCGAACTGGTGACGACGACGGCGACAGAGTTTCGGCTGCTGGATTACCTGGCTCGGCACCCGGGGCGGGTGTTTAGCCGCGACCACCTGCTGGATGCGGTGTGGGGCGACGCTCGGTTTGTGACGCCACGGAGCGTGGACGTGTATGTGCGGCGGATTCGGGAGAAGATTGAGGAGGATGCGGAGGTTCCGCGGTATTTGAAGACGATGCGCGGGGCTGGGTATCGGTTTGAGATTCCGAAGGTGGTGCCGGGGCAGGATACGATTCTGTAACAGGGCTCGACGGGGATTCGATGACGAGGAGTTTGTTTTACAAGCTGTTTTTGCGGTTGTTGCTGGCGGCCGGGGTGGTGCTGCTGGCGTCGCAGTTGCTACCGTGGCTGACCCTGTGGGAGATGGTGGTGCTGCTGGTGGGGTGGTCGGCGCTGGTGGCGTGGTGGACATCGGCGACGTTGCGCGGGTTGTTGCGGCCGCTGCGGGAGTCGGCGCGGTTGCTGGGCCAGTTAAGCGAAGAGACGCTGGAGCAGGGGATTGAGGCACCGGTTGCGAAGCGGTATCGAGACTTTGATGAGCTGGGGGTGGCACTGGCGGCGGCGGCGGCGCAGGTACGGCGATCGCTGGGGAAGGCGGCGGAGAGTCGCAAGGAGCTGGAAGCGCTGCTCGATTCGATGCAGGACCCGGTGGTTGCGGTGGACGCGAGCGGGCGGATTTTGTGGACGAACCAGCAGATTCGGCGGCTGATGGCCGGGACTTCGCCGGGGGTTGGCGGCGCGGCGAAGGTTGGGTTTGCGCTGGTGCAGACGATTCGTGACCCGGATGTGCTGGAGTGTGTGGCGACGGTGCTGGCCGAGCGAATGGAGTCTCGACGGCGGACGACGACGCTGATGCCGGGGAGGATCTTTGAGGTGAACGCGTCGCCAATGCCGGGCGGCGGCGCGGTGGCTGTGCTGCACGATGTGACGCGGATTGAGGACGTGGAGCGGACGCAGAGGGATTTTGTGGCGAATGTGAGCCACGAACTGCGGACTCCGCTGACGTCGATTCAGGGCTATGTGGAGACGCTGCTGGACCATGAGGCCAGCCTGAGCGAGCAGGCGCGGGAGTTTTTGACAACGATTTTGAAGAACGCGACGCGGATGAATCGGCTGACCGAGGACCTGCTGGTGATGGCACGAGTGGAAGGGCCGAGCGTGGAGTTGCGACCTGCGCCGGTTCCGGCGGATGCGCTGGTGCGGGAGGCCGTGAGGGCAATGAGCGGGTTGGTGCAGGAAAACGAGGCGGTCCTTGAGTTGGGTGAGGTGGTGCGGACGCAGGTATTTGCAGATGCGGATGCGGTGATGCAGGTGCTGGGAAATCTGATTGAGAATGCGATGAAGTACGGGCAGGGGAAGAATGGTGCGGGGGCGCGGGTGGTGATTTCGGCGCGAGAGGTGACGGAGCCGTTTGATTCGGTGGAGTTTTCGGTGCGGGATTTTGGGGCTGGGATTGCGTCGGAGCATCTGGGGCGGATCTTTGAACGGTTCTACCGGGTGGATAAGACGCGGTCGCGGGAGTCTGGCGGGACGGGGCTGGGGTTGTCGATTGCGCGGCATATGGTGTTGTCGATGGGCGGGGGGATTCGGGCGGAGAGCGAGTTGGGGCAGGGGTGTCGGTTTCTGTTTACGCTGCCGAAGGCGCTGTACCCGGTGGAAAACGGGTGAATTGAGGGATGGGTACTTTGTCTTTCTCTGGGAATTGAAGTTTATGTAATGTTCTCGTAACAAAGTCAGTGGAGACTTGGAGAGGTAAATCCTAAGTTGGAAGTTGAGGGGAAGACTTTGAAACGGAATTCGATTCTTGCAGGTCTGCTGGTTTGCTTTGGCGTGGTGGGTACGTTGACTGCTTCGGCCCAGAACATTACGGGGGCGGGTGCGACGTTTCCGAACCCGATCTACTCGCGTTGGTTTATCGAGTACAACCGGGCAAACCCGAGCGTGAAGATCAATTATCAGTCGATCGGGTCGGGCGGTGGGATTCGTCAGGTGACGGCCGGTACGGTCGATTTTGGCGCGACGGATGGGCCGATGAGCGATGAGGCTCTACAGTCTTCGCCGGTTAAACTGGTGCACATTCCCACGGTTTTGGGTGCGGTGGTGCCGATTTACAATCTTCCGGGTGTGAGCGCGGAGTTACGGTTTTCGCCTGAGGTTTTGGCGGGGATTTATCTGGGTAAGATCACGAACTGGAATGATCCGCTGATTGCGAAGGATAACCCGGGTGTAGGCCTGCCGAATCAGCCGATTCTGGTGGTGCATCGGGTGGATGGTAGCGGTACGACTTATATCTTTACCGATTATCTTTCCAAGGTTAGCCCGGTGTGGAGCGAGAAAGTTGGGAAGAACACGAGCGTGAACTGGCCGGTGGGCAATGGTCAGAAGGGTAACGAAGGCGTTTCGGCGATGGTTCGTCAGACCAAGGGTGCGATTGGGTATGTAGAGTTGATCTATGCGGAGGCGAACAAGATTTCCTTTGGTTTGATCAAGAATAAGGCAGGCAAGTATGTGAAGGCCTCGACGAGCGGCGTGACTGCGGCTGCTGCTGCGTATGCGAAGCAGATTCCGGCGGACTATCGGGTGTCGATTACGGATGCTCCGGGTGCGGAGTCGTATCCGATTTCGAGCTTCACGTGGTTGCTGATTCCCAGCCCGGCGAAGGATGGCACGAAGGGGATAGCGATCCAGAAGTTTCTGTACTGGATGCTGGACCATGGTGAAGCCGAGGCCGCCGAGATGACGTATGCTCCGCTTCCGCCTGCGATTGTGGAGCGGGTGCGGAAGACGATTGGGTCACTGAAGTAGTAGGAGCAGGGCCGCGCAGCCAGATGAGTCAGGCTGTGCGGCATTTTTGTGGTGGCTTGGGTATCGTGAGGTGGGATGTTCCTTCGGTATGCTGGAGAAGCGACCGATTTGAGGCAATGAGGATGCTGGGATGATGTTGAACGAGGCCGAGGCAAAGGGAATTTCCATGGTTCCACCGGCAGTACTGTCTTCTGGGCTAATCGGGGAGCAGGCCGCTGGCGGGGATCCTTCGCATGAAGCCTCTGAACCTTCGGCGATTCGTTTGTTTCTGAATAGTCGTGGCAGTGGGGCTTGGGCCGACCGGGGTTTTGCGGGCGTGATGCTGGTCTGTGCGCTTTCGATCTTTGTGATTGTGGGCTTCATCGCAGTGATTCTGGTGCTGCGGTCGAAGATGAGTCTGGCTCAGTTTGGTTTCGGGTTTTTCACTGGGATGACTTGGGACCCGAATGGTGGCAGCTTTGGGGCGCTTCCGTTTATCTTTGGGACTCTGGCGACTTCGTTGCTTGCTTTACTGATGGCGGTTCCGTTGGCGCTGGGTGTGGCGATCTTTCTGACGGAGTTAAGTCCCAAGTTTTTGCGGGCTCCGATTTCTTTTTTGACAGAGCTGTTGGCGGCGATTCCGAGCGTGGTGTATGGGCTTTGGGCGGTGTTTGTGCTGGTGCCGCTGATGCGGGATAAGATTGGACCGCTGCTGTTTCAGTGGTTCGGTTGGACGCATCTGTTTGACGGGTCGAACTTTGGCGTCGGACTGCTGACAGCGAGCATCATTCTGGCGATTATGATTTTGCCGATTATCTCGTCGATTACGCGTGACATTATGCTGGCGGTGCCGAACGCACAGCGTGAAGCGGTGCTGGCGCTGGGTGCGACACGGTGGGAGATGATTCGCACCGGCGTGTTGCGGAATGCGCGGATTGGCATTGTGGGCGCGGTGATTCTGGGGCTGGGGCGGGCGCTGGGCGAGACGATGGCTGTGACCATGGTGATTGGGAACAGCACGGAGATTCCGAAGAGCTTGTTCGCGCCAAGCTACACACTGGCGAGTGTAATTGCGAATGAGTTTGCGGAGGCATCGGGTGATTTGTATCTGAGCTCGCTGATCGAGATTGGTCTAGCGCTGTTTTTGGTGACGATTGTGGTGAACGCTGTGGCTCGGCTGCTAGTTTGGGCGGTGACGCGTGGCGCACCGGGAAGGGTGGCTTAGGATGGCGGCAGCGGTGAACTTACCTTCTCAGCCGGAGGCTCCGGAGCCGGGACAGCGGCCTCCGATGGACTTCAATACTCGAGGGATGCGGATCAACACAGCGTGGCGGAATGTGGTGAATGGGATTGTCTCTGGCGCGTCGATTCTGGCCACGGTGCTGGTGATCGCTCCTCTGATTGCGATCCTTATCTACCTGCTTTACAAGGGCGCAAGCTCACTCAATCTGGACTTCTTCACGAAGATTCCGGCTCCGGTGGGTGAGACCGGTGGCGGGATGGCGAACTCGATTGTAGGGTCGGGAATCATTCTGGCCATTTGCAGTCTGATGGGGATTCCGGTTGGAATTGCGGCTGGGGTGTATCTGGCTGAGTTTGGGCGCGGGAGCTTTCTGGCGAATGCCATCCGGTTTACGGCGGACGTGCTGAATGGTGTGCCTTCGATCGTGATGGGCATCGCGGTGTATGCGCTGATTGTGGTGGAGCAGAAGCACTTCTCGGCGTTCTCGGGCGGTGTGGCACTGGCGATCATGATGATTCCTACGATTACGCGGACCACCGAGGAGATGCTGGCGACGGTGCCGCACTCGATTCGTGAGGCTGCGCTGGGGTTGGGCGTGCCACGCTGGCGGACGACGGTTTCGGTGGCGCTGCGGACGGCTTCTCCGGGAATTATTACGGGCTGCATGCTGGCGTTTGCGCGAGTCGCGGGTGAGACGGCACCGCTGATCTTCACGGCGTTTGGCAACCAGTTCTGGAGCCTGAACCTGAACGACGCGATGGCAGCGCTGCCGTTGCAGATCTATGTCTATGCGATCTCGCCGTATGACGAGTGGCACAGGTTGGCTTGGGCTGGCGCGCTGGTACTGATTGTGATGATTATGGTGGCCGTGACGCTGGTGCGGCTGTTCGCCAACCGTGGGGCAATTCGGGGAGGAAACTAGTGGGAGTCGGGATTCAGGTAGAGCACCTCAATGCTTGGTACGGGACGACGCATACGCTGCAGGACATCAATCTGCACATCCCGGCCAACCATGCGACGGCGTTGATTGGGCCTTCGGGCTGCGGTAAGAGCACGTTTGTGCGGTGTCTGAACCGGATGCACGAGACCAACCCGATCGCGCGAGCCGAGGGCACGGTCAAGATGGGCGATCTGGACATCTACAAGGATGTTTCGCCGGTGGAGATTCGGCGGCGCGTGGGGATGGTGTTTCAGCGGCCGAACCCGTTTCCGACCATGTCGATCTATGACAATGTGGTGAGCGGGCTGAAGCTGAATGGGTTCCGCAACCGGAAGGTGCTGGACGAGACGTGCGAGCGCAGCCTGAAGGCCGCTGCGTTGTGGGACGAGGTGAAGGACGACCTGAGGAAGAAGTCGGGGGCGAGCCTTTCGGGCGGTCAGCAGCAGCGGATGTGCATTGCGCGGGCGATTGCGGTGGACCCGGAGGTGTTGCTGATGGACGAGCCGGCGTCGGCGCTGGACCCGGTTTCGACCAGCAAGATTGAGGACCTGATCTTCCAGTTGAAGACCCAGTACACGATTGTGATTGTCACGCATAATATGCAGCAAGCGGCTCGTGTGGCGGAGAATACTGGGTTCTTCCTGAATGGGAAGATGGTGGAGTTCGACTCGACCCACAAGATCTTCACCAACCCGAAGGACAAGCGGACCGAGGATTATATTACTGGGAGATTTGGCTGATGGCAGGACGGATCAAGTTCCAACAGAGTCTCGACGACCTGAAGGGCCGCTTGCTTGTGATGGCAGGAATGGTGGAACAGGCCATTGCGCGGGCGATTGAGGCGTATCGGACGCGGGACTTGACGATCTGCGAGCAGGTGTTTCGGAACGAGCCAGCGATCAATCGGCTGGAGCGCGAGATTGACCAGATGGCGCTGGATTTGCTGGCGATGGAACAGCCGATGGCGATCGATCTGCGGTTCATTCTGTCGGTGATTCGGATCAATGCGGACCTTGAACGCGTTGGCGATCAGGCGGTGAACATCGCGGTGCGCGTGCGCGAGATGGGCGCGTTTGCCAATATCGATCTGCCAGTCGATATTCCGAAGCTGGCGTCGCTTTCTGGCGCGATGGTGCGGCAAGCGCTGGAAGCATTTATCGATGGTGACGCGGATCGGGCGGAAGCTGTGCTTTCAATGGACGATCAAGTGGACGACATGAACGATGCGGCGTTTTACTCGCTGAGCAACCTGATCAAGGAGAAGCCGGAATTGACGCCGCAATCGCTGAATGCGCTGATTATCTCGCGGAACCTCGAACGCGTTGGCGATCATGCGACGAATATTGCGGAAGATGTGATTTTCTGGGTTCGCGGCGCGGATGTGCGACATCATTTGTCGAAGCACCAAAGTTAGAAGTTAACTGGTTGTGTACTCCCCCTGTACCCCTTGGGGGTGTCGTAAAATATTGATAAATTGGGACTTACGACGAGATACCCTTGTAAAATATTGATTCGAGAGGGTTTACGGGTATAATCTTGATTCGATTGGGGTTATGGTGACATGGGGTGCACCTTAATGGGTGCATTTCGTGTTTAGAAGTGGTCGAAGCGGAAGAGGAAGCGGGCGGCAAGGAAGAGGGTGTGGAGGATGTCGAGGACTGCGGCTATTCCGGCTGCGTAGATGACCCATTTGATGCTGGAACGCTCGAAGAGGGCGAAGAAATCGTTTGCTTGTTTTGTGTTTAGAGCGTTTTCTTTGTTGCTGTATCCGAGGCCTTTCGGGTTTGGACATTGTGTCGGGCCTACAGCCCTCGGGTTCATCGGGTGGGTGAGACCTAGGCCTTCGGCCTAGGCTTTTATGTAGCG
>Ga0116226_10007205_pt1 | contig 10018 bp, 5 predicted proteins | sample S1TSphfallax_FD_89692 | JGI IMG/M metagenome (GOLD analysis project Ga0116226, IMG submission 89692) | Host-associated microbial communities from peat moss isolated from Minnesota, USA - S1T2_Fa - Sphagnum fallax MG | ecosystem: Host-associated > Plants > Peat moss > Unclassified | place: USA...
AATGTTTTTTAATAACAATTGTTCATTCATTATTTATAATTTGAAAAAAAAATTAAAATACTTAATTTTTAAAATTAAATAATTAGATTATTTTTACATTAATTATAATATTTATAATTCGACTAGATTAAAAATTTAAAAATTTAAGTTATTTATTTATCTTTAAATTATGTATTAACAACTTGTGAAAAATGAAATAGTTAGTTAGTTAAATATTAAAAAGTTATTATTTATTTAAATAGTTGATAACAAATATTTAATATTTTAAATATATGTTAAATTTAATCATTTTTAATTAAATGGTTATCTAATTATCTAGTGAGTCATGTACTGAATTGTTTATAAATTAAAAAAAGTAAGAACAAAAAACATGAGGAAAGTGTTGGAGTTGCAATTTAGTTTGTGAAAGAGTTTCAACTTCAAAAGTTATCCCATATTCTTTATTCTTCATTCCTATTTTGAACACTATATAAACAAGGGGTGTGGTGATCAAATTTCACATCAAAAAAGTTGTGCACATGGGATAAACCAATCAAAAGGCTTAACCCAAAACCAAAAAAAAAAAGTTAGCACAATTTTAAACTATCAACTTCCCCAACCTACTTATTTACTTAGTTAGATAGGTACATAGTATGACCTACCCACCTAGGTCAACCTATGTGCCTACCTATTTAAATAATTATTTATATGAATAGGTATTTAGCTTAGGAAGGTAGACCTACCTACCTACCTTTTTACCTATGTAAGTAGGTAGGTAGGTATGTAGCTTAGGTTTGTAGGCACTTATTTATGTACCTACCTAAGCACCTACCAACTTAATATTAATATTTTGTATTAAATTAATCTTAAAGTGCCATGTGGCATATTTACATTGGGCCATGTGTCATAATATAGGATCATCTAAACATTTGAATTGAACATCCTACATTATTACGAAATAATAATAATAATAATAATATAAATAATTCAATATTAAAACACATGGCAACACATCATTTGCCTCAATTATGACAAAAAAATTGCATTATAGTCGCATGTGACAAGACGCATACAATGGAGTCGAAGGATGAACTTATATTTGTTGACTTTTTCTTTCATCTAATACCCTTTGCCGTTTGCAACTAATGTCTCATGTGACTTGTCCAAAGCGACTAATGAGATTTTAGTTGCAAATGTCGCTTATGACTAAATTTTAATCATAGAGACTGGTTGAAAATACTTATCTTTTTCTAGTGTCATTACTACAAGAACATCAAGAATGTTGTTATAAGAATTTGAAGGAAAACTGTGTGATGTTGCAAATGCTTGAAGCACAATGAAAATACATAGAAAAAAAATAGTGACATTTAAAGATGACACAATTTTTGACAGTAACAACCTTCAACTGTGAAATTTTCTTGACAACAACAACTTTCAAAACTTTTTGGCAACAACAACCTTCAACTATGAAAGCTACTTGACTGCAACAACCTTCAAAGCTTTTTGACAACAATAACCTTCAATTATGAAAGCTTTTTGATAGCAACAACCTTCAAAGCTTCTTGGCAACAACAATCTTCAATTGTGAAAACTTTTTGATTATAGCAACCTTCAAAGCTTTTTAACAACAACAACCTTCAACTATGAAAGCTTCTTGATTACAACAACCTTTGAAAACTTGAAGGAAAACATCACCATGTTGCAAAAACTTGAAGATTTTAGAGATGACAAATGATGCAAAGGAAATTCAAAGCCATGTACCCCCCCCCCGAATCCTATAAATCCATTTGGGAAAGATTTCTTTCTTTTTTCTTTTAACCCTAAAATTGTTAGGTAGTTGGACAACAATAATTTATTGATTTCAATTTTTCATTTAGAAAAATCCCACCTAGATATCAATATTTTATACATGTGGGCACAAATGTGGTAATTTTTTTTTTCAATATGATATGGATTAATATATATATTTTTCAATAAATTTTATAAAACAAAAAGCAAAAAGATTCTACAAAAAAAACACCCATTTAATAATACTGATTTTTGACAATTTCACTCTTAAAAAAATCATTATAAATTTAAGTTCTAGAATTACATGAGAGGAGGAAAATGACTTGATATTCCATTCATTTATTTCAAATATTGATTTCATTGTTATATATTTCAAAAAGATTGCAACTTCCTTTGCAGTTTTTCTTTAATTACATTTTCAATTTTATGTTGAAAGTATAAATTGTTATGCATAAAGTAAATGAGTAATTTAAAATGCAACTATCTTTAATGTTAAAAGTAAAGTCAATGCAAATATCATGGTGTGCACCTTTTGTAGTTTACAACAATATTCATTGACATATGTTCTTTTTGTTAAGGGTGAATATATGATAAGTGTTCTATTATAATTATTGTAGTAGTAGGCAATTAAGGAATAAATTAAAGTAAGTTGACTTTGCTTGCTTGCCATTCATGGTTTGAAATTTGGTATGCAAATTAATTTGGATGTATAAATCCATATAATTTATCCACGTAAGATATTTATTAATGGACTATATATGAGAGATGGATGTTAAATGGCCAGAAGGAGGATGATAATCCATCTCACAAGATTGGAGTGAAGTGCAAATCTGTTTTGTTCAATTTGCCTTACTAGAAGGTTTGCTTAATGATCTTTTGGTCTTGATTTGTTTTTTTTTAATATATGTCAGATGGTGTTGATGGGTGTTGTTTGTGAACAAGATGGCAATAATAGCAAATGATAATGCTAGACCTTGTGATGTTAGTTTTTTAACATTCTAGATGTTATTGGTGAAGAAGATGGTAATAGTAACAATTGGATCTATGGGTCTATTAGTTGCAACAAATGAGTCAATGGTTATAGTAGAACAAATGGATCATAGGACCAATAGCAACAAGTGGATTAATTTTGTAGCAACAACAATTATTTTATTTCAAGATTTGACATCACTAATGGCAATGTTAGACCTTGTGATGTTAGTTTTCTAATAATATAGGTGTTGTTGGCAAAGAAGATGGCAATAATGGGTAATGGATCTATGGGTCTAATAATTACAATATATGGGTTAATGGTTCCCATGGAGCAAATGGATCATAGACCTAGTAATTACAAGTGGATTATTTTTGTAGTAGCAACAACTATTCTATTCAAAATGTCACGAACCCCTCACTTATGAAAATATTATACCCATTGAGGTTAGGTTTATAACATTCTTTGTGATTGAGTTATGATGTGTTATTTGGCCTTTTGGCATGAGTGTTAAAACAAAAGCACTTGAAAGAGGCTAATTGTGGAATAATCGATGACAAAACTATTATTGATGTAAAACTATTGTTGGTGCATACTAGCAACAATATATATAGGTGGTTCTCTTGCATTGTAATTGTGGAAAATTGTGTTTTTTATTGTGCCAAACTCTTTGTACACATGCTTGAGTATGAAAGTAATGGCTTGGACATGTGTGGATCTTGTAGGATCTTAGGGTATGACAGACATTTGATGTGATGCATTGTGAAAAAAATCTTGCAATCAACATACACAAGATTATACTTGGTGAAGAGGACACAAAAAAATGTGGCAAGACCTTCAAGCCTTGGGTGTCTATTAGACATGTTGGTAGAAGCCTCATCTTTCAAAGAATGTTGAAACTATGATGCCAACAACTTCATGGGTAATGACAAATGAAAAACGTTATTTGTTCTTGGATACCATGGTAAATTTAAAATTGCCATCATGATATGCATGAAAGTTCAAGAAGTACATTGTCAAGGATAAGTTAGGGGCCATGAAGTCCCATAACTACCATGTTCTATTTCAATCCATTCTCCCCTTGTGTATGTGGTACATAATGATTGGTAAACTTCGAATGACCATCATGCGAATATGTAGGATCTTTAAACTTATTTGTAACAAGGTATATGATCCAACAACATACCAAAAATTGAAAAGTGCGGCCATATATTCATTATGCCTACTTGAAAAAAAAAAAAATCTAAGTTTTTTTTATTAATGAAACATCTAGTTGTTCATTTGATTGATGAATTGAACTTGTGTGGCCTTGTGTATTCTCATTGGATGTATCTGATTGAGTAGGCAATGAAAGACCTAAAGAGCTATGTCTAAAACATGGTTAAGCTGGAAGGCAACATGGCAAAGGGCTATATTTTTAATGAGGCCCTAAGGTTGTGCATCGAATACATGCAAGGATTTAGTGCAACAATGTGCCATGTATGGGATGCTAATGAGGATGAAGGAGTGGTTGGAGAGGTTTTGGAATGTGTGCTTAGACCATGTACAGTGTCACAACACTTGCGCAATACAACACATCTTTATGTGTGTGAAAATCATGAAATTTTAGCTCCAGGGCAAGAGTAAGGACCTCCACATCCCCTATATTACACTAACTTAAGGCATTTCTTTTTCTTTTTCATGTCATGGATATGCATTGGAATCAATGTATTTTCACTATAACTATAGTATAACATGGGTCTTTGGGTTTGTGTGATGGCAATAAAAATTTGACTTGACATTTGCATGTAGGTGATAAAGCTTACAAGGGATGCCACAAGTGATGCCAACTTGGAGGCATTCCCCAACTTCCCACAATGGTTGCAAGAGGTTCTTGTTGCCTACCCTACAAGAGGCTTTAACATTAATAATGAATTTGAAGTGCACAACATGTCAGTCCCACCAACACCTGTGGCAAAGGCTTATAAAAGCATAATTGCATATGACAATCATTTTAGGGCTACAACATGGCTTGGGACAACCAACATGGTTACGTACAACTCAGGCGTGTTAAGGGAGTTTAAACATACACCATCTCCTACAAGAACAAATCCCAATTCGGCACATGAACACACATACATAGGGGAATGTAAGGAGATCCTAAAACTAAATTATGGGGCCACCAGGGTTCCTATTCTATTGTGCTCATGGGTGTGAGCCATAACACGTGGAACACATGCTGCCATGAAAAAGATGAATTTGGATTCACCCTTGTGCACTTTAGAAGGTTGTTACCTACACATGAACAACCTTTTATATTCCCTTCACAAGTTGAGCAAGTAATGTTTTTATATTCTTTGTAGGATCCCGGTTGGAAGGTTGTTCTACTAAAAGGTACAAGATCTTGGAGAGTGGTTGGGGATAACATTGATGTTGAACAAATGGATCCTATAGAGGACATACTAGACATCTAGTCTACTAATGTGCCTACTAGTGACAACAATGCACAAGCTATTTATGTGGATAGTGCAATGGAGCATGATGAAAGTTCGTGGATTGATCTTTTTAACCCTACTTGCAAATCAATGTACACATGGAAAGTTTGATATGTATTTGCAATCTACTAGTTCTATGGGAATGAAGGTAAACAACTTGAAGAAGGGGATGAGGAAGATGGAACTCCCAAGTCAAATGGTGAAGATGAAAACCATGGTGGAAGCGCTTAAAATTCTAGCCAATCATTTAAAAATGATGATTATGGGACCCAATACAATGACTAATAATTCATCTATTTGTGGTGAAAGTGTTTGATTGCCTTGGTAGAGACTTTTAAAGGTGTTAGATTAGGGTTTTGTAATATTTAGTTTCAAGAGAACTAGGTGGCACTTGTGAATTTTTTGCGTTTTGGATGTTGGTTGTGGTATTTGTTGGAGCAAACTATATTGGTTGCAAGATGCTAACATCTAGAAAACCAATATAGGTTCAACATGAAAAACACCACATTTATTTTTTGACCTAATTGTTCTTTCAATTACCAATCACACCCCCATAGTTATGTGTTTTCCTTTGCCATCCAATTTCTATGTTTTAAAAAACTAGATGCATTTTTATCTAGATTTATGGACTAACACGTGAATGTGGGATAGCTCAAAGGTATTTGTTTTCAAGTAAAACTCTTGTCAACCTTCAATTAATATGCAAATATGTAAAAAATATTGAGATTGTCTATTCATGTTTGAAATAGATTTGTGAATTTCAACCTTAAAGTTGATGAAATTACCCAAGGAATGATTCACAAGGTTTTTGGACCAATTTTATAGTAGGCTATGCCTACCTTCCAACTTATGCCAAAGCAAGATATGAAATTTGCATTGATGATTACCATATAGGTTTTTATTTTTTGAGTCAATTTTTTTCAAGCCTAAGCTATTATGCACATTAGGCTCTCCAACTTAAGCAAATCATATTGCAAAGTGTTTGTTTGTACAAGTTGATTTGCACCCATTCCATGCAATTTATGTTTTATGTTGTTATTTATCTTCTATTCAATGTATGAGTGGTTAGCTTGCAAATCAGTGATTTCTTTTTCCTATACAGGTTGTAATTTAACATGTATTGATTACCTAAATGGGGTGTCTGGGCTCTAATTTTCAATGCTTGTGTCTCTTGTAGCTTCAAGTTGTGTGATGGTTTTTTTTATCATTATATTCGTCATGGAATACTTAAGTTTCCATGACTATTATTGACAAATTGTGAGGATATGCCCTTGGTTTACACCCAACAAGCTTGACAACATGTATGAGAAATGGACGAGGGACTTGAATTTGATGCAATTGTATTGGCACAAGGTGTTATAATGGCTTTGTTTGGAGGGTTTTATAGTTATTGGTTGTCAAATGAACCACTTGGGAGAGTCATAGTGATTGACACTACTAATACAATCATTCGGCATACATGCTAAAAAAGGTACTAGATGTATTGCACATCCTTTATAGTGGTCCATTTATTTGTCATGTCCTCAATTATATCATGCAATTTGGGACCTTATGCAATTGTCAATCAGATAATTATAATCTAGACGATGTATGCATACCTTGGTTGATTTAAATGGTAGAAAGTTTTAAAAATTGGATTTGGATATTGGTAGATGAAGTCATATGACCAATAGATGCCACAATGAAACTTGGGGTGGGCTTTAAGCCTCATTTTGATATAAATAACAAACCTTTGCAACCTTTTTATGTGGTTCATTCATCTAGGTGTTGTGTTAGATATGCACATATGAGGTATGGACAAGTGTTGGGCAAGTATACCAAGTGTAAATTATACCTATAACATGCAATACATTATACATTTAATCTTTGTTGCAATTTGTGTTGCGCCTTGATCACTATATGCCCTATCTACAATCTAATGGCCCCATATAAAAAAAAGTGGATGATGGAGTTGCTATGGTCATCCATGCACATGCAAAAAAATAAATGTAGTGAGACCAAATGCTTCAAAAAAGGCAATGACTTAATTGGAGGTTCATAGTATGGGGAAACTATTTGTGGGGCTACATGTTGTTTGTTGAAATGAAACATATTCCAGCAATTTTGGAGGACTCCATGATAGATTGATGGCATTCTCTTAAATGTTGGATGCCTTGAATGGAGTTTGTTGACTATCAATACATAAATCACATGCATTGCATTATTGTTGTTCTTTTATTTTTCCTTGCTAACTTCTACACATTCATGTTACCTAGGCCATAAGTGGATTGACTAGTGTGCATTAGACATGTACCGGTTGCATACAACTTGTTATACAAGTTGTTCATTATGTTATTTTGTTCCCATGTGGAATTAAGACCACATTGTTAGCATAAGTTTGAAAAGAAATGTAGATTCCCTATGAATTTACATATAACAATCTAGAGCACTTGGGCACAATTTAGAGCACATTATCTTGTAACCAACATGAAGCTTCAAATGCAACAAACCCAACCAAAATCAAACCACTTTCCAAAATCAAAATCAAACAACAAGGAGCAAATAGACTCCATCCATTACGTGATTATGGCCATTTTGTTTACCACTTCAAGCCATAAATTGATTAATTAAATCAACCAAATGCAATAGATGGAAAAGGCATTTGATTTAAATTCAATTATAACATCTATTTGAATTAGGTCATGACTAGTGTTGCATGGCTAAACCAATTTTTAGTACTAATTTATCCTATTTATCCTATTTTAAACATTATTTTCAATAGGAACCATAGTTGTCCCTACTCCGGCCAAATTATAACAACTTATTAATTTGATTCCATCAACATGTTTGAACTTAGTTGAATAGGTATCAGATGTGCTTGTTAAACCAATATCTTTTTATACATGTTTTGTCTAATATACCTATCAAACCAATATATGTACTACTTGTTCAAATAACCATACCTTTTTTTCTTTTTTTTTGGTCTCACAAACCGATACAAGAAACATGATGATGTTTAGCAATTTGTTTTGAAGGATTTGGCGCTTGATATATGAAAGGGTTAAAAGCCTTTATTCATTTGTGAAACCATTTGGTTTTAGAAGTTGGTATACATCAATCCCCTTGTGTTCAATCTTCATCTCAATCTTTTTTTGTGGACAAAATATTGCCTACCATGGTCAAGAAAACAAATGGATCTAACATGTTTTGTCAACATCTACAATAGTAGTTTCTACCAATTTTGATCTTTGGATGCACTATGCCAAAACATGGCAAATATATCTACATCGATGGTTGGGTTTGTACTTTGCAACTATGTACTTCATGATTGTAGTCATAAAAAACATATCCAATGTTCCATATTGATGAATCTAGGTTATTTGATTAATTAATTAAATTTAAATCATGAATTTATTAACCTATTAGGTGTTACCATGTAGTAGGCCTACAAACATATATAGGTACATTAAATGACCAAACCTAGTTTAGGCACCCTAAGTGTTTTGGTATAAGCTAAGGAACCTTGACCAAATACCTTATGCCACCTCACCTAGGGTAAACCCTTAAATACCTTAACCTAGGCTATGTACTTAAGCAACATAGGCCCCTATGTTAAGCCATTTAACTTAAGGAGTTATACAAGAGTTATGTACCCACCTAGGTGTATTTAGACTACCTAGGGGGGTTACCTAGGCTACTTAAAGGTTATTTAAACTTGTCTAAGACTACCTAAGACTACTTATATTACCTAGGAACTATTTAAGCTACATAAGGTTTACTTAAGGCTAGCTACTTGGGATACATGTAAGGCCTACTTAGGGGTTGCATAAAGGTTACTTAGGCTACATGATAGGGCCTACTTAAAGGTTACCTAGGTTACTTAAGGGCTAAATGGACTACATAGGCCTACATAAGGGCTACCTAAGGCCTACTTGAAAGTTATTTATGGTTACATATGATATATTTAATGGTTATTTAGGGGCTACTTAAGCCCTAATCATGTAGTCATAATATCACATTCATGTATGATTAAATTGAAATATTGATGACTAAAGTTACATATAACTATGTGTCACATGCCTCAATGACTTGGTTTGGACACTTTAATTGCAAAATGTTTTAGTCATGGATGTTACATTTGGGCATAGTGATGTCTCATGTGGTGTTGATACTTTTATTTTGGTTATCACATTTTTGAGTGAAACTTGTGTGCCCACACATATTACTATAGGGTTATTTGTAGTCAATGAAACAATTAGGGACTCCATGGTTATACATCTCTAGTTTGTTGGACAAGTTTGGTTTGTTATACTAAATACTCGTATTTGTAAGGGATGAGGCCACTAATTTGATAGTTATGGCAATTATTTTACATTCCATCATTGATTCACACCTTTGAAATTTATTAAGGTTTATGAAGGTACATGGTTTGAACATGTGATGTCCAAAGCATGTTTGTATGCTACAAATTACAACAAAGTTTTTGTCAAGCTAAAGAATGTGACTATGCAAAAAAATCATATTACTTTATAGAAAACCATTACTTGGAGCAAAAAAACAAGAAAAGGAGGTAAAAATGGGAGTGTTTATATTTTGAAAGTGGGATGTGACATCAAAAATTAAAGATTTCCGTGAAGACTTGATTCACCAATAAGGTCATCATGTTTGAAGAAACTTTTTAGTCTTAAAATGTTATAATTCTTTGTTATGGTAAGTATAAATATGTGGTTTTACAATGAATAATACCTTAAGCCAAAATGTGGGTTATTGCTAAGGCATCCACATCAACCTTGAATCATGTTGTATTGGCATGTGTGATGAATCAATC
>Ga0116226_10007206_pt1 | contig 10018 bp, 6 predicted proteins | sample S1TSphfallax_FD_89692 | JGI IMG/M metagenome (GOLD analysis project Ga0116226, IMG submission 89692) | Host-associated microbial communities from peat moss isolated from Minnesota, USA - S1T2_Fa - Sphagnum fallax MG | ecosystem: Host-associated > Plants > Peat moss > Unclassified | place: USA...
CCCGATGGACGGTTTGTCGTGCCTCAGGGCGACGACGCCCGCAAGGTGGTGATGGATCTGCGCTATGATCCTCATGCGTCGGCGGCCATGGCGGCGGAACTGGCCAGCGATCACGCCGCCTACCTCCGGGGTCGCACCGGCCGTGAACCGACGGGCGGAGAGCTTTACGCTGCTCACTTCTTAGGCCCTCAGGGGTCCGCCAAGCTGATCGAAGCGGCCCAGGCGACCCCGGCGGCCGCCGCGGCGGCCTTGTTTCCCGATGCCGCGGCCTCTAACCGAGAGGTCTTCTATCGGGGCGGACACGCCATCACCGTCTCGGAGCTTTACAGCAATCTCAGTCGCACGGGCGGCGGGGGCGACGCGGCGATCGCCAAGGCGGTGGAGACCGATCCGGGCGAGGGCCGCTTCACCGCTTACGCCGGCGCCGCCCGCACCGAACGACTTAAGGAGCAGGCGATGCTGGTCAATTTCATCCTGACCGATTCCACCGGCGAGGACCCAAGCGCGCCCGACGCCTCCAGCAGTGCGGCGGCGGCCAGATCCATGTTCTCGTCGGAGATGCTGAGTATGCTCTCCAGCGCCCAAAAGACGCGGTGAGGCGCAGAGTCTCGCCTTGCGATCAAGACGATGCGTAAAGTCTCCTTAAGCTTACCGACTCATGATCAGCTACAGCCGATTAATCGTGATCGGGTTGATCCGGCTGGGGACGCGCAACGCTGATGACCGTCAGGTCCTCTCTTACAGAAACAGACATCCACACCCTCGTGCGCGGGGAAAGTGTTGAGGATCGGGCCGTGGCGGCGCACAAGTTTTGCCGCCGAGTCGAGGCCGGCTTGCCGGCGGAGGAACGGGAAGCAGCGGCCGAGGTGCTGCGGTTCCTTGCGCTCGATGCGGCCGAATTGGTGCGGCGCGCGCTCGCTGTGACCCTGAAAGCTTCGCCAGATCTTCCCCGCGACGTTGCGCTGGCCTTGGCGCGCGACGTCGATAGCGTCGCCACGCCCGTGCTGCGCTTTTCACCGGTCTTTTCAGACGAGGATTTGGCCGAAATCGTTGAGCATGCCGATGCGCTCAAGCAAATCGCTGTGGCTCGTCGCGCGGCCCTGTCTGCCCCGGTGACCGCCGCGTTGGCCGAGCACGGCTGCGAGCCTGCGCTTCGGGTGGCCTGCGCCAACGACAACGCCGATTTTGCCGAACAGTCGTTGCAGACCGCGATCGAGCGGTTTGAGCGTAGCGAGGCGCTCGCCGTGGCCATGGCCTACCGCAAGGCCTTGCCGCCGTCGATCGCGGAGAAACTGATCTCACGGGTCAGCGACCAGGTCAGACAGCATTTGATTGATCAGCACGGCGTGTCGCCGGAAACGGCGTTGAACACCGCGCTGGCGGTGCGCGAACGCGCCACGGTCGATCTGGTGGATCAGGCGGGCAAGACCAGCGATCTGAAGGCCTTCTGCGCACATCTCCATAACCAGGAGCGGTTGACGCCGTCGCTGCTTCTGCGGGCGCTAGTCAGCGGCAATATAAGCTTCTTTGAGTGGGGCTTAGCGGAGCTGACCGGGGTTCCCCACCATCGCGTCTGGGTCATGGTCCACGACGCCGGTCCCTTGGGTTTGCGCGCCATCTACCAGCGCGCCGCCCTGCCGGACACGCTGTACCCCGCGTTTCGAGCGGCCGTGGATTCGTTCCACGCCCTACATCTTGAAGGGGGAGACCTTGATCTGCCGCGCTTTCAAGAGCGGTTGATGCAGCGCTTCCTGACCCAAGGCGAGGGCGGCGCCCCGGAAGATGTGGACTATCTGCTGGCGCGATTGGACAGTCTCACCCGCACAGCGGATCGAGCTCGTCGGGACGTGGCCTAGGCTCCAGACTCTTTAAGCCCACAGATGATGGTGGCTGCGATGAAGACGGCGCTTGCGATGTTTGCGGCCGACGTCTTGCGCGCCCTTAGCCCCCTAGATAGGCCTTGACGTTCTGTTCAAGCTGTTCGGCTAGGGCGCGGCCCACCGGGTTTTCGCTATCGCGGACGTTGTCGCGGACGCATGCGCGGATGGTGTCAATGTGAGCGCTGACCAAGGCGACCGGTGCGCGCGGGCGCGCCTCTCCCTCTCCGATCAACTTGCACAGGGATCCTGCAATCCGCGTAACGAGCGGAAATTCATAGGTCGTGCCCAAGCCCTTGAGATCGTGGGCGCGCGCATAGACCCCGTCCATCGCGGCCTGGGTCGGGCCCTCCGATTTCAGGACGGCGTGGGCGGCCTCCAGCTTCGCGACCTCGTCCCGCAGCCACGCTCCAAACTGACTGGATAGCTCTTTCAAGGCGGCTTCGGCCTTGGCGATTGCGTTGGGGTCTATGCTGGGCAGACGCCCGCCCAGCCGACTGCGAAACGCGTTCGGCGGCTGGATCAGGGCGGCGCCTGCACTGCCGTTTGGTGGCGGATTGGACATAACGACGCTCACGACTTGTTCAAAGCGATATTACCCAATTCGCCTTAACAATGCGTTCTGACCCATGGGCAAAACCTTTGCCCTGTCTATCTAACCGCCGGAAAATTGCTCCGCCAACACGCGCTCCTCAAGGCTATGACCGGCGTCGAACAACATCATCAGCCGTCGATTGCGGTTTTCCTGGACGTGAACTTGAACGACGTCTCTGACCTCAAAGTTGTCTGCGACCGCGCTGACGGGACGCTTTTCCCGCTCCAAGACGTCGATCGTGACCGTCGCCGTATGGCTCAGCAACGCACCGCGCCAGCGTCGCGGCCGAAACGCGCTGATCGGCGTCAGCGCCAAGGCTTGGGCGGTGATGGGGATGATCGGCCCGTGCGCAGAGAGATTATAGGCGGTCGAGCCGGCGGCGGTCGCGACGAGGACGCCATCGCAAACCAGCTCGCCCATCCGAACCTTGGAGTCGATAGACAATCGAAGCTTCGCGGTTTGACGTGTCTGGCGCAACAGCGAGACCTCGTTGATCGCGAGAGCTTCGTGGGTCCGACCCGCTTCGTCGATGGCGACCATGCTGAGGGGATAGATGCTGGCCTTCTCGGCGGCGGCGATCTTGTCCAGAAGCGCGTCTTCGACATAGTCGTTCATCAAGAAGCCAACAGATCCGCGGTTCATGCCGTAAATCGGCTTTCCGGAATCGAGGTGCCCGTGCAGGGTTTCGAGCATGAAGCCATCGCCGCCGAGCGCCACGATCACGTCGGCCTCTGAGGGCGGGCAGTCGCCGTAGCGGCGACTTAGGCGGACGCGAGCCTCTTGCGCTTCGGGGCGATCGCTGGCGGTGAAGGCGAGGCGAATCTGGTCGGGGTGCGTGGGCACAGGAAGCTCTTGGGTCGGCGGCGCGCCACAAGGCCCGCGGGCGACCCGTTTGTCAAACGGCGCCAGGCCTTTGACGCCTTCACTTGAGGGCTTGCAACGGCCGCGGGGCGGCCGGTCTAACGACGTCTGCGCCGGCCGCGCCAACGATGGCGCCGCCGGATGGACGGCCTTCGTTCAACCGCCTGACCATGCTGAGCAGAGACGGAAAGGCGCCCTTGTCGATGCCGGATAGGGTGCAGATCACGAGAAGCGTGTCGGGCTGGTCCGCGTCGATGGCGCTGCGCACATCCTCCGTCGAAACGCCCGCGAGCGCCGCCAGGGCGGTCATGAAGAGGCCGAGCTTGCCTTCATTCAAAGCGCGCACCAGGACGCCGGGCCGGAGTTGGCCCGCAGCTTCCAACTTGGCGACGACCCGTCGTTCCATCGCCGCGCGATCGAGGCTGCGATCCCGTTCGACAGCGTCGGCGCCCAGCGACAGCCCCAGGTCCGACCGCACGTCGTGGACGGAGTCCGTCACGGCGCGCTGCAGATCCAGGGTATCGAGGGGGAACCGGTCGATGATGGCCGATCTCAGGGCTTCGCCGACCCATCCATAGAGCAAGGCCGCGAGTTCGACGTTGAGGCCAGGATGGCGGGCCATCGGCGCGCGCAGGCTCGCCACGCGCTCAGATAGATCGACCATCCGCGACAGGTCACGATCCCTGAGCTGCGCCGTCGTATTGCTGGCGAGAGCGGTTACGACGTCAGGGTCGGCCTGATCGACGATGACGGCGACGACATCGGCGCCCAGCGCCGGCCGGCGGGCCACCTCGATCCGATGCTCCACCGAAGCTTCCAGCAGAAGGCGGATCAGGTCGGCGTCCGTCAGAACCGGACTTTTCGCCACCACGGGCCGTGCAATCTCGATGTGGTCTCGCGCGAGCAGGGTGATGAGATCGTGGGGGGCCCAGGCGACGTCCGCCAAGGTCTTGGATAGGCGCAGGCGAATCGCCTGCTCGGCGCTGGAGACCAGATCGAGGAATAGGTCCCGCAATAGGCCTTGGATTTCCGGCCGCGCGCAATCGGCGTCGCTGCGGCACAGCTCGGCGATCGCGATGAGAAGCCTTTCGCGGTCTTGCGGCGCTGACGATCGGGCCAGGGCCAGGGTGGCGACGACGTCGAAGCTGGACGCCCCCTCAGCTTTGGTCTGCAACTGCGCCATCATGACGTCAGGCTGCTGAAGCAGCGGATCTGGGCGCAGGGCGTCAAGGCGGCCTCCCCTAAGGCGATGAACCTTCACAATAGAACGATCGGATAAAGGCTGGGTTAAGTCTCACGCCCAAACAGCATCACAACCCGCCGCCGCTGGACGCGACCTTCAAATAGGCGATGGTGTCTATGCGATCCTTATCGTCGTGCAGACCATAGAAACCCATCTTTGTGCCGGGAACATAGGCCTGGGGGTCTCTAAGCCACCCGTTAAGGTGACCAGCGTCCCACATCCAGTCCTTGGACTTCAGGGCGGCGGAATAGGCGTAGTCTGGAACCGAGCCGACCTTTCGGCCGAACACGCCGTAGAGGTTGGGGCCCGTCATATTCGGCGCGCCCTGGATGATGGTGTGGCAGGCGCGACAAAGGTTGAAGTGGAGGCGGCCGTTATCCAAATCGGCGGTGTTATAGGGCGCCGGCAGCTGGGCGAGGAGGGCCCTGTCGGCGGCCGAGGGCTGGGCCGCGGGAGAGGGCGCCTGCGCCGTGCCGCTGTCGGAGGGGCTGCAACCACTTAGGGCGGATCCACTCGCCGCCATGGCGGCGACCGCTAACCAAGCTGGGTATTGTCGGCGCTTAGGGCCAAGCACGGATATCTCCCTTTTCCGCAGAGCTAGCTTCGCGCTGGGCGCGCAGGCGAGCCTTCCCAAGCCGTACCAGCGGGCAGGGTCTCGCCCTTCATCAAGACGGACAGGTCGCCCAGCTGTGAATCGGGCTCCATCAGCGAGTCGTACAGGACGATCGCCAGCGAGCCCACGGTGGCGCGGGCGCCCACCTCGACGGCGGAGACCTTCATCACCCGATCCTCGAACAGATGGGTCTGAAGGCCTGCATTTTCGTTCAGCGCCGCATCATCGCCGATCGTCACCAGATCATGCTCTGTAATGTCAGTCGTATCGGTGAACACCCGCTTGCCGATTTTGCAGCCCATCAACCGGAGGAAGATGTTGATATAGGGCGTGCCGCGCAGCGGCTCGAGCAAGAGTGGAATGACCAGGTTTTCATAGGTGGAGGTCACCAACTCGGTTCGCCAGACGAACACGCTCCACAAGGGCTTGGTGATCGGAACATAGCGCCCCGCGACCAGCCATTTCAGGGCGATGACGAAGGCCCCGGCCGCAATGGCGAACCAGATATAGAGGAACGGGAAGCTCAGCGCGATCCAGAGATAGGGGTGGGGAAGGTCCGACAGATCCCCCTCAATGGACAGGACGGCGCTGAAAAGGGCGATGAACACGGTCAGGGATAAGGTGATCCGCACCAATTCGATCGCCAGCCGCGTCGCGATCAGGCGCTTGGACGGTCGGAACCTGGCGCCTTCGTCAAACACCGCCACGCTCTGGCGACGGGGCAGGCGTATGGCGGGCGAGCCGAACCAGGTAGCGCCCTTGGCGAACGCCAGGTCGGCGTCGCCGGGCGGCTTGGACAACACGCCAATCAGCACCTCCTCCCCGACATCCACGCCGGTGGGCAACAGGGCGGAATTGCCGATGAAGGTGCGCCGGCCGATCCGCGTGCGCTCAAGCCGGATCGCGCCAGGCTCGGCCCTGGCGGCGCCGAACACCACCCCGTCGGCGATAAAGCTCTCCTCGCCGATGTCAATCAGATCATGCACGACAGAGGTCGCCGTGGAGATTTCCGCCCGCGGACCGACCCGGGCGCCCAGGGCCCTATACCAGGGCGCCACATAGAGGGTCGCATAGATCGGATGCAGCAGGTCGAGCGCCAAAAGGCCCAGTTGGCGCACGAACCAGAAGCGGACGTAGAACCAACTCCACAAGGAATAGCGGCCGGGCTTCACCCGGCCTAGCAGCGCCCATTTGACCACGACGGTCAGCAGACACATCAAGATCACATAGATCAGGGCCAGAACCGGCGAGAGGGCCATATAGCTGTAGTCGCTCGTGTTCCAGTCCAGCTCGATCATGGCGATCAGGCCGGGCCCGATCGGCAGGACGGCGGCCAGGGGCAGAAGCGGCGCGGCCACCACCAGGCCCAGCGTCACCAGCGTCTTGGCGAGCATACCCGGCGGCGTCGGCTGGGGCCGAGGCGCGGCTTGGCCCGTGCGCTCGGCGGGCGATCCAGTCCAGATCTCCATCGGCGGGATGGTCTCGCCGGCCGGTAGAGCCGAAAGATCTTCCAAGACGGCCTCGTCGCCGACCGTAGCATTGCGACCGACGACGGCCATGGTGCCGAGATGCGCCCGCGCGCCGATCGTCGCGCTGCCGATGCGCAACAGCCCTCGCTCGACCGAGGTGGTCGCTAAAAGCGCCCCTTCGCTCAACACCGCGCCGTCGCCGATACTGACAAGGTCGGGCGCGTCCATGTCGTTCAAGCCCAGGAAGGCGTCGCGGCCGATCTTGGCCCCTAAGAGCCGGTAATAGAGCCGCAGCATGGGCGTGCCGGCCAGAAATTCGATCGGTATGATGGCCAGGAACCGCTTCACGAACCACCAGCGGAAGTAGTAGGCGCCCCACAGCGGATAGTCTCCCGCCTTGAACCGCCCGATCACCAGCCACTTCACAACGATGGACAAGACGATCACCAGGGGCGGCATGACCACGAACGCCGCCGCAGCAACCGCGAGCGCCGCGACCCGCCCGACATCGCCAGCCAGCGCCGTATAGGCGAGGTAGGGGAAGATCCACTGCAGGCCCGCCACCGCGAAGATGGGCGCAAGCGCGATGGTCTGGGCGATGACGCACAGGGTTCGCCGCATCTGGGGGATCGGGGCGAAGCTCAAATCGACCTTGGGCCCCGCCTCGCCGCCCCGTTTCACGGCGTCCCGCCGCGCGGCGTCCAGGCGGGCCGCCAGTTGGCGGATGGTCGGGGCGGCGTAAAGGTCCTGGATCGAGCAGGCCGCGAGCGCGGGCGTGGCGCGCGCGGCCGACACCATGCGCGCGGCCCGCAGGGAATGGCCGCCAAGGTCCTCGAAGAAGTCATCCAGCACCGAGATGGCGCCGGGCCCAAACGTCAGCTGCCAAGCCTCCAACAGCGCCGCCTCGGTCGCCGTCGCCGGCGTGACGACCGCGCGGGTCTCGATTTCGATCCGGCGCGGCCGCTCCAGCGCCTTGCGGTTGACCTTGCCCGAGATCAGCGTCGGCAGGCTGTTACGGACCTCGTAGGCGTTGGGGCGCATATAGGCGGGCAGGCGCTCGGCAACCGTCTGGCGTAGGCGCTCCACCTCGACCCCGACCTTTGGGTTCCGAGGGCTGACGAAGGCGATCAGGACCTCGCTACCGTCGTCTTCGCGGAATAGTTTGACGACCGCCAGCGCCACCGCCGGATCGTCCGCCAGTACGGCCTCGATCTCGCCCAGCTCGACGCGATAGCCGCGAATCTTCACCTGGGTGTCGATGCGGCCCAGGAATTCGATGTCGCCTTCGGCGTTCAGCCGGGTGAGGTCGCCGGTGCGGTAGATGCGTTCCGGCTCACCGCTCGGGCCTTTGAACGGCGTCTTGGTGAATTTCTCCGCGGTGAGCTCCTCGCGATGCAGATAGCCCAGCGCCACGGCCGGTCCGCCGATCACCAGCTCGCCTTCGGCGCCGGGGCGGACCGGCTGCAACGTCTCATCGACGATCCAGGCGGTGAACCCCGGCAGCGGAGTCCCGATCGTGATCGGCTTACCGGCCTTCAACTCCGTCCAGGTGGCGGTCACCGTGGTTTCGGTTGGGCCATAGGTGTTCAGCATCCGCCGCCCAGGCTTAGTCCACCGCCGGGCCAGCTCCGGCGGGCAGGCCTCGCCCCCAACATTGATGATCCGGGCGCTCGGCACGTCCTGATCGATGACCGCCAGCAGCGAGGGCACCGGGCACCAGATGGTGACGCCCTCGGCGGCCAGGGTCGCGGCGAGGTCCGGCCCGGCCTTGTTCAACGTCTCCGACCCGATCAAGAGCTCGCCGCCGTTCAGGAAGGCGGCCCACATCTCCTCCACCGAAATGTCGAAGGCGAGCGAGGCGCCGGCGTACACTCGATCTTCGCAGGTGGCCCCTAGAATGGTCGCCTCGGATCTAATCTGAAAGGCGATGTTGGCGTGGCGGATCACGACGCCCTTGGGGCGTCCCGTCGAGCCCGATGTATAGATTAGATAGGCGGCGTCCTCCGGCGTCGCGCCCGTATCCTCCCGTGTGACCGCTTGAGCGGGGAGGGCGGCGATATCGCCCAGCGCCGCATCGACGGCGATCACATTGGGGATGGCCCCGGCGAAGTCAGGCTTACGCTCAAAGGTGGTGACGACGGCGAAGGCCTCGCTCTCGGCGGCGATATAGTCGACGCGATCCTGAGGTGCGCTCCAATCCACAGGCACATAGGCGGCGCCGGCCTCCAGCACGCCTAAGAGGCTCATGTACTGATCAAGACCTCGGGGCAGGCAAATCACCACCCGATCGCCCCGACGCACGCCGCGGCTCCGCAGGTAGCGCGCGAACTGCGCGGCGCGATCGCGCAGCTCCCCATAGCTGAGTTCGGTGCGCCGCGTACTATCCGGATCAGGCTCCGCCAGCCGGACGGCGAGGCGCTGAGGGTGTCGTCCGGCCGTCGCTGCAAAGATTTCGTGCAGCAATTCGTCTCGGATCAGCGGCTGGGCGTAGGCCTCATGCACATAGGGTCCGGGCGTCGCCGGAATCGGAGCTGCGCGCGTCTCGACGAGAGGATCCAACAGAATAGTCCGTCCAGCGGCTTGGTGGGCCTGAGGCGAACCCTCATAGCCCATTCCCACGAGAACGCGTCAGCCGTTGTGAAGAGCTCAGCCCACCGGGGCCAGCGCTTCGGCCAGAACATCCGGCGCGATCCGCGAGCTGTTGGCGTCGGTGGGAAAGACGCCGCCTTCGACGTCTTCGCGATAGGCGACCAGGGCCGCCTGCATGGCGGCGCCCAGCTCGGCAAAGCGTTTGGCGTGGCGCGGCGCGTGTTCGTTCAGCCCCAAGATGTCGTGCCAGACCTGAACCTGGCCGTCGCAGCCGGCGCCGGCGCCGATGCCGATAGTCGGGATGGTCAGACGCTGCGTGATGGCCGCGGCCAGGGCGGTCGGGATCAGCTCCAGCACGATCGCGAAGGCGCCGGCCGCCTCCAGCGCGAGGGCGTCATCCAGCAGCCGGCGCGCGTCTCCGGCCGCCTTGCCTTGCACCTTCAGCCCGATCTGGTGGGTGGACTGGGGCGTGTAGCCGAGGTGCGCCATCACCGGTATGCCGAGCTCGACGAGCTTGCGCACCGCAGGGACCATGGCGGCCCCGCCCTCGAGCTTTACGGCCTGCACGCCGGCCTCCTGCATCAGCCGCCCGGCCGAGGCCACCGCCTGATCCGGCGTGGCGTAGGTGAGGAAGGGCAGGTCGGCGACCACAAGCGCGCGACGGCGCCCCCGCACCACCGCGGCGCTATGGCGAACCATGTCGTCCAGGGTGACGGGCAGGGTGGTTTCGTGACCCAGCATGACCATGCCGAGCGAGTCGCCGACCAGAAG
>Ga0116226_10007207_pt1 | contig 10018 bp, 6 predicted proteins | sample S1TSphfallax_FD_89692 | JGI IMG/M metagenome (GOLD analysis project Ga0116226, IMG submission 89692) | Host-associated microbial communities from peat moss isolated from Minnesota, USA - S1T2_Fa - Sphagnum fallax MG | ecosystem: Host-associated > Plants > Peat moss > Unclassified | place: USA...
ACCCTGGCCGAGCATGATCCGGGGTAGGATCTCTACGTATTCGGCTATGGTTCGCTGATCTGGAACCCTGCCTTCCACTTCGTCTCCAAACTGCCGGCCACCTTGCATGGCTGGCACCGCCGGTTCTGCCTGAAGCTGACCTCCGGCCGGGGCACGCCGGAATTGCCGGGGCTGATGCTGGCGCTGGATAATGGCGGCGCCTGCAAGGGGGTCGCCTTCCGCATCGCGGCGGCGCAGGCGGCCGAGGAGCTCGGCATCCTCTGGCGCCGCGAGATGTATGGCGGTTCCTATAACGCGCGCTGGGTGCGGCTGCAGACGGAGGAGGGGGAGAAGCGGGCGCTCACCTTCGTCTGCAACCGCAAGCATCCGCGCTACGTGCCGGAAATCTGCGTGGCGGAGACCGCCCGGATGATCGCCACCGGCTGCGGCGATTTTGGCAGCTGCCGGGAGTATCTGGAGAACACCGTGCAGCATCTGGCCGAGCTTGGCATGCGCGATCGCGGTTTGCAGCGCATCGTCGAGGCTTTGCCGAAGCCGCGCTAGAATGCTAGTCAGCGCCGCATATGTTTGGATTTTCCTGGGCAGAGATCGGGCTGATCATGGCGGTGGCATTGATTGCCATCGGGCCGAAGGATTTGCCGGTGGCCATCCGCACCGTCACCGGCATGATGAAAAAGGCCCGCGGCATGGCGGCCGAGTTCCAGGGCCATGTCGATGAGATGATGCGCGAGGCCAATCTCGCCGAGGTCAAAACCGAGATCAACAAACTCCGGAAATTCGACTTCAAATCCGCGGTCGAAAAACAGATCGACCCGGATGGCAGTCTGAAGGCCGAATTGAGCTTCGACCCGATGCGTCCGCAACCCGCCGCCGCGACGCCGGCCCCGGTGATCGCCGCCGCTGTGACGGAGGCGGAAGCGATCCCCGATGCGCCGGTGTTTATTCCGCCGGATGCCGCGCGCAAGAAGCCGATGCCGGCCTTTATCCCTCCCGGCACCAGAAGCTGGGGCCGCTAGGCGATGGATGCGGTGAACGAGCAGCCGAAGGACAAGGACGAGATCAACGACAAGGAAATGCCGTTGATGGAGCATCTGGTGGAGCTGCGGCGCCGCCTGATGTGGTCGGCGCTGGCCATGCTGGTCGCCTTTGGCGTCTGCTATTATTTCGCGCCGCAGATTTACGATTTTCTGGCCGCCCCCTTGGCGCATGCGCTGGAGGCGCGCGGCCAGAAGCCGCAGCTGATCTATACCGCTTTGTATGAGGTGTTCTTCACCTATATCCAGGTGGCGCTGTTTGCCGCCATTTTCGTGTCCTTCCCCGTGGTGGCGACGCAATTATGGCTGTTCATCGCGCCTGGCCTGTACAGGAAGGAGAAGCGCGCGATGCTGCCGTTTCTGATCGTCACGCCGTTCCTGTTTTTTGCCGGCGGCGCGCTGGCCTATTACGTGGTGCTGCCGACGATCTATAAATTCCTGCTGAGTTTCCAGACCACCGTCACCCGCGGCGCCGATGTGGATATTCAGCTGATGGCCAAGGTCAGCGAATATCTCTCGACCGTGATGAAAATCATCTTCGCCTTCGGCGTCAGCTTCGAATTGCCGGTGCTGCTGACGCTGCTTGGCAAGGTGGGGATTCTGAGCTCCGCGGGGCTGAAGAAATACCGGCGCTACGCCTATGTCGGGTGTTTCATCATCGCGGCGATTTTGGCGCCGCCGGATGCGCTGACCATGTGCATCCTGGCCGGGCCGCTGCTGCTGCTCTACGAGATTTCGGTGATTTCGGTGGGATGGGTCGAGCCGAAAGTTACGCCGGATGCATGACATCAAGGCCATCCGGGAAAACCCGGAGGCGTTCGATAAGGCAATGGCAAGGCGCGGGCTGCCAAATCGCAGTGCTGAAATTCTGGCACTGGATTCCGAACGCCGCTCGCATGTCGTCAATCAACAGCAATTCGAGACCGAGCGGAATGCGATATCGAAGCAGATCGGCGAGGCCAAGCGCGCCGGCAGAGACACATCGGCGATCGAGGCCAGGGGCATTGAATTAAGGGATAGCATTGCGGCGGCGAAGGCCTTTGCCGAGGGAGCCGAAGCAACATTGCATGCCCTGCTGGCTGAATTGCCGAACCTCCTGGATGCCGAGACGCCCGAGGGCCGGGATGAGGCAAACAATGTCGCGCAAAACCATGTCGGCGCGATCAAGGACTTTGCCTTCACGCCAAAGCAGCATTTCGAAATCGGCGAAGCCCTGGGGCTGATGGATTTCTCCAACGCCGCGAAACTCGCAGGCTCGCGATTCACCGTGCTGAAGGGCGCGCTTGCCCGGTTGGAGCGCGCCCTTGGCCAGTTCATGCTGGACCTGCACACCGCCGCGCATGGCTACAGCGAAACCGTGGTGCCGTTGCTGGTCAATGAATCCACGCTGTTCGGCACCGGCCAATTGCCGAAATTTGCCGAGGATCTTTTCAAAACAACCGATGGGCGCTGGCTGATACCCACCGCCGAAGTGCCGCTGACCAATCTCGTCGCTGGCGATATCGTCCCCGCCGCCGGCCTGCCGATCCGGCTTACCGCGCTCACCCCGTGTTTTCGCTCCGAAGCCGGCTCCGCCGGGCGCGATGTGCGCGGCATGCTGCGCCAGCACCAGTTCACCAAGGTGGAGATGGTCAGCATCACCCATCCGAATGAAAGCGATGCCGAGCACGAGCGCATGACACGCTGCGCCGAAACCGTTCTGGAAAAGCTCGAACTGCCCTATCGGCGGATGCTGCTCTGTGCCGGCGATACCGGATTCTCCGCCGCCAAGACCTATGATCTGGAAGTCTGGCTGCCGGGGCAGGGGACATACCGGGAGATTTCCTCCTGCTCGAACACGCGGGCCTTCCAGGCGCGCCGCATGAACGCCCGCTACCGCGAGGCCGACGGCAAGACACTCGGCTTCGTCCATACCCTGAATGGCTCCGGCGTCGCCGTGGGCCGGGCGCTGATCGCGGTGCTGGAAAATTACCAGAATGCGGATGGCTCGGTGACCGTGCCGGAAGTGCTGCGCCCCTATATGGGCGGGTTGGAAGTTATTACTCCGGTATAGAAGTTCCGTCATGGCCGGGCTTGACCCGGCGGGACCGCCTTGGCCATCCTCGCCTTATATCGGTACCATAATGAGACTCTCGCCAGTCCCACCGTCATGCCGGCGAAGGCCGGCATCCATGTCTTTTCGTCAACAAGGTGCGGGTGGATGGTCAACACGTGGATGCCGGCCTTCGCCGGCATGACGGGTTCGGTCGGGCAGCGACTAGCCGGTGAGATGCAGTGGGCGACCCCCGGTTAAGCCCTGGGCCAGTTACAGTTTGTAATCATCGCGTCACGCTGCGCCATCCTGCTTGTATGTAACCGCGTTACATTGCAATGGCTGATCCGTGATAGGGCTTCCCCGCCCCGAGGAGAATACTGCGTGGTTGATCCGAAGCCGAAACGCCGCCGCCGCTGGTGGATCATTGCGGCCATTATTCTCGTCATTGCGGTTATTTTCTATTGGAAGCATTCCGGCACCAAGGCCCCGCATCAAGCCGCCGCCCAGGCCGTAGGGGTCGCCAAGGCGGTTTCCGGCAGCATGCCCGAAACGGTGGAGGCGCTGGGTACGGTGACGCCGACCGCGACGGTGACGGTATTGCCGCAATTGAGCGGCTATCTCACCGCGGTTGGTTTTACCGAGGGCGAGACGGTCACCGCCGGGCAATTTCTGGCGCAGATCGACCCGCGGCCCTATCAGGTCGAGCTTGAGCAATATACCGCCCAGCAAGCCAGGGACGCCGCGACACTGGCGCAGGCGCGGTCCGATCTCAGCCGCTATGAGATCCTCGAGCGCCAGGATTCCATCTCCCAACAGACGGTCGCCGATCAGCGCTTTCTGGTGCAGCAGGACGCCGCCACCGTGCAGGTCGATCAGGCCAATATCGACAGCGCCAAGCTCGACCTGGCCTATTGCCACATCACCGCGCCGGTCGGCGGCAAGATCGGGCTGCGGCTGGTCGATCCCGGCAATTATGTCACCTCCGGCAGCACCACCGGCCTTGCGGTGATCACCACCATTGCCCCGATCACGGTGATTTTCAGTGTCCCGCAGACCGAGCTGTCGCCGATCCTGGCGCGCGTGCAATCCGGGGCGACACTGACCGCCAGCGCCTGGTCCAGCGATGACACGACGAAAATCGCCGATGGCACGCTGACCGCGATCAACAACCAGGTGGATACCAGCACCGGCACGGTGAATTTGCGCGCGACCTTCGCGAATTCCGATTCCGCATTATTTCCGAACGAATTCGTCAACATCCATTTGCTGGTCGATACGCTGCAAAACGCGACCCTGGTGCCGTCGCCCGCGGTGCAGGACGGCGCCCCTGGCGCCTATGTCTATGTCGTCAATCCGGATGACACCGTCTCCGTGCAGAATGTCACCACCGGCCCTACCGACGGCACCAACACGGTCATCACCAAGGGTGTGAAGCCCGGTGATGTGGTGGTGACCGACGGTGTGGACCGGCTGAAGGATGGCTCGAAAATATCCATTGCAGGCCCGGCACCGGCTTCCATACCGGCACCTTCCGGCGCGGCCGGGACGAAAGGTAAGCATAAGCACAAGCATATGTGGCAATCCGGCGGCGATTCCTCGCAATCCTCCGCGCCGCAATAATTCGCGGTTGCGCCGAACTTCATGAACCCGTCCCGCTTATTCATCCTCCGGCCGGTCGCGACCTCGCTGCTGATGATCGCCATCGTGCTGGTCGGCCTGCTGGCGTTCAAGTTTTTGCCGGTCTCGGCGCTGCCGGATGTCGACTACCCGACGATCCAGGTGCAGACCTTTTATCCCGGCGCCAGCCCGGATGTGATGACCTCTTCGGTGACCGCACCTTTGGAGCGCCAGCTCGGTGCGATGGAGGGGCTGAAGCAGATGTCTTCGGCAAGCTCGGCCGGCGCTTCGGTCATCACGCTGCAATTCGATCTCTCGCTCAGCCTGGATATCGCCGAGCAGGAAGTGCAGGCGGCGATCAACGCGGCCGGCAACCTGCTGCCCAGCGACCTGCCGGCGCCGCCGATCTACGCCAAGGTCAATCCGGCCGACGCGCCGATCCTCACCTTGGCGGTCACCTCGAAAACGCTGAAGCTGACCGATCTGCAATCGCTGGCCTATTCGGAACTGGCCGCCAAAATCTCGGAGGTTCCCGGCGTCGGGCTGGTGACGATCAGCGGCGGCAACCAGATGGCGGTGCGCATCCAGGTCAACCCGCTGGCGCTCGCCGCCTATGGCCTTAGCATCGACAACATCCGCACGATCATCGCCAACCTCAACGTCAACACACCGAAGGGCAGTTTTTCCGGGCCGGTGCAATCCTACACCATCAACGCCAATGACCAGATCACCGAGGCTGCCGAATATAACGATCTGGTGGTGGCCTATAAGAATGGCTCGCCGGTGCGTTTGAAGGATGTCGCGACGGTGATCTCGGCGCCGGAGAATGAGGAGCTGGGCGCCTGGATGAACCGCACGCCGGCGATCATCCTGAATGTCGACCGGCAGCCGAACGCCAATGTCATTCAGACCGTCGATGCCATCAAGGCGCAATTGGCGGCGCTGACCGCCGGCCTGCCGCCGGCGATGCAGGTGACGGTGCTGACCGACGGCACCACCTCGATCCGCGCCTCGGTATCGGATGCCGAGTTCGAATTGCTGCTGAGCGTCGCGCTGGTGGTGGTGGTGATTTTCGTTTTCCTGCGCAATCTGCGCGCCACCTTCATTCCCAGCATCTCGGTCCCGGTATCGCTGATCGGCACGCTGGCGGTGATGTATCTGTGCGGATTTTCGATCGATAATCTGTCGCTGATGGCGCTGATCATCGCCACCGGTTTCGTGGTCGACGATTCAATCGTGATGATCGAAAACATCACCCGCTATATCGAGATGGGCGAGCCGCCGATGCAGGCCGCGCTGAAGGGCGCCGGGCAGATCGGCTTTACCATCATCTCGCTCACCATCTCGCTGATCGCGGTGCTGATCCCCTTGCTGTTCATGGGCGATGTGGTCGGCCGGCTGTTCAGCGAATTCGCCATCACGCTGGCGGTGACCATCATCATCTCGGCGGTGGTGGCGCTGACCTTGGTGCCGATGCTGTGCGCCCGGATTCTGCAAAGCAAGGCGGAGCAGCGGCCAAATCGCTTCGAGGTCAAAGCGGAGGAACTCTTCACTGCCCTGATCAACCGCTACGGGCGCGGCCTCACCTGGGTTTTGGCGCATGCCAGGCTGACCTTGGGGGTTGCCATCGTCACGCTGGTGATCACGGTGATCATGTACATCACGATCCCGAAAGGTTTTTTTCCGGTCCAGGATACCGGCGTGATCGAGGGCATCACCCAGGCCGCGCAATCGACCTCCTACGCGGCGATGGCCGAGCACCAGCAGCAGCTTGCCGATGCGATTTTGCAGGATAGCGACGTCGTCAGCCTGTCCTCCTATATCGGCATCGACGGCACCAACAACACGCTGAACCAGGGCCGGTTTTTGATCAATCTGAAGCCGGAGCGCGCGCGTAGCCTGACCGCCAGCCAGATCATCCGCCGGCTGCAGGCCGAGGTGAGCAACGTGCCCGGCATCGCGCTGTTCATGCAGCCGGTGCAGAGCCTGACGCTGAACACCACGGTCGCACCCACTCAATATCAATTCTCGCTGGAAGATCCGAACGAGGATGATTTCACCGCCTATGTGCCGAAACTGGTCGCCGCCCTCAGCGCCTTGCCGCAGCTCGCCGATGTGGCAAGCGACCTCGAGAATAGCGGGCTTTCGGTCTATATCAACATCAACCGGGAGAATGCGGCGCAGTACGGCATCACCCCGGCGACCGTTGACAGCGCGCTATACGATGCCTTCGGCCAGCGCATCATTTCGACGATTTTCACCCAGACCGATCAGTACCGCGTGATCATGACGGTCGATCCCGGCATGACGCAGGGGGTGGCCGGCCTTGACAATATCTATCTGCCATCCTCCTCGGCCAGCGGCGGCCAGGTGCCCTTGCGGTCGATCGCCACCTTCACGGTGCAGCAGGAGCCGCTGGTCATCGAGCATGTCGGGCAGTTTCCCTCAACCACCGTGTCGTTCAACCTCGCCCCCGGCGCCTCGCTCGGCGGCGCGATCAACGCGATCAACGCCGCCGAGAAGCAGGTCGGCTTGCCGAAGGCGATGACGACGGCGTTTCAGGGTGCTGCGGCCGCCTTCCAGACCTCGCTCGGCAACGAGCTGTTTCTGGTCATCGCCGCCCTCGTCGCGGTTTATATCGTGCTCGGTGTGCTCTATGAGAGTTTCATCCATCCGGTCACCATTCTCTCGACCCTGCCGTCGGCCGGCATCGGCGCCCTGCTGTTTTTATGGCTGGCCGGAGACGGGCTCGGTGTCATCGGCATCATCGGCATCGTGCTGTTGATCGGCATCGTCAAGAAGAACGCCATCATGATGATCGATTTCGCGCTGCATGCGGAACGGATCGAGGGCAAAACCCCGCGCGATGCGATTTACGAGGCCTGCCTGCTGCGCTTCCGGCCGATTCTGATGACCACCGTCGCCGCCATGCTGGCCGCCGTGCCGCTCTGGCTCGGCGGCGGCACCGGTTCTGAACTGCGCGCCCCGCTCGGCCTGGCGATCATCGGCGGGTTGCTGGTGAGCCAGGTGCTCACCTTGTTCACCACGCCGGTGATCTACCTCGCCTTCGACGCGCTGGCCCGCCGGGTCAAACGCCGGTTCGCGGCCGGCCGGGCCGATGAGAATCCGGCGCAGGGGAATTTGATATGAACCTGTCGGCGGTTTTCATTAAGCGGCCGGTCGCCACCACGCTGCTCAGCATCGGCATCGCGCTTTCCGGCGCGCTGGCATTCTTCCGCCTGCCGGTGGCGCCTTTGCCGAATATTTCCTTCCCCACGATCCTGGTGCAGGCCACGATGGCCGGCGCCAGTCCGGAGGTTATGGCGGAGACGGTCGCCGAACCGCTGGAGCGGCATCTCGGCATCATTGCCGATGTGACCGAAATGACCTCGCAAAGCGGCGTCGGCAATACCCGCATCACACTGCAATTCGGGCTGGACCGCGACATCAACGGCGCTGCCCGCGATGTCGAAGCCGCGATCCAGGCGGCACGCGCGGATCTGCCGACCGCGCTGCATTCCAATCCGACCTATAACAAATTCAACCCGGCCTCGGCGCCGATCATGATCCTGGCCTTGACCTCGGACACGCTGACCCCCGGCCAGCTTTACGATTCCGCCGACACCATTCTGGAGCAGCAATTCTCGCAGATCACCGGCATCGGCGATGTCGAACTGGGCGGCAGCGCCTTGCCGGCGGTGCGGGTGGATCTGCAGCCGGGGCCGCTGAACAGTTACGGGATAGGTCTCGAGGACGTCCGCGCCGCGCTGGCTGCGGCCAATGCGGATAGTCCGAAGGGCTATGTCGATAACGGCGATCAGCGCTTTCAGCTCTACGCCAATGACCAATCCACGGTCGCCGCGGATTATCGAAATCTGATCATCGCCTACCGCAATGGCGCCGCGGTGCATCTGAGCGACGTCGCCAGCGTCAGCAACTCGGTCGAAAACGTCAATAATGCCGGGATTTTCAACGGCAGAAGTGCGGTGCTGGTGGTGCTGCATCCGAGCCCCACGGCCAATGTCATCCAGACGGTCGATCAGGTGAAGGCGCTGCTGCCGCGGTTGCAGGCCGCCTTGCCGCCCAGCATTCAAATGGCCGTCGCCCTGGACCGCTCGCAATCGATCCGCGGCGCATTGAACGATACCGAAGCAACCTTGTTCATCGCGATTCTCCTGGTGGTGGGGGTGGTTTTTGTGTTTCTGCGCTCCGGCCGCGCGACCCTTATCCCCGGCATCGCCGTGCCGGTTTCGATCATCGGCACCTTCGGGCCGATGTATCTGCTGGGCTTCAACATCGATAATCTGTCGCTGATGGCGCTGACCATCGCCACCGGGTTCGTCGTCGACGACGCCGTGGTGGTGGTGGAAAATACCCAGCGCCATATCGAGGCCGGCATGGCGCCGTTCGCCGCGGCGCTGCGCGGCGCCGGTGAGGTCAGCTTCACCGTGCTGTCGATGAGCCTCTCGCTGATCGCGGTGTTCCTGCCGATCTTGCTAATGCCTGGGCTGCTCGGCCGGCTGTTCCGGGAATTCGCCGAGACCCTGTCGATCACCATTCTCATCTCGCTGGTCGTCTCGCTGACCCTGACGCCGATGCTGTGCGCGCGCTTCCTGCGCCCGGCGGGAAGTTCGGCCCGGCCGCCCAACGGGATCGTCCGCGGGCTGGAGTCCGGCTTCAATGCGCTGCTCGACGGCTATAAATCCTCGCTCGCCTGGGCGCTTCGCCATGCCGGCCTGGTCGGCGTGGTGCTGCTGCTGACCATCGCGCTGAACGTCTATCTGTTTATTACAGTACCAAAAGGATTTTTCCCGGAGCAGGATAACGGTTTGATCATCGGCACGGTGCAGGCCGACCAGAGCATCTCCTTCGCCCTGATGAAACAGAAGATGACGCAGCTGCAAAATATCATTCAGCATGATCAGGCGGTCGCCACGGTAGCCGGTTTTACCGGCGGCCGGGCGACCAATAACGGCTTCATCTTCATTACCCTTAAACCGCTGGCGCAGCGCCATGTATCGGCAACGCAGGTGGTCGCCCGGCTGCGCAGACCGTTGGCGACGATCCCGGGCGCGCCGACCTTTCTGGTGCCGGCGCAGGATCTGCAGGTCGGCGCCCGGCAGGGCAATGCCGAATACCAGTACACCCTGACCAGCAGCGATGCCGACGCGCTGTATCAATGGGTGCCGAAAATCGTCGACGCGCTGGCCAAGACAAGATTGCTCGATGTCAGCTCGGATCTGCAGCAAGGCGGGCTTGAGACCAATGTGATCATCAATCGCCCGGTGGCGTCGGCCTACAACATCACGCCGGAGGAAATCGATAACACGCT
>Ga0116226_10007208_pt1 | contig 10018 bp, 11 predicted proteins | sample S1TSphfallax_FD_89692 | JGI IMG/M metagenome (GOLD analysis project Ga0116226, IMG submission 89692) | Host-associated microbial communities from peat moss isolated from Minnesota, USA - S1T2_Fa - Sphagnum fallax MG | ecosystem: Host-associated > Plants > Peat moss > Unclassified | place: USA...
GGCGCCGTGGCCGGTGTGGTGATGACCTTTACCGACATTACCGACCGCAAAGCGGCGGCGGCGGCGCTGGAGGCGGCGCGCCATGAATCCGAGCGCGCGAATCTGGCGAAATCCCGCTTTCTGGCAGCGGCCAGCCATGATCTGCGGCAGCCTTTGCAGACCATGGCACTGATCAACGGCATGCTCGGCAAGACCGCGACCGACCCGGCTTCGCAAAATCTGATTATCCGTATGGACCATACGATGCAGTCCATCACCGCGATGCTGAATGCGATGCTGGATATCAACCAGATCGAAGCGGGTGTTGTCCAAGCCCAGGTCGTCGCGGTCAAGGTCGATGATCTGCTGACGAAACTCCATGAAAAATTCAAGGATTTGGCGGCGGCGCAAAGCACCGAGCTGCGGGTCGTGCCTTGCCATCTGAGCATTGCCACCGACCCAGCCTTGCTGGAACAGATGCTCAGCAATCTGGTCGGCAATGCGTTGAAATACACCAAAGCGGGCCGCGTGCTGGTCGGTGCCCGGCGGCGCGGGGGGATGCTGCGGATCGAAGTATGGGATAGCGGCATCGGCATTGCCGCGCATCAATTGAAGGATATATTCGAAGAGTATCATCAGGTCGATAATGCGACGCGTGAACGCAGCCGCGGTCTGGGGCTGGGTTTATCGATCGTGCAGCGGCTTGGAACCTTGCTCGGCCATAAAATTGCCGTCCGTTCGACACCTGGCAAAGGGTCCGGATTTTCCGTCGAGGTTCCGCGCGCGGAGTTGCCGGAGGAGGTCGTTGTCGCAGCACCTCCGGCTTTTCACCGGGCCGCCACGCATCGGAGGGCCACCATTCTGGTCATCGAGGATGACCTGGATATCGGCCAGCTTTTGGAACGCTTTCTGACGGAGGAAGGGTTTATCGTGGGGGTCGCAATCGACGGGCCGGCGGCGAAGGCAATGGTCGCCACCGGTGCCATTATCCCCGATCTCATCCTCGCCGACTATAACATTCCCGGCCAGCAAACAGGCCTGGCTGTCGCGTCTGATCTGCGCCTGTCCCTAGGCAGGCCAGTCCCGGTCATCATCATGACCGGCGATATCTCGACCGTTACGCTCCGGCGGATCGCTGAGGCGGAATGCGTGCAGATGAACAAGCCGATGCAGCTCGCGGCGCTGATGGCAACGCTTGAGAGCCTGCTGGCAGGAGAGACCCAACGCCCTGCATCCGCCAGCTTGACCTTTCGCCTGGCCGAGGGCGAGAGCCGGACGGTTTACATCGTCGACGATGATGCCGGGATTCTCGATGCGATGCGGGCTATTTTCGAGGGCGCGGGAAAACGTGTTGAAACCTATCCCGACGCCGAAAGCTTTTTGGCGGCGCTGCCGGCTGTTCTGGATGATTGCTGTCTGGTGGTTGACGCTGCTTTGCCGGGTATGAGCGGGCTGCAACTGCTGCAAAAGCTGGCGGCGGACGGCATCGCGTTGCCGGCGATCATGGTAACCGGGCTCGGCGATATCGGGATGGCCGTACAGGCGATGAAGGCGGGTGCTTCGGATTTTCTGGAAAAGCCGGTGAATGCCGGCGAGCTTCTGGCCAGCGTGCGAAGGGTGCTGGACGAAAAACATAGCCATCAGTCTATCGAGGCGCGTCAGCGCGAGGCGGCCCAGCATATCGCCGGTCTCACGAGCCGGCAGCGTGAGGTGATGGACCGTGTCCTCGCCGGACAACCCAGCAAGAACATTGCCGCCGATCTGGGCATCAGCCGCCGTACCGTTGAGAATCATCGCGCGTCGATCATGCTTAAAACAGGGGCAAAATCGATCCCTGCCTTGGTCCGTCTGGCGGTCGCAGCGGCGGCAGTGCCGTCTGCAAACGCTCCGGTTACAAGTTGATCGCCCGCAAGGTCGGAAGGTCCAGCAGCTTCAGTTGCCGGGCCGATACGAACTGTACCATCCCGTCGCGCTTCAACTGGGCAAGGCCGCGCGATACGGTTTCCACCGTGAGGCCGAGATAATCGGCGATATCCTGGCGAGTCATTTCCAGCGTGACGAAGTCGCGCGCCTTGGAACGCTCCGAACATTCCACGAGAAAGGCTGATAATCTTTCAATCGCGCTGAACCGGCCGAGCAGGCGCGCGTGGTCACGCGAGCGGCCGATGCAAAGCATCATCGATTCCAGAACCTGCTTTGGCAAACCGCCTGGCGTGCCGCATGCTTCGATTGGGTCGCGCGCCGGATAAAACACCAGAGAAGTTTGGCAAACCGCCTCGGCGGAAGCCTGATACGTGGCAAGCGGTTCAAAACCGAACATATCGCCGACGGCAAAAAATGCGCCGATGAAGCGCCGCCCATCGGAAAACGTACTGCAACTACGGACCAGCCCGTCGAGGACCAGCACGAAATTCGCTGCCAGTTCACCCTCGAAATAGATCGTCTGATTGGCCGCAAAAGACCGTACCGCGCCGATCGCGGGCGGTGCTGCACCTGAGCGGGGCTGCGGCGCTGGTTGCATTACGGCGGCGTTCCGCTGGGCCGGGCGGTGGCCGCGGCGACGAAGGTCGGCATTGCCGCCCGGGCCCCGAATGCGAGCGGCGCGTGCGTCGTGCCATTGAAATATTGCAGGCCAAGGAGCAGCGACAAGGTGAACAGAATGGCGAGCCCGACGGTGCCGCTATTCGCCGCGATTCGGCCAGACTTTGCCGCCATCATATTCAAAGGCGGACCGTGCTGCGGCAGCAAGGCGATGAGGCGGATTGCGATGGCGCCGGAGTCTTGGACGATCTGCGGAATTTCGGTGAATTTTCTTAGGCTGACGGATAGTTTGGTGGCTGCCACGTCGCGCGGCAGGCGCGCGAGCATCGCCGCCTCCGCCCACGCATCCAGATCCAGCCGGGCAAGGGCGGAAACCACGCTCAACTGCCCGCCATGCCGATCCGTGCCGATGAAGGCGAATAGAAACGGGTTGAACTCCTCGCCCAGAAACCGTGTTGCCCCTGGTTGCGCGCTCTGTCTCATCATCTTTAGCCCCATCCGACCAACAGCCGATCCATGCCAACGATTCATGTCACGGGGATTCAAGCGGGATTGCCACCCGATAGATCCTAGATGGGTATGATGGTAGGGCGTTCAAATCCTCGGAAACTACTCATCTTGTAGGCCATCCTTCGGAAAACGCGTCTCGATAGACGTTGACTGGAAGCATTGAAAATATCGGCTTGCACGGGGTCGAGATTTCCCGCACTGTCCCTGCTGATCGCGGCCCCCGGCGCCATCAGCGTTTCAGCGACCCACCATGCGATCGATCCCGGCGAAAAATGACGCATGGTATAGGTAGATTCCGAATCTGTGCAGACGGCGCCAGTTGGGTTTAGGTTTTCCGCCTGGGTGGAGAGTTCCATGTGTTTGGCGATTCCGATGCGCGTGGTGAATGTCGAAGCCTTTATCGCCCGTTGCGAGGCGCGCGGCGTCAGCCGTGAGGTGAGTCTCTTCCTGCTCCCTGAAGGCAGCGTGGCGGTCGGCGATCATGTACTGGTGCATGTTGGCTACGCGATCCAGGCTTTGTCGAAACCGGACGCCGAGGCGAGTTGGGCGTTGTTCGACATGATTACGGAAGATCAGGATCGGCTCAATGCATGAGCTGGCCGTTTGCGAATCGATCCTCGCGCAAGCGGTGGCAATTGCCACCGCCCATCAGGCCGGCCGGGTGAAGCGAATCACGCTGCGCATTGGCCCGTTGGCAGGCGTTGAGCCCGGTTTGCTGAGTGCGGCCTTTCCGCTCGTCGCCGCCGGGACGTGCTGCGAAGCCGCCAGGCTGTGCATTGAAAGCGTTGCCGTCCGCGTGGAGTGCCAGCTCTGCGGCGCCGTGTCGCAAGTGCGGCCGAACCGCCTGCTGTGCGGCGTCTGCGGCACCTGGCGGGTGGCGCTGCTGAGCGGCGATGACATGCGCCTTGAAAGCCTGGAAGTCTTCGGGGAGACAAGCGAAACAGAGAGGGAAATCGACCATGTGTGAAGTCTGCGGCTGCGCGAATTCGAGCGGTTATGTGCGCGTCGCCGGGGCCATTCTCCACACGGAATCCGGTAAACAGATTGAGGTTATGCAGGCAATGCTGCACGACAACGACCGGCAGGCGGAACATAACCGGGCGCATTTCGATGCGGCGGGAATCCTGGTCGTCAACATGATGTCCTCCCCGGGCGCCGGCAAAACCAGCCTGCTCGAAGCAACCATCCGCGCCTTGCGCGGCCGGCTGACGATCGCGGTGATCGAGGGCGATCTGGAGACCGAAAACGACGCGCGCCGCATCCGTAGCGCGGGCGCCCCGGCCGTGCAGATCACCACGGGCAATGCCTGCCATCTGGACGCCAGCATGGTGCATGCCGCTTTGCACACGCTGGTCTTGCGCGAAATCGACGTGCTGTTCATCGAAAATGTCGGCAACCTTGTCTGCCCCGCCAGTTTCGATCTTGGCCAGCATTGCAATGTTGTTCTGCTCTCCGTCACGGAAGGCGATGACAAGCCGGAGAAATACCCGGTGATGTTCCGCGCCGCAGACCTGCTGGCGATTACCAAACTCGACCTCGCCGACGCGGTGGGCGATTTCCAAACCTTGCGGGCATTGCGGCATTTTCGCCAACTCGCCAACCCTGCCCCGATGCTCGAACTCTCCGCCCGCGATGGCGACGGGATGGCCGCCTGGATCGGCTGGTTGATCTCCGAGCGGGAGAGATGCCGCCCGGCAAAAACAAAACATGCCCATGAGTGAGGCCGCAAGCTGGCTTGATCGCATCAGATCGCTTCCCCTTCCGCCGCGGGTGAGAATTCTCAATGTTTGCGGCGGGCATGAGCGCAGTATCGCCCAGGCGGGGTTGCGGGGCGTTCTGCCGCCGGAAATCACACTGATCCCGGGGCCCGGCTGCCCGGTCTGTGTCTGCCCGGAGCCCGATATTCTGGCCGCTATCCGGCTTTCGCAAAACCCCGGCAATATTCTGGCCGCCTTCGGGGACATGCTGCGTGTACCGGCCAATGTTAAAAAAGGCGAGACGCGCAGCCTGGCCGAGGCGCGGCGCGTCGGCGCGGACGTGCGCGCCATTGCGACGCCGCAGGAAGCAGTGCGGCTTGCTTGCGCCAATCCGTCGAAAAATGTGATTTTTTTCGTCGCCGGGTTTGAAACGACCGCGGCACCGGTGGCCGCCATGCTGGCCGAGCAGATTCCGGAAAACCTTTCGCTTCTCCTGTCGCTGCGGCGGACCTGGCCGGCGGTGGCGATGCTGCTGGAATCCGAAAAGCCGTGTTTCGAGGGGTTGATCGTGCCCGGCCATGTTGCGGCCGTCATGGGGGCGGAGGAATGGCGGTTTGTGGTCAGCCGCCATGACATGCCGGCGGCGGGTGCGGGGTTTACCGCCGCGTGCCTGCTCGCCGCGCTGCATGGCGTGCTGGTGCAGATTTTGAACGAGCGCCCGGCGCTGGAAAATGCCTATCCGGCATTCGTCTGCCCGGACGGCAATCGTCGCGCCAAAAACTGCATGGCCGAACAATTTACGGATTTTGATGCGGATTGGCGTGGGATCGGCGCGATTCCAAATTCGGGATTTCGCCTGGCGCCACATCTGGCCGCGCATGACGCGCGCGTGATATTCGCCGATGACATCTCCGGTGCAACCGGGCGGAACGAAGCGATGCCGCCGGGTTGCGATTGTGCGCTTGTGGTGATGGGGCGGCTCTCGCCGGTGGAATGCCGGCTCTACGGCAAAGCCTGCACGCCGCACATGCCGGTCGGCCCATGCATGGTCTCCGATGAAGGCGCGTGCCGCATCTGGTGGTCCGCCGGGGAAAGACAGGCAGCCGCGCATGCCGCATGATGTTGCCCAGCTGGAGAAAAGCCTGTTCCGTCTCGCCAGCCCCGTTGCCGAGCCGGTTCTGGCGCTTGGCGGCCAGGCGAAAGCCCGGCTGGCGATTGCGTTTGGCAGCAATTTGGCTTTTTCGGGCGATCTCGGCGACCTCTCCTCCCCCGACGGTTTGGATCGGCTTGAGACAGAGGTTGAGGCGTTGCAAAATGCGCATGGCATCCGGACCAAAATGCTGATTTGCGACGCCCATGCCGGCTATAGCAGCACGCGATGGGCAAGGGTGCGGGCGCCGCTCAGCATCCGCACCAAGGAGATTTTCCACCACCACGCCCATGCCAGCGCCCTTGCGGGGGAATTCGCCGACGAGAAACGCTGGCTTTGCTTCACCTGGGATGCTGCCGGCATGGGCACGGACGGCATGTTGTGGGGCGGCGAGGCATTGCTGGGCAGGCCAGGCGCGTGGGCGCGGGTGGCGACATTCCGGCCCTTCGCCCCGCCCGGCGGTGAAAAGGCAGCGCGCGAGCCCTGGCGCTCCGCCGCCGCTTTGGCATGGCCCCTGGGCGTGACGTTCGCGCCGCCCGGCGAGACGCGTATCCCCCTCGCCAAGGCGGCCTGGGCAAAGCGGGTAAATGCGCCGCCCACCTCGGCCGTCGGCCGGCTGTTCGACGCCGCCGCCGCCTTCCTGGACCTCGTGCATTATGCCGAGCACGAGGCGCAAGGGCCTATTGCGCTGGAAAAACTCGCTTCCTTTGGGGGCGAACAGCCCGCCATTCATTTGCCGCTGCGCCGGCGGGGGGATGGCGTGCTGCAGGCCGACTGGGCACCGCTTGTCGCGATGCTGACCGACCCGATGCGCAGCCATGGTGCCCGCGCCGCCGCCTTTCATGCGAGCCTGGCCGGAACGCTCATCGCGCAGGCCCTTGCGATCCGCGCCGCCGACCAGAACTTCGCCGTCGGGCTGTGCGGCGGGGTGTTCCAGAACCGGCTGCTGACATCAATGGTTCTGGATGGCCTGCAGCGCGCCGGCATGCGTGCCTATTTGCCGGTACAACACGCCTGCCATGACGGCGGACTCAGTTTCGGCCAAGTGATCGAGGCATCCGCCGCGAGATGATCACGCTGGCGCATGGCAATGGCGGACGGCTCATGCGCGAATTGATCCGCGATATTTTCGCGAAGCATTTCGGCACCATCAACAATACGATCGACAGTACGGCGGATGCCGCGCTGCTGCCGCATTTCGAGGGTGACGCCTTGTTCACGACCGATGGATTTATCGTCGATCCGCTCGAATTTCCGGGCGGCGATATCGGCACGCTCGCGGTACATGGCACGGTGAACGACCTGGCCGTCAGCGGTGCGACACCCCGTTTTCTCGCCGTCACCTGCCTCATCGAGGAAGGTTTTGAAATCGCGCGGCTGGAGCGCATTGCAGCCAGCCTGGGCCGCACGGCGCATGATTGCGGCGCGGCGATCGTCGCCGGCGACACCAAGGTTTTGCCGCGTGGGCAGGGCGGCGGGCTGTATCTCTCGGTCAGCGGGATTGGAAGCCGGAATCCCGGCGCCCCGCCGGGGCTTGCCAGCATCAAACCCGGCGATGTGATTCTGGTCAGCGGCACACTCGGGGACCACGGCACCGCGATTCTGCTCGCCCGGCACGAATTCGGGCTGCATGGCGATCTCATCTCAGATTGCGCCAGCGTGATCCCCTTCACGCGCGCCGCCGAAGCCTATGCCGGGCTACGCTTTATGCGTGACCCCACGCGTGGCGGCATCGCGACGGTGGCGAATGAAATCAGCCTTGCGACAAACTGCCTCGTGACCTTGGACGAAAGAAAATTGCCGCTGCATGAGCAGGTGCATGGCATTTGCGACATGCTGGGCTATGACCCGCTCTATCTGGCCTGCGAGGGCCGCGTCGTCGCGGTCATCGCAAGCGTTCAGGCCGCGTCTTTGCTCGCCGCCTGGCGCGCTTTACCCGGCGGCCAGCATGCGGCAATTGTCGGGCAGGTTGCAGCTGGGCGCGCCCGTGTGGTTCTGCGCACAGCACTCGGAGGCGAACGGATCTTGGATGAGCTGGAGGACGATCCGCTGCCGCGGATTTGTTAGACGATGATCGGTTAAGGACCGATTGCAGGTTTCCGGTAGGTAGATTCCGAACCTCGCCAATCATGCGCCGTAAAGCCTAGCTTGCACGATGAGCGCATCGTTGAGCAAAGACGTGTTGGTGCTGGGGTTAGGCAACACGCTGCTGGCCGATGACGGTGTCGGGGTGCATGTGATCCGGAGACTGATATTGGAAGCCGCCACCTTGCCTTGGCTGCGCGTTGTCGATGGCGGCACGATGGGTTTCAGGCTGACCAGCCTCTTGAGCGATGGCGGCGATGTCCTGATCATCGACGCATCGGATTTTGGGGCACCGCCCGGGACCATACGGCTGATCGGCGCCGAGTCGCTCGCCGGCCATATCGCCCGGGATAAAAAATCCAGCGCACATGAGGCGGGGTTGGCTGATCTGCTCAGCCTGTTGCGGCTGGAGGACATTATTCCGCGCCATCTGGCGGTGCTGGCGATTCAGCCGCAGGAGATCGGCTGGGGCGAGACGTTGTCGGACCCGGTCGGGAAAGCCGTAGGTCCGGCCTGCACAATGGTCAGGAGCACCGCGATCGCCTGGCGGGGCAATCCATGACAGATTTCGATTTTCTCGGCCATGACGGGCTGGTGGATGCGCTGCTCATGGAAGTGGCTGATCTGTTGCAGACTTTCCTCTTCCATCGGTGCCCCGGCACCATCGACCTGCTGGGCTTGCCACTGTCGCCCGCATGCCTGGCGGCCCTTGAGCAGCGTTTGGGTGATGGCGAAATTGCCGTTGTGCTGCGTGTATCGGGCGAGAGTCAAATTCGGGAGACCAGCTTTCCAGGGGTGTGGTGGACCCGCCATGCGGATGAAACCGGCCGCATCGTTGCGCTGCTGATCGAGGTGGCGGATGCGCCGGAGATTTTGCGCGCCGGCAAGGCAGACATGGAAAACAGCCTCCGGCGCCTGGGCGAAGTGACGAACTTCGCGCAGGCACGATCCGCACGATGACGGCGAAGGACGAAACCCTCGGCGATATGCTGGCGCGGCGAGGTTTCAGCCGGCGCGGCTTGCTCAAATTCGCGATCGCGATGACTGCGAGCCTCGCGCTGCCGCCTGGCATGGCGCAGGCTATGGCGGAGAATCTTGCCAAGGCGAAACGCCAATCCGTCATCTGGCTCTCCTTCCAGGAATGCACTGGCTGCCTGGAGACATTGCTCCGCACATCCAGCCCGACGATTGCCGGACTGATCTTCGACTTCATCTCGCTTGACTATCAGGAGGCGCTGATGGCCGCGTCCGGCAGCGCGGCCGAACTTACGCTGCGCCAGGCCGTTGCGGCGAATAAAGGCAAATATTTACTGGCGATCGACGGCTCTGTGCCGGTGAAGGATGGCGGTGTGTATTCGCTGACCGGCGGTAAGGCGAATGTCAGCATGCTGGAAGAATTCTCTGGCGATGCCGCGGCGATCCTCGCCATCGGTTCCTGCGCCGCCTATGGCGGGATTCCGAAGGCGCATCCAAACCCGACCGGGGCCGTGGGCGTGGAGGACGTGATTACCGGCAAGCCGATCGTCAACATTCCAGGCTGCCCGCCGATCCCGGAAGTTTTGAGCGGTGTTCTGGTGTATTTTGTCAGCTTCGGCCGCCTGCCGGACCTCGATGACAAGAAGCGCCCGCTCGCTTATTTTGGGACGACGATCCACGACCAATGCTATCGCCGGCCGTTTTATGACCAGGGAAAATTCGCAAAATCCTTCGATGATGAGGGCGCGCGGCAAGGCTGGTGCCTGTTCGAACTGGGTTGCAAGGGCCCGACCACGCATAATGCGTGTGCAAGCCTGAAATGGAATGACGGCACAAGCTTTCCGATTGAATCCGGCCATGGCTGCCTGGGCTGTTCCGAGCCGGATTTCTGGGACCAGGAGGGCGGGTTCTATACCTCCCTCGCGGGCGGTACCGGCCCGGGCTGGCGCGACGCCGGGATCGCTGCGGCGGTGGGCATCGCCGGCGGCGCGGCCGCAGCTTTTGCCGCCCGCCACAAAATACCAAAGCCAGCAAAGGAAACACCCGAATGACGCTGCTTTCATTCGCGCGCGGCCCCGCC
>Ga0116226_10007209_pt1 | contig 10018 bp, 7 predicted proteins | sample S1TSphfallax_FD_89692 | JGI IMG/M metagenome (GOLD analysis project Ga0116226, IMG submission 89692) | Host-associated microbial communities from peat moss isolated from Minnesota, USA - S1T2_Fa - Sphagnum fallax MG | ecosystem: Host-associated > Plants > Peat moss > Unclassified | place: USA...
GTTGGCGTTCAAGCCGTTGGAGATCGCCAGACCAGCCGCGTCATCCGAGCCGGAGTTGATGCGCGATCCCGAAGAGAGCTGCTGCAGCGACTTGTTCGCAGCGGCGGTGGTAATAGACAACTGGTTCTCAGCCTGCAGTGCCGAAATGTTGTAAAGGATGCTCAATCCCATCGTATTGCTCCTTAAATAGTAGGAAGATTTGAATTACGCCTGCGAACAGTAGCGCTACCTTTACAGTCTTCGTCTTGGCAGGTCGTCTCTCTCGCAAACCATCTATCGGCATGCTCACGATCTGCGTTCAGGGCAATGCTTATTTTTCTTGACACTTCTTCGTTTCTTGTCTCGCGATTTCACACTTGCAACATGCGCCCACTTATGGGTTGCCGCGCGAACTGCCCGGCTTGCCTGAAACCCCGCGACGCGGATGCAAGTCCGGTTCCGATCCGCTTTTCTCATCAAACCTTCATCTTCTTCTCATAGAACGGCCCGGCCTCTCAGCAAGAACGAGCCTGCCAAATCACTTAGCACGCGACGGGCCGCATGCCGCTCCGCCGGAAACGATTGGCCCCAGACGTGCTTATCCTCCTGGTGTCATCTCTGGCTGGTGTCATCTCTGGCCGGACATTTCACGGAGGCAGCGGCGCGCGCGCGGCGCGGGAGTTGCAGCATTTCATAGCAGGTCTGATCCCGGGGGCTGGGCTGCATGCACTTTTTCTTGCAGGAACATGTGCGCCCGGCGAAAACTGCTCCGGTCATCGTGACTGGGAACATGCTCGAGGCTTCAGGAGGATCGGAGTTTGCCTACACTTGCGTTGTGCATGATCGTGAAGAATGCAGCGGATACCCTGGAAGCCTGTCTCCAGAGTGTGGCTGGCGTTGTCGATCAGATTGTCATTGCCGACACCGGCTGCACCGATAACACCTGCGAGATCGCTTCGCGGTTTGGAGCCATCATCGTTCCGTTTCCATGGCAGGACCACTTTGCCCATGCACGGAATGCAGCCCTGGCTGCCGCGGCCACGGACTGGATTCTGGTGCTCGATGCGGATGAGGAGTTAGGCGCGGAGGCAAAAGAATCGCTCCCTGATTTGTTAGCGGCGCCGGAGATCGGCGGTTACGTTGTGCCGATCCGGGAGTATGTCACGTCGTTTACGCGCTCGGCCTGGACAGCGACGATCCTTTCCAATGACGTTCAGATGGAGCGCGCCAAACAGGCTCCGTCCTACTTTCTAAACAAGCTATGCCGCCTCTTTCGCCGAAGCCCTGAGATCTTCTTCACCGGCAGGGTGCACGAGATGGTGCAGCCCCAGGTGGAGGCCGCCGGATTCGCAATAGGGCAGGCGCCCTTCTTTATCCATCACTTCGGTCACCTGTCGCGCGCCGATGCGATCAAGCGAAAGCGGCTCTTCTATAACGACCTGCTGAAGAAGAGACTCGCCGACGATCCCGACGACCTCAACGCACTGACCATGTGCGGTCTGGACGAATGGGAACTCCATCAACGTCCTCTCGAGGCTCTTCGCTACGTCGGGCGAGCGCTCGAGTTATACCCGCTGATGTTTGAGCCGTGGCTGATTACCGCGAAGGTGCTCTGTGGCATGCACCGGTATGAGGAGGCGCTGCAAACACTCGATGTCGTGCGGCACGTCGATAAGGATGCCTGCCTGCAGTACACGCTCCGCGGCGATGCCTTGTCCGGACTGGGGCGTTTCGCAGAGGCGCGTCAATCCTATGAGAAGGCGATCAGCGTCAGCCCCCATGACCGGCTCCTGCAAGCCAAGCGGGACTATATGGACCTCGATCTCGGACAGGCCGAAGCCGCGATCGAGCGCCTCCAGCGCGCAGCAGGCGACTTGCCGGACCATACAGAAATTCACGAGTTTCTCGTCAATGCCTACATACGCACCGGGCGCATCGCAGAGGCCGCCGGCGAAGCGGAGCGCTTCACGTATTTCGATGCGCGCGAGCCATTCCTGCTGCGGGCGGTCAAGTTGCGCGCGCAACTGAAGGAATGGGAGCGCGTGAAGCCGATGGCGGAGCACTGTGTTGCCATCTACCCGGAATCGGCGGAAGGGCACGAACTGCTGATGATGTCCCTGCTCTCACTCGGCCAGCTGGGCGAGGCTGCAGGGGAAGCGGAGGTGCTGACCGGGCTTGTTGCCGAGCCCCGCTCGTTCCTGCGCGCCGCCGCCATTTACGCCCAGATGGACGACAAGATCAAGATACGGGAGTGCCTGGAGCGAGGATTGCAGAAGTTTCCCGAGTCGAACGAGATCAGCCGGGCTCTGACCGACATGGCGGCTCATAGTCCTATCGCAAATGCGCCCCGGCAGATGCATAGTACCGCACCCGTCTCAGGCTGAACAGAACGCAGACCTGGCAGCGGTGCCGCAGATGACCTTCGGACTTCATTTCGGGCCGAAGGTTCCAAATCGGGATTGGACGCGCAAAGATGACAGATACTTTGTTGGCCAAAGGGCCTTGGACACCGATAATCCAACTGAAGGCTCTGCGGCTGGTACCGGCGGAGCGGGGAGCGCCGAGATAGATCGCAAACAGAACAACGTATCTCCCGCTCTCGATCTGGGCTTGGGTACCAGCAACAACTCGCTACTGTGCCGCGGCATCGAGACGCCGGGCTCACAGCAGCGGTCAAGGCATAGTCGTAGGACAAACGTACGGGCCGCGGGGCAGCTGTGGCACAACACGACTCTTGGAGGGTGGCACGTGCTCAAAGCGATTCGCTGCGGAATATCAGGATTTGAAGGGCGTCTCGTGCCCGCACTGGGTAGCCTGTGACCCAGAAGAAAACTATCGACAGGAGTACGATCGGCGGCATCGTGGTCGCAGCGGCTGGAATTGTGGCCGGGCTGCTTCTCGACGGTGGCAGCCTGCGTCAGATTCTGCAGCCGACTGCGGCCTTGATCGTCTTTGGCGGCACCTTGGGCGCGGTCATGGTGCAGTTTCCTCTGCAGACTCTGCGCCATGCGCTGATCACCCTGAAGCAGGTCTTCCTCGAGCCGGGATCTCCGACCCCGGCATCGGTCGAGGTCCTGCTGGGCTATGCGAACAAGGCCCGCAGGCGGGGCCTGATTGCGCTCGACGCCGACCTAAAGGACATCGAAGATCCATTCCTGCGCAAATGCCTGACATGCGCCGTGGATGGCATGCAGAGAGAACCTTTGCGCGAGCTGATGGAGATCGATCTTGCGGTAGAGGAAGAGAAAGCGGAGGGTGCGGCCAGGGTTCTTGAATCGGCTGGCGGCTTCTCGCCCACAGTGGGTATTCTTGGCGCGGTGCTCGGCCTGATCCAGGTCATGCAGCGGCTCGACAACATTGGCGAGGTGGGTAAGGGCATCGCCGTCGCCTTTGTGGCCACCTTGTATGGAGTGGGCTCGGCGAATCTGCTCTTCCTTCCGCTCGCCGGCAAGATGCGCATCCGCGCCAGAGAAACCTGTGTGCAGCGGGAACTCATGCTGGAGGCCGCGCTTTCGATCGCTGACGGCACCAGCCCGCGCGCGCTGCGAGATAAACTGACCGCGCACCTTGAAGACTTCATGAAGCCAAAGTCCGCACCTCCGGTGGCCATCCAGTGACCGGCGCCGGCCGCAGCAGAAAAGCGATCGCGGGGCACTCGTTGGGGCCTTCGCATGAACGCTGGCTGGTCTCCTACGCAGACTTCATGACACTCCTGTTTGCCTTTTTTGTCGTGCTCTTTGCCTCCTCCCGGCACAACAACCAGGGTTTGCACAAAGTGGCAGGTTCGATCCGGGATGGGTTCACAACGATGAGCGCCTATGCGCCGCCTGAGAGCGCTACTCCCGTCAGCCTGACTACCCAGACAAAGAGCCCGAAGACCCCGCCCTCTGCTGACCTCGATCTCCCGCTGCTGCGCAAGCAGTTGCAGGATGTCTTGGGCGACTCGATCGCCAAGCACGAGATTGTGGTCGACCAGACTCCGGAAGGCCTGGTGATCAGCCTGCGGGAACTCGGATTCTTTGATTCGGCGCAGGCGAAACTGCTGCCCGGCGCGGCCGAGAAGATCAAACGCACAGCGCAGATCCTGGCTCAGCACCACCTCAATATTCGCGTGGAGGGCCATTCGGATGATCAGCCCATCCGCTCGGCGCTCTTTCACTCGAACTGGGAGCTCTCTTCGGCGCGTGCGATGACGGTTCTGCAGCTGCTCATCAACGAGGGCGGCTTCGACCCGTCGAAGGTATCGATGAGCGCCTATGGCCCCTATAAGTCGCTGGCCAGCAACGCGACTCCGGAGGGGCGTCGTCAGAACAGGCGAGTGGATCTGGTAGTGGTCGCCCCAACGCCTTCGCATGCTATGCCTGGTTCGCAATAACGCCGCCCGGTTCGCGATCAGCTTGACCCGGCTCATAGAGCATTACCACCGCAGGTGGGATATGAAAGTTACTTTGAGAGTGGCTTTTCCTGCGAGAAAAGCCACGAGCAGTGGGGTTGGCCGCCTTACAGTAGCCGGGTGATGCTCATAGCCTGACGGACTTCATAAGCCGGATGCACACATCGAGTTGCCTCTTACGGCCTAGCTCTATGCTCTCCGAACCTGCCCGTGCCCGCACAAACAGGCCCCGCAAAAAACCTCAGCAGCAATACCGGTTCCCAGTCAAAGTGTGCCGCTCCTCCGTACAGCGCGATCTGGTGCAGTCCATGCGCGTGGCCGGCGCATCTTCACGGCAGATTCAAGCCGCGGGCCGAATCGCTCGCTTTTCCTGCAGCACGAGTGGCGCCTATCGGAGATTGCGCCGATCACATTTACTGCGATGATGCGCGCAGCGCAGAGTCCTCTGTGCTGGTCGCCAGCACATCCGGGCGGACGGGTTCTGCCTGCGCCGCGCCGTGGCTCGCGGGGCAGCGCTGCCCGATTGCGACGAGCAGCACGGCCGCACCCGGCGAGCGCTGGCGGAACCAGATCACGGCCTTGCGCATTTGCCCTCTGCAGGTTGAGGCACGGAGTCTAGGGTCAGCTCAGCAGCGCGACCCGGGAGCCCTGCAGCTCGACCAGCTCCCTGATCGCCTGCACCAGCGAAACGAGCTCATGGGCGGCCACCGCGCGGCTGAGATAGTAGCCCTGGGCTACATCGCAGCCCTCATCGCGCAGAACCCGGAACTCCGCCGCCGTCTCCACGCCTTCGGCCACCACGTCCATCGACAGCCCGTGGGCCATGGCCACGATCGCCCGCACCACTGACATATTGCCTCCCTCGCGGGTGCATTTCTTGATAAAGGAGCGGTCGATCTTGATCCGGTCGATCGAGAAGTTGGTGATGTAGGACAGGCTGGAGAAGCCTGTGCCGAAGTCGTCGATAGCGAGGCGGACGCCCAAAGCGCGCAGCTGCAGCAGCGCTGTGTGGGTCGCCGCCGAATCGTTCATCAGCATGCTTTCGGTGATCTCGAACTCGACCAGTTCCGCCGGCCGTCCCGCTTCTAGGAGCGCGCGCTTGATGGCCTGGGGCAGGCCATGCTGCTTTTGAATCTGCCGCGGAGAGAGGTTGACCGAGAGCAGGAAGCTCCGGCCAAGCTCCCGCTCAAGCATGCCGATCTCGCGGCAAGCCTCGCGCAGAACCCACTCGCCTATGGGCACGATCAGCCCTGTCTGCTCGGCGACGGGGATGAAATCTCCGGGCATGATCAAGCCCATATCCTGGCTGCGCCAGCGCACCAGGGCTTCAAAGCCGGTAAGTTCCCCGGTCTGCAGGCTCACCATAGGCTGGTAGTGAACCTCCAGTTCCTTGCTCGGTAGCGCGCGGTGCAGGCCGGCGCGAAGATGAAGGTTTTCCTCCGCAAAGCGCGCCATGTCAGCGGTGTAGCTCTGAAAGCAGTTCCGGCCCTGCGCCTTGGCGTGGTACATCGCCGCATCGGCGCACTTCAGCATGGTCTCGGCATCCATGCCGCTTGCACAGGCCGTGCACACTCCCACGCTCGCCGAAATCGGCACTTCCCGGTCGCTGAAGTGGAACGGCGCCGAGAGGGCCGCGACGATCTTGGCCGCTACCAGTTCGGCTTCGCGGGGCTGGTGCAGCTCACTGATGAGCACCACGAACTCGTCGCCGCTGATCCTGGCCACGGTATCGCTGCGGCGGACCGCGTCGGTAAGCCTCTGCGCCGCGATCTTGAGGGCCTCGTCGCCCGCCTGGTGCCCGAGCGAGTCGTTGATCAGCTTGAAGTTGTCCAGGTCCAGCATCAACAGGGCCACGCCCGACCCGGAGCGTTTCGCCTTTTCGAGCGCCTGATCCAGACGGTCGCGGAGCAGCAACCGCATGGGCAGCCCAGTCAAAAAGTCGTGCTGCGCCTGGTAGCGGAACTGTTCCTCGCTCTCTTTAATCTTTCGCTTCTGCCCCCTCAGACGCCCGGTCAGCACCACGACCCAACCCAGCACCAGCAGCGTGAGCGTGAGTCCGCCTGTCAAAACCGGCACCGTGTGGGCCGGGGTCCACCAGGACGGCTCACCCAAAACCGCCACATCGCCATCGGAGCGCAGCAGCAGACGGAAGGACTTCCGCTTGGCGGCTCCACCCTCCCGGGCTGTGCGCTCGGTATCGATTTCGACCGAGCAGATACCGGTTACCTGCAGCCGGCTGCCCGGCTTCCATAGGTTTTGCGGGTAGCCGCCCTTAGGGAGCGCCGCCGCATAGACAAAGCCCTTGGAAGCCAGCACCAGGGTCGTGTTCGAAGCGGCCAGATCCGGGCCGATCAGCAGCCCGTCCATCTGCACCAGTTCCGAGTCGTACTTGCCCTGCAGACACTGTTCCGCCGTCACCGGCACGGCGCTCGCGGGCGCTGGCGCAGGCGCCGCCGGGTTCGATCCATCGCTCAGGCCCGTGGCGCTGCGATACACGGCGTCGGTGAGCGAAGGCGAGCTGCCCGTGCTCTCGGCAAAGCCGGCTACATCGACCAGCTCGCCGGGCGCCACAGGCGTGCTCTCCGTGGTCGCGGCGCAAAGGCCATGGCTCGCGTCGCGGATGCACAGCAGCGATCCGGGCCAGAAGAGCGTGACCCGGCCGCGCAGATGGATGCGGCGCGGCAACGACTCGACCGGGTTGTAGCGGGAGAGGCTGCCAATGAGCCGGATGGGCAGACTGAAGGCATCGGCCGGACCGGCCTGGACCACGGTCATCGCAGACAGGTCCGGCATCAGCAGGCGGGAACCGATCAACTGCCCGTACCCGTTGAACAGAGGTCCGGCATTGGCCATGATCCGGACCCAGGCATCGATCAGGTGATCGTAATAGCGGCCCGGCTCCCGCGGAACGATCACCGTGATCGTGCCGTCTCGCATCGATACCTGCATGGCGACGTCGTACTCGGTCTCGAAGGTGGAGTGGACGACCCCCTCGACCTCGACCCATTGACCGTCCTCGTCCCCGGCCGCTAAACGGCTGAGGCTCACCATGGGAGCGGTCTCCGGCAGATGGGATGGTCCCAGCACCGTGACGTGAGCCTGTTCGAGGATCGGGGCGAAGTCCCCCATCCCGCTCCGGGCCTGTACATCGACGAGCGTGCCCGGGGCTATGTTGTCCAGGCTGCCGGGGGGCATGCCGACGAAGATGCTCCCCGTCGCATCGTGCACGAACAGGATGATCCAGCGCGGATCGAGGTGCGAGTCGAAGTAGGTGACGACCCCGCGCAGATGGACGGGATAGCCGCGGAGCGCCTCGCGGGCAGTAAGACTATGCGCCTCGAGCGCGGTAGTAAGGGTGCGCAGCTTCGGCGCGCCGGGGCCCGCGACCTCAGCCCGGACGCCTAGGCAAGCCAGCATCAGGAAGATCGCCAGGGCAAGAAGGTGAACAGCCGCCCTGCTTCGAGCGATCGCAGTTCCGCAGCGGGTAGAATCAAGGGACAGCGCCGCTCGCCCCTGTTGCTGCGGAGCAAGGTGAACACCGCGAAAGCTGTTCCGGGCACGGTGTCTGAAAAGATGCTTTCCCGGGCCCACCGCCACCACCCGGCCACCCGCACCCGCTCGCATCAAAGACCCCTCCGGACCGCGCCAGCCTGGCCTGCGGCCTGGGCTCGCAGGGCTCACCCCGAGCGGCTTCCACACGCCGCATCGGGAGACTGCTCTAGATCAGTACATCGGCAAGGACACGAGAAACATAAGCACGGTGGCAACATTTCAGATGGCAACCAGGGCGCCGGCTCTGCGAACCCAGGCTCGTGGGTGAGTCGACCGTAGCATCGCCCGCAACCTATCTCTGCCCACTTTCGACCACTCGCAAACAGGCGCAACCCATGGAACCACCGCCAGCCTCGACGGCTGCAGAACCCGCCTGCTTCCGCCATGCTCGGATCGACGAGGGCGGCGAGCCCGCGAGCCGCCACGGGTGGGGTGGCGCAGGACGGGAAGGTGGGGGGCAAACTCAGGCATCGAGGCCCTCATGCCGGTTGAGCGCGGCACTGTCACTCTTGAGGGATGGTCTGAGACTCAAGCCCTTCGCGGAAGCTCATGATGGCCATGCCGTGATCGCCGATGCCAGAGGGGTTCGGATAGCGGCCCTCGCCGTGAGCCGTGACCCTTGTCGACCACGCTGGTGTCGCCGGTGACGATCTGCACGCCGGCGGCACGCGTGGCTGCGCCCCTGCGGTTCTTAGTCGCTTCCTCTATGGCCTCGCAAATTTTTTGCGCGCCATCGCTGCCAACCCGAAAACGCCCGTGCCGAGGAGCGCGAGCGAAGACGGCTCGGGCACGGTTGATGGGGTGACGGGAACGTTCGAGGTGACGGCCTGGAAGCTGGTGTTGCCGCTTACGCTGTTAACCGTGAACAGGCCCTTGCTGGTCCCAACCTGATAGCCGGCGCCCTCCGCACCACCGGAGACGGGGCCGATGGAGGCATTGAGTTCGTAGTCGGCGAGCGCTGTGTCGTTGAGAGTGCCCATGATGTCGTTGTCGTCGTCTGCCGTGTCGAAGCCGGCTCCGCCCGGGACCCGCCCTCCATAATTGTCGCTGTAAACTCCGATCGGGACGGTGAATGTGCCCGAGGGGCCGCCGGCGATGCTGAAGGTAGCGGTTACATTGTCGAGGAAGTAGGGGTCGCCAAACCCATTGACCCCCCTCGTGACCGTCGAAGTGTTGCCCACGCCATAAAGCGTAACGGTATCGTTGTTGTAGGTTGTCGAGCCGAGGGTCACCGAGCCGGTAAAGATTTCGGTGAAGTCGATGGGGGCGGCGTGCAGCGCCGGGGTGAATGCTGCGAAGACGACGATTGCTGCGAGACGCGTGCGGCGCATGGTGTTCTCCTTGTGTGTGGTTATTAAGCAGAACTGGGGTTCTCAAGAACGAGGTGGAGTTTCGGTTCTTAGTCGCTTCCTCTATGGCCTCGCAAATTTTCTGCGCGCCATCGCCGCCAACCCGAAAACGCCCGTGCCGAGGAGCGCGAGCGAAGACGGCTCGGGCACGGTCGATGGGTTGACGGGCACGTTCGAGGTGGCGGCCTCGAAGGTGGTGGTGCCGCTTACGGCAGTGACGCTGAACAGGCCCTTATTGGTCGGATCCTCAAAGCCGTCGCCGCCGGCGTTCGATTCAGAATTACCGAATATGGGGCCAATCGACGCGTTGAGCTCATAGTCGGCGAACGCTGTGTCATTGAGAGTTCCCATGATGACGTACCGGTCGTTCGTCGAGCCGAAGCCGGCTCCTCCGGGGGTCTGGTCTCCATAATTGTCGCTGTAAACCTCAAGCGGGTCGGTGAACTTGCCTGATGGGCCGCCGGCGATACTGAAGGTTGCGTTTACCTGGTCGATGAAGTAAGGATCGCCTGTGTCGTTGACCAGCCTGGTGACGGCCGAAGTGTCTCCCACGCCGTAAAGGGTGATGTACTTGTTGGTGTAGACGTTTGAGCCAACCTGCACCGACCCGAAGAAGTTCTCGGTGAAGTCGATGGGGGCGGCGTGCAGTACTGAGGTGAGCGGCAGGAAGGCGACGATCGCTGCGAGACGCGTGCGGCGCATGGTGTTCTCCTTGTGTGTGGTTGTTAAGCAAGACTGGGTTTTA
>Ga0116226_10007210_pt1 | contig 10018 bp, 3 predicted proteins | sample S1TSphfallax_FD_89692 | JGI IMG/M metagenome (GOLD analysis project Ga0116226, IMG submission 89692) | Host-associated microbial communities from peat moss isolated from Minnesota, USA - S1T2_Fa - Sphagnum fallax MG | ecosystem: Host-associated > Plants > Peat moss > Unclassified | place: USA...
GCAATATTATGTGTGGTACTGACCAGTGTTGGGCGGATATTTGGATTTTTCAGATATCTGCCTTGGATATCAAAAATGACATCCAATGGATATCACTAGGACCGCGATGATATCCAAAAGTGTTGGATATCACCCATTGTGATATTTGGCACTTTGATGATACCTGGAAATTATGTCCAATTATCAAAGATACTGATATTCGGTCTAGATATCAGATCCAAGGTTGGATATGAGGGTTAGTAGGGTGTAAGTAAGTTAGGTTAGTAATTAGGTTAGGTTTGTAGGCTCACACCTATCTATGTTATTTTTTTCATTTTTTTTATGTAGCTAGGCTGGCAAGAATCCTTAAACAATTTTAGACTCTGATGGGGACACATTTTTAAAGGTCTCTCTTGAAAGTTGTAGTCAGTAGTAGTTATTATTGTGGCTATATTTTCTTTATAATTTTATTTATAATTTTTTTTAGAAAAATGAATATTTGCTACAAAGTATTCCCTTTTTAAAAAAGCATGTTGGGTTTTGGAGATTTTTTGCCCAAAAAAAAAGACCGGCACCCAACATAATTGGCTAGCATTTTTTTGAATTTTTGATATCCAACTAATTATAAATAAACGACAAATATCCAAGAACATTGATATCTGAGTTAGGTTGAAAAATGTGAAAATTTGATATACAGTTAGGATATCTAATTTTTTTAAGAAATAGATAAAAATATCCTTATTTGATGGATAACAAGAAGGTGAATATATTATTTGGTAGATATCCCAAAAAAGTGATATTTGCCCAACATTAGTATTGAATAGGGTTGATTTGGTATCCCCTTTTGATATACCAACATGGTCTTGGTGTATAGGTCTATCCTAAAATGAGGTACCAGAATATTTTTCAAATTCATATACCATTATAATATCGACAATTCAAGATACCCAATTTCATGATGCAATGGTATCAATATCAATATGACTATTATGATACTAGTTGGTATAAATTTTCAATGTTGGTATAAATCTAGTGTTTCATTAAGGTTGAATTTTTAGGGTTTCATCCACTTGATGTTGTGCATAACCAAACACAATTGAAGTTGAAATATGAAAACCAAATTGCAACCATTGAAAAACAGAAAGAAATAAGAGTCGTGCTTGAAGGTTCAACAAAACTACATCCAACATCACTTGTGCAAAGGTTAAGAGCAAACTCAAAATGTGAACATGGGCACAACTGAAAAAAAAAATCAGCTCTTTTGCAAATCACATCAAGCTCTTGTGCAAAATGCATCATTGACATAAATAAAACTAGTGGAAAAAGTACAATGTCAAAAGCCTTATCAAAATGTTTCTAGAGTCACTATGCAACATTAGGAAACTATTTTGCATGGTCTTTCCACCATTGTGAGGGTGATTTTACATCGTTATCATCCACGTGTTTGCAACAATACAAGACAACTCAAATTTCACCAAAGAGAAATCATCTTCCTCTATAAAAACTACAACTCCCCACAAGGAATCATCATTGATGGGTGTTGAAGAAAGGCCTTCCACACTCCTTGGTTTCAAATGCTTGGAAATAACCACCAATAGTGGCAACAAAACATGTTGGTCATACTCTTCCACAACTATTACGCTTCTATCTCAACCTACATATTCCATGATACAATACAACAATTTAAACCTTGGATTGAGTTGAAGAGTGCACATATTGTGTGCAACAATAACATTAAAAGTCATAGCAAAAGATAGAAAAGGCTCCAACACATCAATCACTTTAGGCACCATTATACCATACAAAATTTCCAACTTTGTGTCAAACTTTCACACATCAATGGAGGGTTTAATGATATATGACCTCAATACTTTTTATTCATCATGATACAAATGGAAAATGCTACAAACAAAACATCTAAAAGTAACCAATACCCTTTGGAATGGTTCAAAATGCATTATTCCACCATAGGGCCCAAGGTTTGTGTCACAACTTTGGCAATTGCCCATGTTGAACTAGATGGTACTCGAGTTTGCAACTTTGAGGTCTATTAGCTATAACAAAAATTTATGGTAGCAACATATTCCAACGTTTCTTGAAAGAAAACAACCTTGGAAACAAATTGAATCTTGATTAATGTTTTGAGTTTATGTGGTCTTAAGCAAGTTTCCTTACACGTTGATTCCCATTATTGCCTACCATTCCTTAATTTTTTTATCCATGTAATGGTTTTTTGCAAGGCACTTTGAGCTTTTGTTACACACTTCCTTCATCCCAATTCCAATCTTAGTATCATTAGCGGCACATTGACATGCCTTAGACATGACATGGCCAAAATGGGTGCAACAAGTTGGAGTGGTGCACAAAATACAACACTTGCGAATGCAAAAGCAAATGTGTTTAGGTTTGTGCTCTCATCCTTAACATAAGTAATAATCTTGCTTATGAGTTGATATTCAACCAAAAGATATTTCATCTGCTCTACCAATGTTGTTCCAAAGGTGTTTAGAACTCAAACAACCTTACTATAACATGGTAGGGCACCCAATCATCATTAATAAAATTAATCACTAGCACAAACATATCAAAGCTGGTTTTGGGCATCCAAAAGTCAAATGTAGTAGTGGCTATAACACATTGTGCAATGGATAATAACACGTGCATCACCTTAGCTAACATATTTGGGATATGTTCCCAAACAAACTATATGCATGAAGGAAATTTGACTCTATCACATTAATGTTATACAAGATGATGCAATCAAGGATTTTCAACAAAAGATAAAGGCATGTACCCCTTTGCAATCAACATAACCAGATCCTTTATAAGCTTCTTTTGACATGAATCATTCGATTTATTAGGGTTTTGGCCCAAAAAAATCAATAATGGAATGGGGAAACATTATCTTCCTATTTTTCCCTTTTTGCCAACCCTACCTTCCTCATATTTTGTTTTCTTCTACTCTTTGTATTGATTCAAATTAGCCCCATGCTCATTAACAACATGTTTTTTCATATTCATGATGCCATGCACAAGGTTGTAAAAATATATATCTTTTGTGGATTGTGTTGTGTTGTTGCTACTATTGGAAGCTTGAACCATGGGGTGACACAAGATGCACCTCATGCTCTAAATGAGTTGCATCTAAACTTGTGTAGTTGGATCATTAAACACAAAAAAATGCCTGAGAAAAGGATACATGATTATGGGGATTCCAAAATGTCTAGTTATTATATAGTTTAGTAAACAAAACACCCCATGCTTCTTATTGAGCATCGACCCCCTAATCACTCATTTAATCATTACATTTGCAACATCAAATGTGTCAAGTCCTTGGATCACCTCGTTAGTGATGTGCTTTCCCCAAGAAGTGTTTCACAATCAATGTTAATGTAAACATTAAAATCCATAGAAAGATATGAGAAGCAAGAATAGGGCGATGTAAAACCTTGAAAAACCTTAACAATAAGAACCTTCATAAAACATAGAAACCCTAAACCTCACATGCAAAACATTACAACAACAACAACAAAAACAATTAGAAATACCCACAACAAGGAAATGAACACCAAAGGAACAAGATCACAAAAACATGCATATGCATTTTGTTTTGCTGATTATTGTTCACAACTCATGATATTTGGAATCATTAAAAAAAAAAGCATAAACACATAAAATGGAAATCTAAATAAAAGTTCATGAGTGAAAAGTTTAGGCTTTGAGGAAGCTTGTGCAACAATTGCATTGAAACTAAGTGCAGGTGCCAAACTAAAAATGTTATACCATAATTGATAGTTGTTGTTGCCTTCAACATTCAACTTCACAACATTGCAATTCGAAACACAATCGTAGCAAGATTGATACCATGGGAGAAGGTACCCTAAACGTGCAACATTAGTATGCACTTTAGTATTTGAACCTTAAAACTAGACTAATCAAATCTCTTGTTGTTTATGGCGAAATACATACTGGGGGTATGTTGGTATTGAATTGGTACAAAGTGGATTAATACTAGATTAATCAGGTTTGCAATACCAATGTTGATACCAGTGCATATACCAGAGCACAACCTACATACCAAACCAACATTGGTACTAACCCCAACTCCTACAACATCTCCATTATTGACTGATCAGCTAGCAATAATGAGAGGAGTTAAAATCTCATACATTAACCAATGTAATGAACTACTATGAAAAAACTTGAAATAACATGAAGTCGGCCATGATGCAAGCTAGTTCAACAAAACATAAAAGAAAATGAAAAAGAAATCATATAATGGTTTTAACTCGTTGTCCCTATCTACTAGGTCCCATGTTCAAAATCCCTATAACCTTGAAAATCGAGTTGGTATTTTATTGATTTCTCACTAGTGTAAATCATCCTACTTGAAAACTAAAGGTTCCATTTAAAGTAATATGAAAATTGGGGTGGGTAATAAGTTGTAATTTTTTTCGAAGAATTGGGTTGATTGTTCTAAACCCTTGTAACAATTGTCCCAATAGTTCTCCAAAACATGTGAAAACCTTTCAACATTGGTTTTCAACCTTGATCATGTTCTTAAAAATTAAAGAACTAGGTTAATGAACCTACCTCAAACTATTAGTTTTTTTGGGTTCTTTCATGAAAATTGCTAATACTTTAAGTTTTAAAAAAAAGTTGAACCAAAAATTCTTTTGATTCTAAAAATATTTTAAAAAATAATCTAAGGTTCTATGAATCATTACATTTTCAAAACATCAAAACTAGAGGATGATTGAATTTTAAATGTTTAAAAACATGAAACTAAAGGTTATAAACAAAGTCAAAGAGGCTCACACCAGTGATACTAGTTGTTTTTCAATTCTAGATTTGCAACAAAACCTTTGGTTTTAGTTTCAACTTTTGTTTTTGGAAAGAACATCTAGTTCTAGTCCAAGGAATTTCTAAAATTTTGAGAGACTCTTAAGTTTAGTTATGGACATGGTTCTTCACATGTTTAGACTACCACATCTTGATTCTTCCAAAAAGAATTATAAGTGGGTTTAATTTCATTTAAAATCTAGTTCTACCTATTAGGCATAAATTAATACCCATTTTTGTTAGTAGAATAACCATTTTGTCAAGTAGTGGGAATGGGGTTTTAATAGGATAATGCAAACAAGATATTTGGGGAGGAGAAGAAAGTTTTGTGGGCAAAGCCACAATCTAAAATTTGAGATAAGTTCTTAACTTACCCTAGATTGATAGGGGGAGATGACATGGATAAGACTTAGGGTTGTAGATTGCCTAAACTAAGACATGATAAGGCTTACCTTATCACACCCCTTAGACTCAATATTGTTTGGATAATGGACATTGTGAGGGGTGGGTAGTGATTTTTTTATCAATCAATGTTTATGAGGATTTCACATTGATCTCTCAAAACAATTTATCAAGGCTATTACTTATGAGGGGTTCATAATTTAAGGTTAATGTGTTGTGATGGTATGACTTTGTGAATTATAGTGGGAGGTTGGCACATCATGAATAAACAAGCGATCATAAAGCTTGCTACTGGGAAGGTGAGCTTCAAATACAAGTTTTAGGAAGCCTTGATTAATATCAAAGGTTCGAACATCATGGGCAAACAAGGGAGGTAGTGGTGGTGCTTCAAGAAACTATTCATGAGGAGGAGATTAGCTTAAGGAAAAATGTAAATGGTGAGAAGAGAAAAATGAATTTGGACTTTTTGAGGAATATGAATTAGGAAATAATGAGGATGTGAAAATAGAAAGGAGGGGAGAGGCAAATAAGGAAGGTATGTATTTACTTATTTGATTTTATTTTATGTTTCCTTCTTGGACTTCTTGCCCACCTTGGCATTATATTGGATTGGTTCATGATCTACATTTTTTTGTTCCCTTGTTTTCATTAGACTTTTGGATTTTACTTTTCATAGGGTTTTTATTTTGCTTATGGAAATGCATAAGGGATTGTTTTAAGGTGTTTTTTAAATAGTACATGACATTTTAAAGTTAGGGTAAAACCATGAGCATCTAAGGAATGTTTGGAAAGATATACATTATAAGAAATTTGCCATTTTGCAACCATCTTATATATGAAATGGGGGAAGGCAAGTCCATTGAAAATTATGTGTAACATTTCACATTGAATTAATGGATGTTCAAGATCTTGAAATGAAGAAGTTTATAATCCTTTCACTATGTTGAGTTTAATGAAACATGGTTTGAATAGGTTGCTTGAAACTTAGTATGTGCATGTGGATTGTTGTACCTTGTTGTGCTTGTTGTTTAGTGAAACAAGTGAAGGATTTGTGTGGGTGGGTGTGTATTAATATTATCTTGGTTTGTTTCCCAAGGAGTTTAGTGAAGTTTGATTGTGGGTGTGTATGTGTGTTGTCTTGATGTGTTGCATTTGCTATCCATGGAATTTTAGTGATGTGTGTGTATGTGTGTACGTCATGTGTTATCTTGTTTTGTTTTACATGTTACCCAAATAATAAGCAATAGGATTAAGGGTGTAAGTAGGAGGTGAAAGAAAAAGGTAAGGAAAAGGAAGAAATAAACAAACCATGGACACATTTGGGTAAAACCTGCCACCCCTTCATCCCATTTGTCTCCAAAACCATTTCAAAGATTGTGGTTATGTAAAAGATGAGGATGAAAGTTAATGTCCAATCAATAGGAAGTGTGGACTTGGACTTAATTTTTTGGGAAATATCTTGATATAAAAAGGAAGAAGGGATCAAAAAACCAATGGACGAGGCTATTCCTTTAATCAATAATAAATGGACACTATAGTATTTTTACCATTTCGGCAACAAACTGCAAAATTATTAATTAAATTTGAAATCTTAACTTTTGCAACTGGTTTTTTTATTTTGAAATTTAAGGCAAGTAATGGTTATATAAAGATTTTTTATAAAAAATCAAAATAATGGAATTGTTTGATGTGTCTAAATTGGATTAGTTTTAATCATTGTCACAAAAGGTCTGTGGTTCAAAACCATACAATTGAACTTTGAAATTTATTAAAATATGAACAAAATTAATGAGTATTTTTCAAAAGTTCAGCAAAATGAAAATAATTTAATTTGTATTGGAATGGTAAAGGTATTATAATAGTGTTTGCATTAAGGTACCTCTCATGACAATTTTTCATATGTTTTATGAAAGGTGAAAAAATAACCTAATGGTAAGGTGGTCATGTGCATTAATTTTACACCTAACTACCTACTTATGCATAACCCAAAATCAAATATTTAAAATTTTTGGCATTGTACAACCAATGAATAATCATCACCTTGTACTAATTGCATGCTTAAACCAAATAAGAAAAGATTAAAAAAAACTTGCATACTTGAAATGTAATCCAAAAAGTAAGAACTACATCCCAAAAGCTACCCCCCACTCCATCCCCACATTGCTGAATTTATTATTAAAATAATTATATGCATTTTTTTCAAAAACTAAAAAAATGTTTAGCCTCACCCAATTTTTTTTTTTAATACACATTTAACAATCAATACTTGTATGAAACATATTTTGAGGTTAGGTTTGGGTTTGGCTCAATATGCCAAAACATAGTGTTCATGATTTGAACATTTATGACCAATGCCCAAACCTAATCACATAGTCATATGTGACATGTAAAATGCCTTGTAGTAACTATTATAATTACATGATTATAGTTGTTTTTTCCGTTGTTCATATTTATAACTCATTATGCAATTAATTGCAATTAATGGCAATTAATTCTTCTAAGAAAATGTATTGTGGGTGATTGCTTACCCACATAGCCCATCACATATCACATTATTTATAAATATAACCAAATATTAATCATAATGTGAGGACCTAGAGTCTTTAGATGTATATTAAATTTTGTTAGGGGTAAACTAGGAGTATATTATGTAAGGATATATATTTAAGGGTATAGGGGTAAGTTCAAGCCTAATAATATGTAGCCTACCTAGCTCCCTAGGCTAGCTACATACTTACCTAACATACCTACCTATTACTTACTTAACGTACCTACCTATTTAACATAGGCTACCTACCTATGTTTACCTAACCACCTAAGTTAGGGTACTTGCTTGCCACCACCTACATAACTATGTATTTATTTGATTTTATTACCTTTTTAAACTACTTATTTACCTAGCTAAGTAGGTAAATATAATGTACCTACATAAAAGTCATTATCTTTTTTTACTATAATCATAGAAGTCACATGATGAATGACATAAATTACTACGAGTAGAAATATTATTAATGGAAACAATCACAAGTCTAATTTTACTACATAATCATGTAATTGTTAATGCCATGAATTATTACAAATGTAGTCATATATGTATATGCCATGTTTTGCATAGTGGTTCCAACCAAACGCCAAATCCTAAAATGGAGTCCAAGTTCAATATGGAGGTTAGGTTTGGTTCAAAAACATCCAAAGATTCCATTAAATAAAAAAATTAATTGCAATTGGAACCCACAATTTTTTTTTAACACCTACAACCAAACAACATTAATCATTGTTAGGACCTTATTATAAAATTATATTACACTTTTTGATCAAAATAAAATGATGTTTTATATTTGCATAAAACAACACATGATATTTTATACAAGATGTCCAATATGCCTTGTCCGGTGGAGGACATTAAACACCTCCTATGAAGTTTGTAGGGGTCAATGTGATGTCTTGCATGGTTTTGCACATGCTTCTTATGCATGATGGAGAATCTATTGTTAAAAAGAAAATAATTTTTTTTTTGCAAGTCTTCCTCCATGTAAAGAATTGTGAACTTATGACCACCTATCTAAACGACCATAGCTATCAAATCCACAACCTAGTTGCAATTACTTTTAGTTAATATCACCTTAGTTTACATTTACCTACATTACTTGCCAACATCAATTCAATCGTAAAACAAAACCATATAGGTGTTCCATAGGGCATTGCATTGACACCCACAACATACATATGGAGTGTTCAACATCATGTCTTTATAGTACATTATGTTTCCTTTGTAGTATAGTATTTTTTTTCAAATTTTAATTAATGAGCATCCAAAGAAAAAAATAGCATTAACCAACCTTTTTAAAAAAAAAAACCATCCAAACCATCAAAAATTGGTAAAACATTGTCTCCCAACTAAAATTTAATCAAAATATGACAAAAATTTCCCCATACTTATTTATTAATCACTGTTTTGCTAAAGTTTGCTAACATGGAATTTTTCTAAGTATTGGCTCTAAATGTGATAATAACACACCCTTAAACCTGGATGTTATATTAACCTTTTAAAAATAGGTACATTAGTAGCTAAATATAATTAAAGAGTTGCAAACTTGAATATGTCAAGCATCTACACCACACTACATCAAACAACCTTTGAAATGACAACCATATGGTGATGAGACGAAAATGCCAAGGCAATGGTCCCACCACAACAATTTCATCACACAAAAATATTAGTTCCAATAGTTGGAGCTTTCTTGACTAACAATGATGTGTAAGGTAACATCATCACCAAAATGTCTGATATATTGTGAAATATAAAGATTTGTTTCTTGTGTTTGTGTTTGCTTGTTATGTTTTAAAATTTGCTTAATGCTTGTTTGCTTGTTTGCTTTGATTCTTTTGATCAGTTTGTCTTTGTGTTTTTCATGTTCACCATGTGTTCTTTTGGGTTGCAAGTTCTTTTCATCGGAACAAGTTTTTCTACACAAACAAGTAGGCATGCAAGTTTGCAAGGGGAGTAACAAGGTGATGTAATAGTGCTTGTGGTAGGGCATGGCAATCTTTGAATGGGTTATGACTTGCAAATTCTTTGACAAATTGGATTTTATAGGGTGAGTTTACAGGTCCACAATGTAGAGGGTGAATTTATAGGTCTGCAGTGCAAATGCTTTAAAATATTCACTATTCACCAACTTTTGCTCGAGTACATCCACATAATTCTTGCCAAACTAAACCAACACCCACTAATGCATCATCCATAAGATGCATGTTATGATTCAATTGTTGATGAACCTCAATAAAGTTAACA
>Ga0116226_10007211_pt1 | contig 10017 bp, 4 predicted proteins | sample S1TSphfallax_FD_89692 | JGI IMG/M metagenome (GOLD analysis project Ga0116226, IMG submission 89692) | Host-associated microbial communities from peat moss isolated from Minnesota, USA - S1T2_Fa - Sphagnum fallax MG | ecosystem: Host-associated > Plants > Peat moss > Unclassified | place: USA...
CCGGCTGCAGCTTCACTTCTTTCGTGACTGTCACGCCTTCGAAAGATGCAGTGAGCGTTCCCGCCGCTGGGGTCGTCGCAGTGTTCTTGAGCGGGACCGTGATGTCGACCTTGGCGCTGCTGTTGTCTGGTAGAGGTAGCGTCGTGACCACCATCGGATCGCCGATCTTTACTTCGCCCGTCGCCACCAACTTTACGTCCTGCCAGATGCCACTGTCACGGTCACGAATGCCGGGGATCCAGTCCCAGCCTTCGGACGCGACGAAGGTGGGGCCGTCGATACAGAGCAGTCCACCGTTTTCCCCCGGGCCTCCCTTGATTGACTCTTCGTTCGGAATCCCCGGATGGGGCGGCGGGGAAATGCGGACCGCCAGCGCATTCGGCTGGCCTGGCTTGAGGATGCCGGTCACGTCGAATGTGCCGCGGATGAACGCACCCTTCACCGCGCCAAGATCCTGGCCGTTGAGCCAGACTTCCGCCTTGTAATTAATTCCTTCAAAGATGAGCGTGAATTTCTGGTCTTTCATTCCTTTGGGGCCAGTAAATTCGGAGCGATACCAGTAGTCCTGCTTGTTCAGGCTTTCGGGAATGGCGAGATCGTTGAGGCCGTAATCGGGATCGGGATAGATGCCGCGATCGATCATCGTGGTGAGCACCGTTCCGGGAACGGTCGCCGCCATCCAGGGATTCCCGCGGTCGCCGCGAAAGCCCGGAAGCGCAATCGCTGCGCCATCTTCTGCGACCTTCGGTGCTTCCGCCAGCTTCCAGCCGCCGCTCAGTGTCCACTGGTCGGGGGCATCTTCATGCAGCGTGGTATGCGCTGGCGGCAAGGGCGCTGCAACCGGGGCAGAGAACGGCGCTCTTGACGTCGGCATCTGCCACGGTTCATCGGGCGCATGATAGCCGGCCTGTTGACGCACCTGCACTGGCCACGGCTTCGAGCCATCTTCGTATTCGATCGTTGCGTAATTCGGTGGTTGCTTGAACATCGAAGTGACCGCTGAAGCGTCGAGCGCCGTGCGCTGAATGGTGAATGCTGCGATCAGGCCGCCGTAGTGCGGTCCCATCGGCTGCGGGTCGAGTTTTGCAGTGACAGCGGACGGCAGAGGCGGCCAGCCGCTCACATTCGGCGCGAGCTCAATCTCCGGGCTGACCGCCGCATACACGAGCTTGCCGTCGGTCAACTCGACGCCATCACTGTAAAGCCGAAGCACGCTGCCATCGAAGGTCGCGGCGATGAAATGCCACGCGCCCGGCGTCACCACTGTGCTCGAGGTGATGGAGTTGTTTTCGCCGAGACGAAACGCGAGCTTGCCGTCGATAAGCGCAAAATACCGCGAGTCTTCTTCCGTGGGGTCACCCAGACCGGCGATCAGCGTGGCACCATCGGGCGCTCCAGCGAGCTTGATCCATGCAGACATTGTCCACGGCGCCGCGGCCTTCAGCAGCGTGTCGTGCTCCGGGATGGTCTTCTTCAGGCCCGTCCCGCCGAAGACAAAGTCGCCATTGTATGGTCCGTAGTTCGCCGTGTAGGTTGTCACTTCTGCCGGCGAAAGCGGCGGCACATACTGGGCTCGGGCGGCCAGCGGCAGAGAGGCGGCAATGGCAAGAAGCAAGGAAGTGCACTTGGCTTTACTCAGACACTGGATCATGGATCATTGCGCTTTCGTAGAGAAGAGTCTTGCGTTGCAACCAGTCACTTGCAGGCATTGGTGCAGGGGACCGGGACTGGGTCTTCAGAGGTAAATGTCGATGCCGGCAGACCGGCCTTGTTGAAGAGCGTTGCCAGCGGCGCATTCGGCCACGCGTAGCGGACATACCGGGGATGCTGGATAGACGGACTTGTCACAACAACTGCGTCATGATCGATCCTGGCGTCCGCCGGAACAAACTTGTGGTCGTCGCCGGCAAGCTCAAAGCCTCCGGTCGACTTCAACACCAGCTCGCCGTCGGCATGGTCGAAGGAAACCCTCATGCCCGCGCCCTCAGGCGTGGCCTCTCGAAACAGCGGTCCGGAGTATTCGACCTTCTCGCCGTAGGCAAGTGCACGCGCGCCCAACGCAAGCCGGGCGGCAACAGTCTGTTTGTCTGCGGGATGGACGTTGTCCGGCTCGCCCACATCGATGCTCACGGCCATCGCGGTATTGCTCACGTCCAGGGTGCGTCTCTGCGCGTCCCGGATGATGCCCCACTGCTCAAAGGGTGTGGACGTAAAACTCGATATCTGCACGTAAAGGAATGGAAAATTGCCCTCTTGCCACTCGCGCCGCCAGTCATTGATCAGCGCGGGAAAGATGCGGGCGTACTGGTTGGCGCGGTCTGCGGGGCTGTTGGTTTCTCCCTGGTACCAGATGACGCCCTTGATGCTGTAGGGAGTCGCGGGCGCGACCATGCCATTGAAGAGCCCGGCGGGCGACCACGAATCCAGGTTCGGGTGCCAGGGATGTTTCGGCGCAGGCTGCCCGGCTGCCTTTGCCGCGGCATCCTCACGCTGCTCATTCCTGATCATCGCTGGAATGTTCTTGTGGTCATCGCTGACATGCGCCCACGTCGCGAAGACAGGCATCAGCGCTGCGTCCGATGCGAGTCCATCCAGGCTCACCCAGGCTTCTGCCGGCGTGCCGCCCCACGTGGAATCGATCAGTCCCACGGGCACATGCTCGCGCTCGGAAATCTCGCGTCCAAAGAAATACGCAACAGCAGAAAAGGTCTTCGCGGTGTCCGGCGTGCATACTGTCCAGTTCGCCGGCTCATCGTCCAGTGGGTACATCGAAGCATTGTTTGGGATATGCAACAGCCGCAGGTTGGGATGGTTGGCCGCCGCGATTTCCGCAGGGCCATTCTTCAGCACGGCCGATCCCGGAAAACCCAGCAGCGGCAGTTCCATGTTGGATTGGCCGGAGGCAAACCACACATCGCCAATCAGCAGGTCACTCACGGTGATGGTATTCGTCCCGGTCACCTGCAGGGTATAGGGCCCACCTGCCTGTTCGGGTTGAAGGTACACACTCCAGTTGCCGACCTTGTCTGCTGTCGTTTGCGGATGCTGATCGTGCAGCGTTACGGTCACGGTCTCGCCCGGCTCGGCCCATCCCCAGATATGGATCGGCGCATTCCGCTGCAGGACGCCGTGGTCGCTGATGAGATGCGGGAGACGCACTTCTGCGCGGCAGCGAGCAGAGGAGAGGAGCAACGGAAGAGCGAAGAACAAAACCGAAAGTTTGCCAGAAATTTTCATGTATCAACCGGCCCGGAAATGGTTTAAGCGCCACGAGGCTTCAGTCCCGCAATACGCGCCCGTAAATCCGAATGGTAACGTTAACATGAAGAACGTTACGCTGTCGTCGCATCGTCCGCTCCGGACATTATTCGAGACCGAGCTCAATCTTTTTCGTTTCCGGCTCAATGCTGATCAGCTTGAAACTGCGGACCTGTCCGGTGGCAACTGCCTGCGGCTTCGCCGAGGCAGGCACGTCGCCTTTCCACCGTGCCTTGAGCATGGAGCTCAGCGAAGAGAGATCGACCTTCGCGGTTTCCCCAGTCCCCGAGGAGTCGGAAGACGACTCTCCGGCAAGCCTGCAGGTCCCAAAAATTCCTTCGCCCAACTCAACCCTCGCGATGCCATCCCGGATGTCCATGATGCGCGCTGTGACCTTGTCGCCGGCTTTGTGTTCAGCGAGGTATTCGTCCAGGCTGGTCGGGATCAGTCGCTTCATGCTCAGCCGCGCCTGGCGCTTTTCGCGGTCCATCTCCATCACCTGCGCCTTCACTACCTGGCCCGCGCGCAGCACATCCTGTGGGTGCTCGATCCGTTTATCGGCACTGATTTCGCTCACGTGGACCATGCCCTCCACGCCCTCGACAATCTGCACAAATGCGCCAAATTTTGTGAAGCTTACGACTGGCCCTTCGACCACTGCGCCCGCTGGATATTTCTCTGCTGCCTCCACCCACGGATCGCCCAGCGTCTGCTTGATGCCCAGAGAAATGCGCCTCTCCGCCGGCTGGATACCCAGGATGACCGCTTCAACTGCTTCTCCCTGCTTCAACATGTCGGAAGCTTTGCGCACCTTCTTGGCCCACGACATTTCCGACAGGTGCACCATACCCTCGATTCCTGGCTCGAGCTCGATAAACGCGCCGAAATCGGCGACGCGGCTGATGGTCCCGCGAATGCGGTCGCCCACCTTGTATCGATCGCCCACCGTGTCCCAGGGCTGCGGCAGCAGCTGCTTCATGCCAACGGAGAGGCGGCGCTTCTCCGGATCAATTTTGAGAATGCGGACATCAACCTGCTGTCCGACCTCGACTACGTCCCCTGGCTTGCCCACGCGGCCCCAGGCCATCTCGCTGATGTGCAGCAGAGCATCCATGCCGCCCACGTCGACAAATGCACCGTAGTCCGTCAGGCTGCGCACCGTACCGGAAACGGTATCGCCCTCTTTCAACTCTGCATAGCGCTGTTGCCGCGCCGCCTGCTGCTCCTGCTCCAGCACGGCACGGCGATCGACGACAACATCCTCATCGTCCACTTCAAGCTTCAGAATGCGGCAGCGGACTTCCTGGCCGACCAGCTTCTCCAACTCCGCAGCATCGCGGGCGCCGCTCCGCGAGGCAGGCAGAAATGCGCGCACACCGACGTCGACGGTCACGCCGCCCTTCACTAACCCGGTTACTGTGCCCAGGATGACCGACTGGTCTGCGAATGCTTTTTGCAGGGCGGACCAGTCTTTGGGCTGCTCCACCTTCTGCAGGACGAGATCGTAATAGCCTTCCTCATTCCGCCCCTTGTTCGAGACCAGCAGCGTATCGCCGACACTGACTGTTGTTGCCCCCAGCGCCGCGAGTGGCAGCGTCCCTTCAATCTTGAAGCCGATATCCACCAGCACTGCGTCGCTTGTAATCGACACGACCGTGCCGCGCATCTGGCTGCCCGCGGCTGCCGGCAGATGGCTCTGCTCAAACTCCTTCAATAACTGGCTGAAATCTTCATTGGCGTCGGGCGCGGAGGGCACTTCCGTGGCTGTCTGGATGGCTTCTTCGGGTTCTCGCTTGGACATAAGGGACTCGTCTCATTCTGGCATATGCCGCTCAGCCTCTGTCGTTGTGCCTGCCGGTTACCGGTCCGCCAGAGGGTTGATCGCCATGTCAATCACCTTCGGCAGCGTCCGGTTCAATAATTTGAGTGGACCATTCCATGGGCTGCGATACCATCGGTCGATTGTTCGCTGTTTTCTTCGATTTCCGGAGCGATTCGTGCGCATCTTCAAGCTGCTTAAGACTCTGATTCTCACCGCCGGACTCCTGCTTCCGGCACTGGCGCATGCCGATGACTGGCTACCCCCCAATCCGCAGGAACTGAGCATGACCGTCGAGCCCGCAGCTCCGAACGCAGCCGCGATCTACCTCTACCGGGAGGAAATCTGCGACGGCAGACTGAACACAAAGACGATCTACGTCCGTCTGAAGATTTTGTCTGAAGAAGGCAGAAAATACGCCGACGTTGAGATTCCTTATGAGCACTGGTATTTTGCCATCGAAAATCTTAATGGCCGCACCATTCATCGCGATGGCTCGATCGTGCCGCTGGCAGCCAACGCCTACCAGGAGATGATCGCCAGAAGAAACAAAGACCCCTATCAAAATCAGACCTTCAGCTTGCCCGATGTGCAGGTCGGCAGTGTTCTTGAATACCGCTATACCCTACGCTACAGCGAATACTCTGCGATTGCTCCCACCTGGTACGTGCAGGGCGAGCTCTTCTTGCGCAAAGCGCACTTCCGCTTTGTCACAACCGATGCCCCGCTGATGACTGGAAGGGAGGAGGGGATCAGGACGGTCGCATTCCTTCCCATCCTCCCGCAGGGCGTCACTGTGAAGCGCCTTGGCCCCCAATCCGCCGGCATCCTTGGCCAGATCGGCGTAAGAAGCCGGCAGCCGGACGCATTTGAACTGGACGCAGAAAACATACCGGCAGAGCCCGATGAAGAGTATCTGCCGCCCGTCCACAGTCTTACGTTTCGCGTCTATTTCATCTACTCGCCGTATCACACGACTGCCGAGTACTGGGAAAAGGAGGGGAAGTACTGGTCCGATGATCTGAATCAATTTATGAATGCGAAGAAGCCGCTGAGCGAGATGGTCAGCCAGCTCACGCTTCCCTCCGACAACGAAGACCAGCGCTTGCAAAAGCTCTACAACGCCGTCATGGCCTACGAAAATTCGGATTTTACCCGCGAGCGCAGCCGCCGGGAAGAAAAGAAGGAAGGCTTCAAGGAAGTCCGGACAGTGAAGGACATTATGGCGCGCCAGCGCGGCAGCAGTGACGATCTTACTCTGCTCTTCGTCGCCCTTGCCCGAGCGTCCGGGATGAAAGCGTATGTTATGGCGATCACCAATCGCGACAAGGAAATCTTTAACCCCAACCTGATGTCCATGGCACAGCTGGACGACTACATCGCTATCGTGAATGTCGATGGCAAGGAGCGGTTTTTCGATCCGGGCGAGCGCTATTGCCCTTACGGCCAACTGCATTGGAAGCACACTATGGGCGGAGGCATTCGGCAGACGGAGACCGGAACCACATTCGCCAACGCTCCCGATAATCTCTATAGCAGATCGCGCACTGTTCGCGTTGCTGACCTTACAATGGGCCCGGATGGCCGCGTCACCGGAAAGCTGCGCGTCGGCTATTCCGGCGTCCCCGCCCTCGCCTGGAGACAGGGTGCGCTGAAGGCAGATCAGACAGAAGTGGAGCGTGACATGGAGCATGCCATGCAGGCCATGTTGCCGAGCGGCATCACCGTCAAGCTGGATTCCGTGCAGTACCTCGACGACCCATCAAAACAACTTGTCACCAGCTTTTCCATCGAGGGTCCATTGGCGATACCCAGTGGCAAGCGCATGTTTGTGCCCTGCGAAATCTTTCAGGCCAATGCTCGACCTATGTTCACGCAGCCCCATCGTACGATGCCCGTTTATTTCAATTACGGCTACCAGGAGATAGACCAGATCAGCATCACCCTGCCAGCGGCATTCGCCACAGAGAGTGTGCCGCAGAAAGAAAAATTCACGATGCAGCAACTGGCAGAAATGCAGGAGGGCGCCACGATGAAAGGCAATACGATGGTGCTCACCCGCGACTTTCAGCTCGGCGCAGTTATCTTCAAGGCGGAGGAGTACGACGCGCTGCACTCGTTCTATGCGAATGTTTTGCACAAAGACCAGGAACAGGTCATTCTCAGGGCTTCGAATTAGAGATGGTTACCGATGCGCGAGTGGCTTATCTACTTTGTAAATAATCTGGCAGCGCATCTGTGTATCGCGCACTAAAAAGTGAAACAAGTGGAGACAGAATTAGCTGGACAACCCGCGTCTTCTGTCGAAGGATATCCTCAACATTTCAAAGATTGCCATTGGAGTAGCTCGTGGTTTCCTGTTCTGCCTTCCGCCGGTCCCTGTTTTCACTCGTTGTGTTGATCTTGTCCATCACTGCATCGACTGCGCGCGCGGATGAGTTCCGCGCACCCACGCCGGAAGAACTCAGCATGACCTCCGAGCCTTCCGTCCCGAATGCCGCGGCCATCTACCTCTTCCGGGAAGAAATCTCTGACGACAAGCTGCACATGCACCTCATTTACGTGCGCATGAAAATTCTGACGGAGGAAGGCAAGAAGTATGCCGACGTCGAGATCCCATATGAACGCAGGCGCTTCTCCATCGACAGTGTCGCGGGACGCACGATCCAAAAGGATGGCACGATCGTCCCATTCACTGGCAAGCCCTACGACAAGGTCATTTCCAAAACAGCCACGCAGCAGTATCAGAAAAAGATCTTCAGTATGCCGGATGTACAGGTCGGCAGCATCCTCGAATATCGCTACATCCTGCGTTACGAAGACAACTACGCCGTGCCGCCTGAATGGTTTATCCAGACAGAACTCTATCTGCGCAAAGCGCACTACCGTTTCGTCACCACGGATGCGCAGCTCGTCTCGGGTCGAGACCAGCTGGTGAGTACGCTTGTCTGGCTTCCGATCCTGCCTTCGGGGGTCAAGGTGAATCATATCCCGCCTCCGCCCGGTGGCGCGCTGAGTCACATGTCGGACGCCTACGATTTGAACATTGAGAACGTCCCGCCTGCGCCGGATGAAGAGTATCTTCCTCCCATCAAGAGCCTCACGTATCGCGTGTATTTCCTCTATTCGCCCTATAGCAATCCCACGGAATATTGGACGAAAGAAGGAAAGTACTGGTCCAAACAGGTCGACAAATTTATGAATGCCAACCAGGCATTAAGCGCCATGGTCAGCCAGTTGACCACGCCCTCTGACACGCAGGACCAGAAGCTGCAGAAGCTCTACAACGGCGTGATGGCATTTGAAAATACGGATTTCACCCGTGACCGGAGCGCCCATGAAGAAAAGGCGGAGGGCTTCCGCTCCGTCAAGACCGCGCAGGACATCATCGACAGAAAGCGCGGCAACAGTGACGAATTAACGATGCTCTTCGTGGCATTGGCCCGCGCCGCCGGTATGAAGGCATACGTGATGGAAATCACGAATCGGGACCGCGATCTGTTCAACCCGAACCTGATGTCCATGAACCAGCTCGACGACGACATTGCCATCGTCAACGTCGATGGCAAAGAGAGGTTTTTCGATCCCGGTGAACGCTACTGCCCGTACGGCCAGCTTCACTGGAAACACACCATGGGCAACGGGCTGCGCCAGACGGACGGTGGGACAGCGATCGCCGCCGCTCCTGACAATCCTTACTCAATCACGAAAACAATACGGGTTGCCGATTTGAAGATGAGCGAAGATGGCCGCGTGAGCGGTACCATTCGCGTCGGCTACACCGGCGTTCCGGCGCTCTCCTGGCGGCAGCGTGCACTCGAAGCCGACGAGACCGAAGTCGACAAGGAGATGGAGCACGAACTGCAAAACCAGCTTCCTGGCGGCATGACTGTCAAGCTCGATAAGGTCTTCTATCTGGACGACCCGTCCAAGCAATTGGTCGCGAATTTTACTGTGGAAGGCCCACTGGCGACAGCCACGTCGAAGCGCTTGTTCGTGCCGGCCGAGATCTTTGAGGCGAATGCCCGACCGATGTTCACACAGGCCAAGCGGACCATGCCCATCTACTTCGACTACGGTTACCACGCCGTCGATCAGATCAGCATCACCTTTCCGGCGTCTATGGCGATTGAAAGCGTTCCACAGCCGGAGAAAATCACAATGCAGAACCTCGCGCTCCTGAGTGAAGGTGCGAACGTCAAAGGCAACACGCTGACCATGATGCGCGATTTCCAGCTCGGCGTCGTGCTGTTCAAAGCCGAGGAGTACCCGGACCTGCACACTTTCTACGCGAAGGTGATTCATAAAGACCAGGAACAGGCAATCCTCAAGGCATCCGATCATGCGGGCTATTAGATTCTGGCGCAAGGCGGCGCTTGCTTCGGTTCTCATACTGCCCGTCGTCTCGTGGGCTGACCAGGTCCCGGACTGGGTGAAAACAGCTGCAGCCGACAAGGTGCTTGTCGATCGGAAGGCGGAAGCAGTCGTCCTTCTCGAAGACACGACGCTGAACGTACAGCCGAATGGGAAAACGACCCTGCATGTCCGTAAAGTGGTGCGCATTCTTCGTCCCCAGGGCCGGGAGTACGGTGAGGTCGTCATCCCCTTCAGGACCGAAACAAAGCTCAATTCCCTCCACGTCTGGAGTATCGCGCCGGATGGCCATGAATTCGCGATGAAAGACAGTGAGATATCCGAGCATGGCTGGCAGGAGCCGGGTATTCTCTACAACGACATTCGCTTCAAAGTTGCCACCGCTCCCGGACGCGACCCAAACGCAGTTGTTGCCTACGAGTATGAGAGAAAAGTGGCCCCATACTCTTCCGAAACGAGCTGGGAAATTCAGGATTCGATCCCGAAACGCCTGGTGCGCTACACCATTCACCTGCCGGCTGGCTGGGAATACAAAATCTCCTGGCACCAGTATTCTCCCGTGGAGC
>Ga0116226_10007213_pt1 | contig 10016 bp, 4 predicted proteins | sample S1TSphfallax_FD_89692 | JGI IMG/M metagenome (GOLD analysis project Ga0116226, IMG submission 89692) | Host-associated microbial communities from peat moss isolated from Minnesota, USA - S1T2_Fa - Sphagnum fallax MG | ecosystem: Host-associated > Plants > Peat moss > Unclassified | place: USA...
AGGACTGTCCAGGTGATCAATCCTCCTAATTAAGTGTGTCCTCTTAGGCGGCTGCAACTAGCAAGAAGACTTCATTCCCTTGGATCTTGTACACTATGAATCCTTTTTCCCTTGTGCAAGTGTGGTTTGTGTACCAGACAACCATATAAACTTCAAGAGTAACACATCAGAGGCAACAGAATCCAGCATTCAGTTGCTTTGGCCAGCCACACTCCCAGCAGGTTCAGGGTTTGAGAGTTGAGAAGTTTTGGCCCTGTTATGCAGGTGACTCAGGAGCCCAGTTGTGTGAAGGCCATATTATGTCCACCTCAGGAGCACCATCAGTAATTCATGGGTGTCCTGTCTTTGTGCTGGACTGCAGTGCCGACCTGCACTTTGGAAGGCCATCAAAAGAGTGTGATGCTGTTATTGACCAGGTTGTAGATTTCTTGCTCCGTCCTGCCTGAAAACAAAAGTAGCCACTGACTCCAAACTGTGTATGTGGAAGGATAAAATAGCTCAAATGGAGCTTATCCTTAAACTGCCTGTAATTTTTGAAACAATCAGTTGCTGTTTTCCATTGTGCAGGGTCTAATACCTGGGCCACTCAATAGGTTAGACAGCAGTTGTAATTGCAAACAAAGTTGAAGCCTGCAAACCCAGCCACTCTGCATCACAAAACTATAACAATGGATCAGAGGAGGGCCTTCAAAAGTTGGTCCTTGCATGGTTTCCTTGGTCTTTGGATGGTGGCTCTTAATTTTGAGAACTCTGATTGGTGTTGTTGAACCACAACATTGTGCATTTTGTTGTTGTTGATGAACCACAATGGAGAGAGTCAATGTGACAGGATTATATATTGGTTGAATCGGTCTGCAAAGCTGGAAACATCAGTCATGGAGATCATGCATGTGTCCAAAATTGAGAAACATGTGAAGGTAGGAGGAGAATGAAGAGCTTTGGATGACAGGTCTTTGTTTTGATTGCTTTAATCTTGGTTTTCTGCCGTTTTCTCTACTGTAGGTATTTGTGCACTTCACCTGCACAGCAAAATGCATGCTTTGTATCTCCTTAATGATAATTAATTGTCCATCCACAAGAGAGACAGATTTGCAATCTTTGCATCTATTAAAGGGTGGGAATACCAGAATGTGTGAACTGTCCAAATGAAGACATTGCATGCTTAATTTGCAGACCAGAGTGCAGCTAAGAGCATGAATTGTACAAAGTATGCAAGCATGAGGAATTTGGGTGTGAAGACAATAACAGGTTCAGGACCTAGGGCAGTAGCAACACCAAAATGGGCTTTTGAAAGATGGTGGGGATGCTGGTGGTTTGCCTGCTGTTAATGCAACAGTTAGCATATGGTAAACTAAGATGCACTTCTCAAATGTAGTACTGGGGGTTGTGTAGTAAAGCACTAATAAGGTTATTGTTTTCCAACTATGATGTCACACAGACATGTGCAGGAAAGGATGCTGATCCCAGAAGTTTTTTTCTTGAACAAGCTTGAAATATTGCATGAACCTTGCAGTAAAGGCACATTGTAAGACCAAGGGAGACCTCCCATTGATGCTGAGGTGAGGGGAAGATCAGGTATTTTGCAAACTGTGGCTGCTGCAGCAACCCTAGGCAGGAATGTGACTAGGGTCCTCAGATGTTGTCGTAACACCTCTGAAGCAGAATGTCTTAGCAGGTATTGCAGTAACAGGTTCTTGCACTGCATGAGGTGCACCTCCAAGTTCTTCTGGTGGGAAATTAGTGCAGACATCAATTATGCAGCAGCCCTGGCAGCATTGGCCAGAGTAGCAGTTTGAGCTTGAGGAGGATTCCACTTGTTGGAGAGATCATAATGTGCAGGGGGTTGTGGTCTTGGTACATTCTTATGAGTAATTGCAAATATGGGAGAAATGCTTTTGACTGTTGTTTCTCCAAGCCTTGATGCCTATCTTCTTTAGCATATGCTGTGTTTATCAGATTCTTGGATGGATTTGGGTTTCTTTCTCAGGTCATGATCCAGTTGCAACCAATCAACAGCTCAGAATGGTTGATTCAGGGGTTTACTAGGTGTGTAAAGCAAGAAAGTGCGCACAGAATCAACTTGTGAGGACAACCTTAGTCAAGGTTCACATTTCACTGTAGTGCTGGCGAACTTTTTTCTCAGGTGCAATTTTGAGACTCAGGCTTGTTCTTCAAGCTTTGAATGTGTGTATCTGTGTAGAGGTGAATCTGCATGTGTGCTGACAGAAAAAATCTGTTGATTGCAAGAAAAGCTTTTCAAGGTGGCAGATTGCCTAAGGTTGAGAATTGCATAGGCTGGGTACAACAGCTGTATGTTTTGTTACAGGCAGGTTAGCCAATGAAGACACTTTATCTGTTGTTGACTTTGTATGCAACTTTCATCTGCAGGAAATTGTGTGCATGATTGTGCAAGTGTGAGAAGTATAGTGCAAGGATCATAAATGTGGTGGTTTTGTAAGAGGGTCGTGGCAAGATGGCAACGGAAAAACATGTACTATGCTTGGAGACATCGTTGACCATGACTGCAGGCTGAGTGAGAATCAGGGCATGACTCCACAAGTTTTTGAGCTTTGCTGAACTCTGCTTGGTATGGATTAGGAGATTGATGGCCATACGCAAAGCAGAACGTTGCTCCTCCCACAATGGATGCCTACTTGGGATTATTATTTGCCTTTTTCTAGCTCAAAAAATCTCAACAATTCCTTGCTTGTTTGCAAAACCAAATGTTGGTTGTGTTTTCCATATATAAGGTTCTTTTTTCCAATCTTGGCTTGCTGGTCCCCATTGTACACATGCCAATGCCAAATTTTACAAACTTTGCTACTATTATCAACTTTTTAAGATATGCACTCCCTGGCTAACTTGTAACTTTTCTTGGTTCTTGACACTAGTGTGAAGGTTCCTAAGTGCGCACATGTGGTCATTTACCCCTCCAAAGCAGACATAAAATTAGTGCATTTATTTTGGGTGTTTTTTATCTCAGTGATTTGAACCTAACTAATGTCAGACATATTAGTAAAATTCAGATGTGTTGGACTTGATATACTCCATTTCACTAATCATTCCAATTTGTTTCTAGCCCAGGGCGACGTCATACGAATATAAGTTCAGGAATTGCTTGATTTCTCTTGTTGGCGTGGCTTCTATTTCTTCCTGCTCTGTGCTCTCCTCCTTTAGTTTCCAATTCGAACTCAACAAATTTTGAATGTCTCCTGCAATATCATCATGCAAGAATTTGTGATCCAAGGACGTGTACGAATGTTGAGGTGACATGTTGCTGTCAACTTCAGATGTATCATTCACGTCAATGGGCCATGTGAATCTGCTGTACTCTCCACACTTTTCCATCTGCACAAGGCTTTGGGTGTCTACCAATTGATTTTGCAACCTCCATGATAAAAAGAGCTTTCGGTCAGCAGCTGATGAGTAAATTGTGAAAAGAAAGGGCGGTAATTTTTGCGTCGTCCTCCAATTGTGCATGTTGTTAAGGTCCATCTCTTCAAATCTGGCCCTCATTGCATCAGGTGCCAAAAAAATGACATTTTCCAAAGCTCCTTTGACATCAAGTTGAACTATATTTTGCCTGTTGGAGCTATGGCTTGTATCTCCCTTGACAAGGCTTGAGCTATCACGACAGGGGGAATCATTCAATGCTTCAATTAGGGCACGATTTCCCATGTCGTGTGCAAGGATATGGACCTTTTTAACCTCCTTTACCTGTGCATTTGATTTCAAAACAATAAATATGTGCTTCTTCTATCACTTGCATGTCTTTTCAGTGGACATTCCATAATTTCTTGGAAGTGAATTTCAATAAACTTTACCCATGTTAGAACTTTTGAGGCAACAATGGATTTATCCATTTACAATCAAGTAACAAATATCCACCATTATTTGAGGTTGATACCATATTCCCAGTGTTTGTGTAGGCTTCTTCTTTCTTTCATTTTGTTGTCCTTACGCTTGACAATCTCTTGACAAACAAATTGATCACATTTGTTCTGTTGACAGACATTTCCCTAGTAGGCTGACATTACAGACTAAAGTTATTCTGAACTTATCTACAATGTGTAGAATTTGGTTGGGTCTGTAATTCATACCTCAGTTAAAAGGGTTGTGATAAATTGATGAACCCAGGGGGCTGATTCCTCAATGACCTTTTCATCATGCTTGTAGCCCCACAACGTCCCATTGGAAGGCCAACTGTATACAATTACAAGGCCTTTGAACTTCAGATCATGTTTGAGTTGTGCTGCTTGCTTGATGGCATCTCTATGGTTTACATTGTACCCATGAATGTACAACAATACTTCTCCAGCAGATGCCTCCTGCATTCAAAGGTCAACCTGTACATTAATTATTTACAAAAAGAAAGTGTTCAACTCTTCCTTCCCCAACAAATATGGTTAACTTCAGTTTAAAACTATTTAAACGCAAATTCAAGCTTGAGCATGACATATATCTACATAGTCTTATGGTATTCTTCAAGTTTCTATAGAGAATAATTTATCAAATATTGACAGTGATTTGTGAAACTGTCAACCATTCAAGTGAAACTTAGTTGTAACTAGTGTGGCCTATGTAATTGGCCCAAGTGTTAACTAGTTACCCAACTAAAATTGAATTTTTATTAAATTTCCAATGACAAAGGTTACTAAAAAATCAACATCTCTTGCACTGCAGGTTTTAAAAATTATGAAATCAACATCAATACAAAACCCCACTCATCGAGGGCTTTCCAATCGTAGCAAAAGCACTCCCCAAGTTCCCTAACATGTTTAGTTTTTTTCAATGAGAAACTCTTGCACCTTAGGTCTAAACCAATCTTGGCCAGTTACCCAGTTGGACTTGGGTACCAAGCTTGGTTTTGGTTTGATTTTAGAATCAAAATTGAGTTTCTTTTTAGAACCAGATGGAATTGATACCTGATAAGGAGGGACTAGTTATGGAACTAGATCAGAATCGTACCTTGGTATTGGAAGTGGACTCCAGGTTTCGTTCCAAACTCATCTGAGAATCAAAATCAGATCAATATATTTTTTAAAGTTCAATTTCAATTGTAGGGTTTAAAGAGTTTTTTGCTGTTTTTTTAGGGGAGGAAGCTTAAGCTTTTTTGTGACTTTCTTTTGTATTTTGAATTTTTTTGCAAATTATCATGTTAAAAAAAAGGTTGTGAGCTCCCAAATTGAGGTGCTTCAAATTTTGTTCAAAAATTTCACACTCAAAAAACAAAGACACCATTGGAGCTTGACTTCAAACATTTTGGGGTTTAAAATAAGATTTTTTGAGGGGCTGATCTAAGGTTTTTGGAGGGATTTGAAATAGAGTTTTTTTAGATTTAAAATAAGGGAGAATTAATAGTCTTCAAGGGTGGCAAGAGGTTAATCAAGGTGGGTAGTTACAATTTTGAAAACCTTAAACATGGAAACACATCCTTTGAAGACATTTAATATAAATTAGGGTTTTGAAATAGGTTAGTTTGTGTAATTGAATTTTTTAAAAACATTGTATTTTTATTTTTTGCCCTTAGAATAAAAGTTCAGGTTTTTAATTTTTTATATATTGTTCATTTTGATATTTTAAATGTTGGAACCAAAATTGAGGGTTACCCAAAATTTAGGTTATTTAATGAAGAATCAAAATTAGTCTAACTTGAAAAAAAAAACCCAACCAAAACCGAAACTGCTCTCCTGATTGAAAGACCAAAACCAAAACTGAGTTTCACATTTGAAATTTAAAAAAAATCCTGAAACCAAACTAGACCAATCCCTTCAAAATGTTAAAGAACAAGAACCCAAGGGGTCCCCTAGGACCAAGGAACTGGCCAACACTGGTCTAAACATCACAAAACCACCTCGGTATACACCACTGTAAGAGCATTGTGGTGGCAGAGTGATTTGGGAGATCTCAACATGACAAACAAACAAAGCATTTGAACAAACAAACGACCTTTTTAAATGGATGGATGTACATGCCTGAGCAAGAAGTTTGTTATTGATCTCGTCCACAAAGCGTAGGTGCTCATGTTGCAACGTGGTGTCAACTGACAAGATCTCCACATGCTTGAGTGGGGACTCTTGTCTCCGACTTCGTCCTCCCTCGTCAGGTATGCCCACTGTCGTGATACCGTAATGCAACTCTTTGCCCTTTCTCCAGTCGCTCATCGCACTATGTTGCCCGATGTACTCTCCATCTTCTGTGACGTGCCTATCTGTTGCGTAGAAGACGTCCACCTCCGTATGACGTTCCGGAACCCTGAATACGTCGTCCGTCTCCATGCCACGAATTTCCGAGACCACTTTCGCTAAATACTTAGAGTTGAAATCTTCTATCAAGCTCTCGCATACCTCCAAGAGTCGCTGACTATCCGTTGGTAAAGGATCACAATTTAACGCAAAGAGAACCTTCTCCTCATCATTGAACTCCATACGATCAAGAAAATATTTCCATGATTGATGCCTTTTGGGCAGGTAGTCTCTCAACGACTTAGCGAGTTGGGATTGCGACTGCAAGTAGGGAACTAAAAATCTATCAACCACCTCCGACACATACATCACCTCCCCTGCCGACGCCGCATCGAGTATTAACGCAAAAAATCCTGAAATCTCGCGAGACATTCTATACTGCGCAGAAGTCTCGTAGGTGGATGTCAATATTGGCAGTTTGTCGCACAACGCTTGGAGAAGGTAGAAACGGGGAAGTAAGTGGCGAGCTAAACCATCGTCCTTGCATTCGCGGTCAAACCAGGCAGCTGCAACAGCACACTTCCCATAGCGCTGCCCTGTATCATGATCAAAGTTTGCAAGATGTGGGGGGCGCCACTTCATCGTGAAGACTTCGCTCAAGTATCTCAAATCCGCAAGAGCCTCCCGTTTCACGTGCTCGCCCACAAAAAGCGTTACTAAGCCGATAAGATCGATTTCGTTGGCCCGCAGGTTGGTTTCAAGAAAACGTTTCCATGATCGTAGTGGTTCCGACAGATACTTCTGTAATGAAGGTGGTAGGTCGTCAAGATTCTGTTGCAAGTAAGGGACCAAGAATTGTTGAAACATCATCACAAAGTCTCGCAACCGCCGGTTGTCCAACTGCACTGGGGGTTCCTGAGTCTCGAGGGGATGGTGCCGGAGCAGGGAGAAGCATTCATCACGAACCTTCGAATTTGGCGACAGATCGTTTATCAGTTGCAAAAGGAGCAATGAACCAAACAGGCCATATAATTTTTCAACTTCATCACTCTCGTCGTTGGTTGCCTCCTCCGTCTTGCCTTCATCTTCAGTACTCGTGAAAAAGTACTTTGCCTTAGTGTATATAGCACCCATGTCGATCGTGTCAGGGAAGAACGCCAAACTTGAAATTGCAAGGTTCCAGCATATGTAAGCGCAGCTGCTTCCACGTGAGTCTTTCACTCGGTTTCCCCCATCACAAAGTAGAATTGCGGATAGCTTGATCTTCGGATTTCGGCCACATGAAGCACCTTTTCTATATGAAGCGCCTTTTCTGTCTTTGCCTTCTGTTATCCGACTGACCGCCTCAGAAGTTCCAGTCCAAACGTTAGTGGCCAGGGTAAAGTAGTACCATTTCACTAGAAAACATTTACCAGTAAAGTTTTGGTAAAATTGGGGGTTTTCACCAGTGTTGGCCGGATATACCTGTGAGTGCCCCTTTTCAACATGCACAGTGCCCTGGTTATGAACAATGCATATCCGGATTTTCCCCAGATCTCCCTTATTTTGATGTATAAAGGGCATATATATTTACTTGCACATATATGTTTGTTCATTACGCATATCCGATTTATCATTATTTTATGAGATCCTGGATATGTATAATCATGTTATATATATATTTTTATACCTTGTGTTTAAGGGTTCAGATATGTATATGCATATGCTTGTTTAGGGTTTCCAAGGTTTCTTCTTTCTTTTTTCTTCTATTATCTTATTCCTTTTTTATCATATCAACGCTTTGTTGTTTAGAGGATTTTGACATGCTCAAGCACCCAAACATTGAAAGTTTTTGTCACATCATAGTTGTGGCACCAAAGAGGATTTCATGAATGCATTCAAGCACCCAAATGTTGAAGCACTCAAATGCACAAAGGTTTTTCATGTAAAAGGTATGCTTGTATGATTTTATTCAACCTAATGAGCTTGATGCTCTAACCTCTAACCTATAACAAACTTATCATCAGGACAATATGTTCGAGCTCGATTGAGCTTTATACAACTCATTAGAGTGAGCTTTCCACAACTCATCCAAGTTAGCTTTTCCATAGCTTGTTGGAATGAGCGTTTTACAACTTGTAGCTTGCAATTTGGTTATAACTTGTGCGTTGGTTGTGATTGCAGTAGCTTGGTTGTAATAATTTGGTCACAACTTCGACTTACTTATTAGGGGTGATTGCACATTACGGTGGCCCAATAATTCTATCACATTGGAAATTTTTCCTACATTTCCTACATACTTTGAATTTTTGAAATATATTTTTCTTTGAAATATCAAAAAAGAGTCTCACTTATGTAAAACTAACACAAGTAGTTTTCCAATAATTCAAAAAACCCATCAAGATCATGGACATTCAATAAGCAATGGACTTTTGAATTTTGGCAACAATTTTTGTCACACCTATAAAACACGTGTATGAACTTTTATCTTATAAAGCATTGGTCCCATGTATTTAAAACTTTGGGATCTAGATTAATTTTTGTTTAAGAAACTAAAGATGCATTGAATATGGAATATGATTTAAATTTATTATGTTATGGACTTTTCAAAATCCCAAAAACTACAATTATTTAAAAAGTCCTTTTAATCATACATTGTGAATTATCTTTAAGGAAATTTTTGAAAATTCCTTATAACATCCTTAAATGAAATTGGAATTGGGAAAAGATGTTGATTTCAATAACATCTAAATATTCACATTTTCATCCAATTTCCAAATACATTGCAATATGGACTTTGAAGGTAACACCCCATTGTCATAATTGAGACACCCTAATGTGCTTTCACCCTTACGGTTTAAAGATTTTGTGTAGGTCGGAGCTTTTTTGCAAGATGAAGCTTGGTTGTAACTCGGTTGTAGTAGTTTGGTTGTAACTTGCAACTTGGTTGCAATTTTTAATTTAGTTGTAGGTTGCAGTAATTAAGGTTTATAGATTTTGTTGCAGATTAGAACTTTATTGTGAGTTGAAGCTTGGTTGCAACAGTTTGGTTGTAGCTTGGTTGGAGTTTGGTTGTAACAGTTTGGTTGCAGTTTTTAGCTTGCTTGTAACATTTGATTGTACTTTACACCTTGGAATAGTTTGGTTATAACATGTAGTAATTTGGTTGTAACTTGTAGCTTATAACATCGCCCATTGTTATTTATATTACATAGATGTTCCAAATCCTACTCTTTGTGACCTGAAAATGTTGGCTTTCTTGAATAATAAAGCCATGGAGAGTGTTCAAAAGGAACACATGACTGGATTCCATAAGAGGTTGCATGTTTATGACCCCACATTTGGCACTTAATTCCTTCAATGAGTATAGGTTCATTATAACATGAATTTTGATCTTGAAATGATGACGGAGAAGCTATAGCTCCTTGTGTCTTTGCAAGTGAACAATGAGCAAAAGGTATTTTGGCTAAAGCATTGGAACTAGTCTCCAATTATGAGGGAAGTTCAAAAGTTCCCTAAAGTTGTTGAATGCCATTTTTGAGAAATGGCTCCATAAGGCAACTTTTTGGTTTTAGGTGTTTAGTTGGTTCTTTTTCAATGGTACAATGAGAATTTTTCTATGCTATTGTCAATGGCCCTTCATGTTCATGGCTTTTCTTTTGTGTTTTCATGGTAGTTGGAAGTGGAGGCCAAGAAGTTTTATAATAACATTGTGATGGACCTTGGTGTTTTTATCCTTGAAAATGTCAAGGTTCAAAGTCTTGAGGATTTCATAAGTCACTAGAAGCTTGAATTGTGGGAAACTCTATTTTTTTGTGAATTTGAGCTCAAGGGTGGAATCCTCAAAACCAA
>Ga0116226_10007214_pt1 | contig 10016 bp, 10 predicted proteins | sample S1TSphfallax_FD_89692 | JGI IMG/M metagenome (GOLD analysis project Ga0116226, IMG submission 89692) | Host-associated microbial communities from peat moss isolated from Minnesota, USA - S1T2_Fa - Sphagnum fallax MG | ecosystem: Host-associated > Plants > Peat moss > Unclassified | place: USA...
ACGTTAAATCACGTTGAAAACTCAAGATGCCCAACACCTTGCCGCTATGTCCAATGATTGGTGATTTGACGACTTCTTCGAGTCGTGCCGCCCCGCTCGCGTCGAGTATCGCCTGACAGCTCGATCCGGTGATTTTCTTGTCTCGCACATGAAAATCTAGTGCAGCCATGATGGCGACATGAGACGCCCCCCAATCGGACTTCGCGTACTGCATATCGTGTATGGTCAGCCCCACCACGCTATGTGGATCTCGCATGCGTAATTGCTTCGCGTTGCTGACATTGCACGCAATATATTTACCGCTTGTCGCATCCTTGAAATTCGCGGGATATGGATGGTTCTCCACCATACTGATCAACACACTATCGGATGTCATGTTCCCTCCAACACATTGAAAGGCTAATCCGGATATACGAGCACGCCGACGTTGTCGGCTCGCGTCACCGGCTCAGCAAGTCATCCATGCCTGCGGCAATGAATGTGTTGGTCAAACTAAAACGTTTCTTTTTCGAGAACACGACCGCTCACAAAATAGGACGCTGCGTAGCCACTTTGCAGGGCGTTCGGCAGGCGTCCACGTCTAGCCCCGCATCGACCAGATATTTCGAATAGTAAAATCAATTACGATTAGTAGAATCGCGGTTAACCCTAGACGCCCTGTTTTTCTGCTTGGCATCAAGCCAAGGTGGGGCTTAGATTGCCGCCACGCTTTGAAACGTTATATCATTCTCGCCCTGCGATCCGATTTTCTGGATACACTCAGCGACACCCCCAGTCCTTACGCCCGAGCCGTTTAATCCGAACGTCTCATCTTTGTCCGGGATACGACATGAGAACATTGCTTACCGTGCTCGCCGCCTTGTGCGTGGCGTCCGCCTCCACCTCTGCCAGTGCGCAGGCCAGCGCCGCGCAACCGCTTAAAGTGGTCGCCGCCGAAAACGTTTATGGGGATGTGGTCAGCCAGTTGGGCGGCAGCCATGTGTCCGTCAGCAGCATCCTGTCCAACCCGGATCAGGATCCGCATCTGTTCGAAGCGGATCCGCGCACCGCGCGTGCGATGGCGGATGCCAAGCTGGTGATCTATAACGGCGCCGACTACGATCCGTGGATGGTGAATCTGCTGCAAGCATCGCCGTCGCCGAAGCGCACCGTGTTGGTCGCCGCCGATCTGATCGGCAAGAAGGCGGGGGACAACCCCCATCTCTGGTATGCACAGCAAACCATGCCGGCCGTCGCCCAGGCCCTGAATCACTGGCTGGATCAAACCGATCCGGCCCATAGCGCCGAGTACGACCAGCGCTATCAGACCTTCCTCGCCTCACTGACCCCGATCAAAACCAAACTTGCGGCCCTGCACGCACTGTACGCAGGCAAGCCCGCTACGGCGACCGAGCCCGTGTTCGGCTATATGGCGGATGCCATCGGCCTGTCCATGCGCAACACAGATTTCCAATTGGCCGTCATGAACGATACGGAGCCGTCGGCCAAGGATATCGCTGCGTTCGAGAGTGACCTGAATAACAAACGCGTGATTGTGCTGATTTATAATAGTCAGGCCACTGGCGCCATGACGCGGCATATGTTGACGCTCGCGCACACGGCCCACATTCCCACCGTCCAAGTCACCGAAACCGAGCCGCTGCACATGACCTACCAGAGTTGGATGTTGTCGCAACTGAACGCTCTGAGCAGCGCCCTCGCCAAGCCCGCTCCATGAGCGAACCGGCGCTCGAATTCGAGCAGGTTACCCTGAGCCTGCCTGGCCGCACGGTGCTGCAGGATGTCAGTCTGCGGATCGATGCCGGGCAGTTCGTCGGCGTGCTGGGCCCCAACGGGGCCGGCAAAACCACCTTGATGCGGGCCTTGCTGGGGCTGGTATCGCCCAGTGCCGGCAACATCCGGGTGTTGGGCGAGGCGCTCGGCAAATACGCGGCGCGCGGCAATCCGCGCATCGGCTATATGCCGCAGACCCGCAGCAGCGCAGTCGGCCGCCGTCTGCGTGGGCGCGATTTCGTCACCTGCGCGGCCTATGGACAACGCTGGGGCCGCCCCTGGGGCGATGCGTCGGTACGCCATGCGGTCGACCGCGCGCTGGAAAAAGTCGGCGCTGAAACCCTGGCGCAGCGCCCCCTCGCCGACATGTCGGGCGGCGAACGGCAACGTCTGCTGTTGGCCCAATGCCTGCTTGGCGAACCCGACATTCTGCTGCTGGACGAACCCTTGATCAGTCTCGATCCCACACATCAAAAAGGCGTGGTCGACCTGGTGCGCCAGGTCCAGCGCGATTGGGGCATCACCGTACTGTTCAGCGCACATGAACTGAACCCCTTGCTGGGCGCGCTCGATCGCGTGCTGTATCTGGGTCATGGCCGCGCCGCCCTTGGCACCGTGGACGAAGTCATCACGGGTCCCGTATTGTCGCGGCTATACGGCGCGCCGATCGAGGTCGAACGCATTCATGGCCGTATCTTCGTCATGTCAGGCGACTGCGAAGTCGAAAAAATGGATCATCAGCACGATGTTTGAGTACGCTTTCATGGTCAACGCCTTCGCCGCATCCGGCGTGGTCGCGTTGGTGGCGGGTCTGGTCGGTTACTTCCTGGTGATGCGCGAACAGACTTTCGCCGGTCATGCGCTATCGCATGTCGGCTTCACGGGCGCGACGGGCGCTGTGCTGCTGGGCATCGCCCCGCTTTGGGGGCTGGTCGGCTTCACGCTACTGGCCGGCGTCGGCATGGGCATGCTGGGTGGGCGCCTGGCCGGTCGCGATGTGGCCATCGGTGTGGTGTTGTCCTTATCGCTGGGCTTTGGTCTGCTGTTTCTGCACTTCTACACCGCCTATGCAACCCAGGCCACCGCCCTGCTGTTCGGTAATGTGCTTGGGGTCGACCATCCCACGTTGGTGGTGCTGGTCGTACTCGGCGCGGTGTGTTTGACTGCACTCGCCTTTATCCTGCGCCCGCTGGTATTTGCCACGCTGCAGCCGGAATTGGCGGAAGCCAAGGGCATTTCGTTGCGCAGGGTTGGGGTGGTGTTTCTGGGCGTGGTGGCACTCGCGACCGCTGCCTGTGCGCAGATTGTCGGTGTGCTGCTGGTCTTTACCTTGATGGTCGGCCCAGCCGCCGCGGCGCAGAACCTGACCGGGCGTCTGGGTCGCGGTCTGGCGCTGGCCGCGCTGTTGGCTTTGGCTCAAGCGTGGCTGGGACTGACGCTCGCCTACTATACCAACTGGCCGACCAGTTTCTGGATCACGGCACTGAGTGCGGCGGTCTATGGACTCAGCGTGCTGGCGCAGCGGCGTTGAGCGGCAAACCCAAGGCGGGCTTTTCTATGGGAAAGTCGCTCGACACGGGTATGCCTCGCGTTTAATACGCTTTCGGTTGCGGCCCGTAGCGGTTCTTTCCACGTTGGCTGGCGCGCGTCAGGAACGCAAATTGCACCACCAGGCTTAACAGGAAGAGTGCCAAGGTAAGCAGCCCAAGGCCCACGAGTGGCACCGCGCTATGATGTCCGGCTTGAACGCGATTGACGACATAAACCACCAAGGCCACGGCACCCGGAATCACGTAACAGCGCACGACCCACGCGCCACTGCGGCCGACATCGTGCAGGCGCCGCACCATTGCGGCCCAGAACGGCACCAAGGTCAGCAAGGTATAGATGTGAGAGACCGGATGTATCGTGGCGATCCAGGGTATGGTTGTCCCTAGCGCACGTTCACCCAGAAACAAGATCCAGTTGATCATGCTATTGGCCAGCATGAACATCCAGTATGCTTTGCGGGAATCGCGCCCATTGCAGTCGGCGTATCGCCGCAGGGCTTGGCAATACCAATACACCAGATCCTCAAAAAACCAGAACATTGCTTCCCCATGATAGTCGCGGTGGGTGGACGCAGCGCGGCACGCGAGGATAAGCCAAGGCGGATTTCCTTCGGCTCGGCATAGGCGCGCGACATCCCTACAGGCGGCCGCGCTCGTGCAAAATTGAGATCGCTCGGTCGACGCTGGATTATCGGGATGGCACGCGCCATTGTTCTGGGCTAGGTCAGCTATAGGACCAAATACCGTCGTTGCATCGGCATTGGCATTGGCGACTAGGGCAAAAACTGTGCGGCGTTGCGCTGCATAGGGTTTGTGTGGCGAAGGCCGCCCCCACACCAAGCCCACACCAACGCAAACGCATCCCCGCAGACGTGGGTCGAGCACGCCTTCGCCCGCTTTGAGGGCGTGTCGTTTGTGATCTAGAATCACAAACATGTCGCGCATACTCCCCCCCTTGCAGGCGCTGCGAGCCTTCGAAGCCGCCGCCCTGCACGAAAATTTCACCACCGCCGCCGAGACGCTGCATGTGACGCATGGCGCCGTCAGCCGCCAGATTGCGGCGCTCGAGGCCTGGCTCGGCGTGCCGGTGTTTCATCGGCACGGCAAGCGAGTGCAACTGACGGACGATGGGCGCCGCTATCTGCACGCCATCCAGGGCGCTTTCGATACCATTGCCGCGGCCACCACCCATTTGCGCGAAGCCGGCACCGCGCGGGCGTTGCGCATCAATGCGCTGCCGACTTTCGCGATGCGCTGGCTGCTACCTCGCCTGAGTGGTTTTCAGAAGTTGTATCCGTCGGTCGAGTTAAAGCTGTCGACCGACGATCATCTGATCGCGGAAACCATGGAAACCTTCGACATTGCGATTCGCCGTGGCCCAGGCCACTGGCCCAATTGCGAGAGCGGTGAGTTTCTGGCCGAGAGCGAATTACCGGTGTGCAGTCCCGCGCTGATGCGGCGCACCCCTATCCATAGCGCGGACGATCTGGCTCAGCACACGCTGTTGCATTCCGATACGCGACCCGATGCCTGGCAAAAGTGGTTGAGCGCCGCCGGTGCCCGCACCACGCGCTATAAACGACGCCAGTCCTTTGACCATTTTTACCTTGCGCTACAGGCCGCGATCGACGGTTTGGGCGTGGTGCTGGGGCCGCTGCCTTTGATTGCCGACGAACTCGCTACCGGCAGGCTGGTGGCACCGCTGGCCGGCCCCGCAGTGCCGGCGCGCAGCTACTGGTGGGTGGTGCCGCGCAACCAGGCGCAGGTGCCACTGATACGCGATTTCTGCGCCTGGCTCGAGCAAGAAGCACAGGCGCGCTGACCCTGCCCTATCAGGGTCCCTGCCACAGTACCACTGCACCTCTGCACCTATGCACCTCTGCACGATAGCGGGCAAGCGCGCGATCAAGGATGTGGGCTCTCGCATAGCGACAAGGTCTCGATAAACTCGGGTTGCATGCGCAAATCTCTGGGCCAGGCCAGATCGCTCTGGTGCTGTGTAGCGATGTGATCGGCAATACACATATCGAGGTTGCGTCGTGCTGAATCCGGTGCCTGAAACACCGCATATCCCAGCAAAGCCATCATGGCCAGCACCGTCATGGCGCCCGCCACCACGCGTGACACCATCGGTCTATCAAGACGCCATACCGACCGATGCGACGCCCCCACCTCGGCACTATGGGTGGGCGCCTCGTTGGCGCAATGTACTTGGGTATTTGGGGCTTTCACTTCCGACATCACTCGCTCCTCGATAAATGGTCATTTGATTAGCTATGCAACTATATGCATAAAAAAAGCCCTGCTCCCGGGCCCGATCGACACGGATTCAGGTCAGCGTGTCGCGGATGTCGCGCAGTTCGCCAACCACGGTGTCGAAACGCTGGCCGCCGACCTGATCGCGCACGCGGCGCGCCACGTCGGCACTGGCTTTGGTTAGCGGTGCTTTCAGCGCCAGCCCCGCATCGGTCGGAAAGATATTCCATTCGCGACCATCGCCGGTTGAAGGACGACGCTCGATCAGGCCTTTCGCGTCGAGGTTGTCTAGCAAGCGCGTGGCCGTGGGCCGCGCAATACCCAGCAACTCGGCCAGCTCGCGATTGAGCAAACCCGGTTGCAGCAAGACTGCGCGCAGGACAAAGCCCTGGGGCGGCGTCAGATCGAACGGCTGATAGGCCTGCGACCATTCACGCTCGACCAGGCGAGCCAGTGCAGTGGTATTGAAATAAAGGCAGTGATCAAACATGGCTGGAGTATAGGTCAATATGGTTAGCTTGACAATCAAATGATGTGATCGAACTCAACCGCGTCGAACTCAACCGCCAACCCCAACCGCCAACCCCAACCGTCAAACTCAACCATCAAACTCAACCGTCGGCCACGGGCACAATCAAAGCCAAGCCGCAGGCAGCGCCCGGTCCAAACCTACCGTCACGCTCGACTTTACAAGCCGCGCCGCAGCGGGCTACAGTTCGCCCGTGCACCGGCACCACACGGTGTCGCGTTTAATCGGCCTCGTCGCGCAGACTGGCCTTGCGCCCTCCCCCTTGCATCGGAGACCACCATGTCGACGCATCAGGCCACCATCCATTGGCAACGCGGCCAGGATACCTTCACCGACAATCGCTACCACCGCGCGCATCAATGGCGCTTTGATGGCGGCACGGTGGTGCCCGCATCCAGTTCGCCGCACGTGGTGCGGGCGCCACTCTCGGACCCGAGCGCAGTTGATCCGGAGGAGGCTTATATCGCAGCGCTCTCAAGTTGCCATATGCTGTGGTTTCTCTCGATCGCGGCAGAGCACGGCCTCTGTGTCGACAGCTATGAGGATCAAGCGGAAGGCGTGATGGCGCGCAACGAGCGCGGCCAGGAAGTGATGACGCGCGTCACGTTGAAGCCGGTGGTGGGATTCAGCGGTGCACAGGCACCTGACGCAAGCTTGGTGCACGACTTGCATCACCGCGCGCATGCGGCTTGTTATCTGGCCAACTCGGTCAAGACGGTGATCGACATAGCCGGCAGTTGGCACTACACGGCTTAGCGCTGAATGCGATACCGGCCTCGCCTGGGGGCGGTATCCAAAGGCGTGGTCATGCGGCCTACCCACATAGTGGGTAGCGGCGGATCGGTCCGCGGATCGATCCGCGGATAGACCCCAAGGTCAGTCTCAGGTCCGCGCGCAGATAGCCCTTGAGCGGCGCGCCTGGGTCTTTGCCGCACAGGTGCCGAGATTGCTATCATGCGAGATAGTTCATATTCGTATGCACCCAAGCCCAACCCCTCAGCCCTTCTTTTTCCGCGCCCCAGATGACCGCTTCCAACTCCACCCTGCCCCGCCTGCTCGTGTTCGGCGAAGCCCTCACCGATTTCGTGCGCGATAGCGACGCAGCCGATGCCGCAAACCATGTCGATCATTGGCGCAGTGTGGCCGGTGGCGCATGCTGGAACGTCGCGCGCGTCGCGGCTACGCTGGATTTGCCGACCGGTTTTGGCGGCGCGGTCAGCGACGATCTGTTTGGGCAGGATATCGTGGCGCGTTCGCGCAGCGCCGGGCTGGATATGCGTTTCTTGCAAGTGGTGGCGCGCCCGCCGCTGATCGCGATGGTGCATCAGGCCCACCCGCCCCAGTATTTTTTCCTGGGAGAAGGTACGGCCGACCTGGCCTTCGATAGCACCCTGCTGCCGCAAGGTTGGCAGGATGCCTGCGAGATCGCCCACTTCGGTTGTATCAGCCTGGTGCGCCAACCGTTGGGCCAGCGATTATTCGAGATTGCACAGACCCTGAAGGCGCGCGGTGCGCGCATCAGTTACGACCCGAACTACCGCAATCTGATGGGACCGGACTATCCGGCGTTTTTCGAGCGCATGCTGCAGCTGTCGGATATCGTCAAAATCTCGGACGAGGATTTGTTGCAGATTTATCCGGGACAAAGCGCCGAGATTTCACTGGCGCGTGTGCGCGACCTGGCACCTCAGGCCATGCTGCTCTATACCCGCGGCAGCGCGGGCATGACGTTGTTCACGCAGGACAATACCCTGGACCAGGATGCCTTCAAGGTGACGGTCGCGGACACCGTGGGCGCCGGCGATGCCAGCATCGGCGGCTTTATCGCGAGCCTGCTGAGCACTCCCGACGCGCCGCTGCAGGCGCATCTGCGCTTCGCGGCAGCGACTGCCGCCGCGGTCTGCACGCGCACCGGCGCGCACGCACCATCGCACGCCGATGTCGCGGCCTTGTTGGACAGCGCTGCGGTCTGACGCAGCGTGCTGCCGGACTGAATTCAGGCCGGCAGCACCTTCAGTACTTCGTAGCAAGCACCCATGGTGTGATAGTCGACTTTGCCGGCCGGGCTTTTTTCATCGCTGATCTTGCTGTTGTCGCGATTCAGGATGCGATACCAGGCGCCGTAACGGTGGTCGACAAAGTGCTCCCAGCTATACGCCCATAGCGCGGCGTATTGTTGCCAATAGCGCGCCGACGCGTCCGCATCGCTGGCTTCCGTGCGCTGCGCGAGCAAGGCTGCAGCCGCCAACGATTCAGCCTGGACCCAGAAGTATTTATCGGTGTCGTAGAACGCGCCGTCGGGGTCGAAGCCATACACCAGCCCGCCGAACTCATGGTCCCAGCTGCGCGCGTAGGCGGCGTCGAACAATGCTCTGGCACGCGGCAACAGCCAGTCGGCCGGGGCGTGGCGATCCAGTATCAGCAACAATTTGGCCCATTCGGTCTGATGACCCGGCTGGTAACCCCAGGGACGGAAGATATTGCTGCGATCGCCCTTGTTGTAGTCCCAATCGACGCTCCAGTCTTCGCGATAGTGCTCCCACACCAGCCCATCCGCCAGCGCCGCCTGACGCTGCGTCATATTCTCGGCCAGGGTGGTGGCACGTTGCAGATAGCGCGCCTCCCCGGTTGCCTCGAACGCCGCCAACAGCGCCTCGCACGCATGCATATTGGCGTTCTGTCCGCGATAGGGCAGCACCTGCCAATCGGGGGTTGCTTCGTCCGCATAGAGACCGTGCGCGGGCTCCCAAAAATGCTGTTCGAGCAAATCCCAGGTTTCATCCAGGTAAGGACGCGCTTCTTCGCAGCCGGCTTCGATCGCCTTGGCATACGCCAGCACCACAAAGGCCAGGCCATAACAGTGATTGGTGGCATCGGCCACCCGGCCGTTCTCGATCAACCAGGCATAGCCGCCCGTATCCGGATTGCGGTGCGCGTTACGCAAAAAAGCCAGCCCATGCCGCACGGCATCGCGATAAGCCTCATCGCCAAAATGCTGATAGGCCATCGCATAATTGAAGATAAAGCGCGTGCTGCTGACCAGATGCCGCGTGGTGGCATCGTAGACCGCGCCATCATCTTTGAAGAAATGGAAAAACCCGCCGGTCGGATCAATGCAGCGTGGGTGATAGAACGCCATCGTGTGGCGGATATGATCGATCAGAAAGGGGCGCGAGCGGAAATCGACGGAATGCATAGCGGTAAGTGTCTTGATGAAAAGAAGCGGCTTCGAACCATGACGCGCAAGCGACAGAAATTGCATACTAACATTGGGACGTTGGTACGCTGGTCCTTGGCATTCAATATACCCACTTAGCGACTGCGTCCGAATTTAATCCAGATGCAAAGTAATGCGGTTCAGCACGCTTAACGTTCGGTATCTCCAAACCGAACGGACGGGAATATGGAACTCGGCAAACCTTCACATTACGATTCGGAGTACAACCCCGCACGTCTATACGCCATCCCCAGGGCGGCGAACCGAAAAGATTTGGGCCTCGCAAACGCCTTGCCTTTCTTTGGATATGATCTGTGGAACCACTACGAAGTTTCATGGTTGAACACGCGTGGCAAGCCCCAGGTTGCAACCGCAGAAATCATGTATTCATGCACGTCCGAATACATCGTCGAATCCAAATCGCTCAAGCTGTATTTCAATAGTCTGAACAATTCCCGCTATGGCAGCATCGATGAACTCGAAGCCGTCGTAGCCGGCGATTTGTCTCGTTGTGTCCAGGCGCTCGTTACGGTTTCAATTCGACCGCTCGTGCATGGCACACATCTGGCGCTATCGTCTCTCAATGCGATATGCATCGATGGCGCGGATATCGAGGTAGACGAATTCAAGATCGACCCGACCTTGTTGAAAGCCAACGGCGGTGCGGTATCGGAGACACTGTGCTCGGATC
>Ga0116226_10007215_pt1 | contig 10015 bp, 8 predicted proteins | sample S1TSphfallax_FD_89692 | JGI IMG/M metagenome (GOLD analysis project Ga0116226, IMG submission 89692) | Host-associated microbial communities from peat moss isolated from Minnesota, USA - S1T2_Fa - Sphagnum fallax MG | ecosystem: Host-associated > Plants > Peat moss > Unclassified | place: USA...
GTCGAGGGGGTTTTCCACAATTTGCTGATCGTGTCGATTCGAAAATCGTACGCGGGGCAGGCGCGCAAGGTGATGAACGGCATCTGGGCGCTGGGCCAGGCGATGTTCACGAAATGCGTAATCGTCGTCGATGAGGACTGCGACGTGCAGGACCTCGGCGAAGTGACGCTGCGCGTGGCGAACAATATCGATCCGGAGCGGGACATCCAGTTCACGCTGGGGCCGGTGGACTCGCTCGACCACGCCTCGCGGCTGCCGAATTTCGGCAGCAAGATGGGGATCGACGCGACGACGAAGTGGGCGGCCGAGGGGTTCACCCGCCCGTGGCCGGCGATGCTGGAGATGGATCGGGCGACCAAGGCGCGGGTGGATTCGATCTGGAAGAGGCTGGGGATCGAGTAGAGCGTGTTTCCAGGAATACCGATGAAATTCCTCAAATTTGTGGTTGCCTTCGCGTTCATTTGCGCTGGCCGGTTCTGCGTCGCCCAGGTTCTCGATGGGTTCGCCTGGGTGGATCTGAAGACGGACTCGCAGACGGTTGGGAAAGTTGCGCAGTTTCTGAGAGACAAGCCGTACACGGCCGTTCGCGAGATCGGCGTCGTCGGGCAGCAGGCGCTCGTCATTGCGACGCTTCGCAAGGATCCGACGGGCGAGCCGGGCGACGACACGTTCACGGCGTACGGCGTCTCGCTCCGCGACGGGTCGGTGGAGGAGCTGCTGGACGGGGCGAACCTGAGGTTTTTCGACTGGCAGAAGTTCTACGACGACGACACGCCCGAGCTGCTCGCGACATACGACGACTGTTCGCAGTGCAAGGCGACGAGATTCTTCACCGCCTTCTATATCGATCGCAAGACGAAACGCTGGGGCGCGCGGTGGCGGCGCGAGATCGCCGGGGCGCCGCTGTATTCGGCGGACCCGGGCAGCGAACACGTCTATGGGCTGTTCATGAACGTCGATCGGCGAGTCGTTCTCGACACCTGGGCGGCGTTTCCGGAGCAGAAGCAGGGACAGAAGAGGTCCAGTCGCGGGAGCGAATATATTTTCGAATACCGCATCGATCCCATGAGCGATGAGGGGACTTCGCGGCCGGTGACCGGACGGGACATGCAGCCAATCAAGGACCGGCTGTGCAAGGGGCAGGATGTGGTCTTCGGCGTGGCTGGCGGGCAGGGCGGCGAGGCTTGCAAGTCATTGACGGGAAAGAAACCCGCTTCGAAATGAAGAACTCTTTGCGGGTGGATTTGGTCGCGCGCATCGCCGCTTCCGGCTTCGAGCCGGTGGAATCGTTGGTCCACATTTTCGTTGGCGGCTCTGAGCTGCATGGGGCGAAGGTTGGTGCGACGGACGATCTCGATCTCTACGGCATCTTCATCGATCCGCCAACTTCAGAGTTGGGGATCGACCCGCGCGAGCATTTCGTGTGGTCGACGGCCGGCGACGAGCGCCGCAATGGTCCCGACGATGTCGATGTCACGCTCTACTCGCTGCGGAGATGGGCGGCCCTGGCGGCCAAGGGCAATGCGACGGCGCTGCACTTCTTGTTTGCGGACGCCACCGCGTCGAGCCTCCCGGTTTGGCGAACGATTCAAGCCCGGGCCGATGCGTTTCTTTCGAAGAAATCCGCCGAGCAATTCCTCGGTTTCGCGGAGAACCAGCGCAAGCGGATCACTGGCGAGAAAGGCCAGGGAGCGAAGGGCCAGCGGCCCGAGTATCTCTGCGCCTTCGGCTACGACACCAAGGCGGCGATGCACTGCCTGCGGCTGCTCTTCGAATGCATAGAGTTGATGCGCGAGGGTCGGATCACGCTGCCGAGGCCGGAGCGGGATTTGCTGATTGAGGTCCGGCAAGGAGCGTGGACGCTGGAACGGTTCCTGCAAGAGGCCGTTGCCTTGGAGCAGGAGGCGCGTGCCTCGGCAGAGGCTACGAATTTGCCCGACACCGTCGATCGGCCAGTCATTTCGCGACTTGTGGCGGAGGCCCACCTATCGTTCTGGGACCAGGCCAACGTGGCGTAAACCCACTCAAGCCGGTCAAGCCGGCTTGAATGGGCCACGGTGATTCCCGGTAACGCCTTTAGAGACTCGCGGCGCTAATCCTTGACCCGGATTTTTGGCTCTACGGAGAGACCGGGGCGGAGGAGGTGGTCCGAGTTTTCGGTTTTGGGATCCACCAGGTCAATTCTGACCGGGACGCGCTGGACGACCTTGACGTAGTTGCCAGTCGCATTTTCCGGCGGAAAGAGGCTCAGGACAGAGCCGGTCGCGCCGCCGATCTGGGTCACTTTGGCGTTATATTCGCGTCCGCCATAGGCGTCGACGGTGACGACGGCCGATTGGCCGGCGCGCATGTCCCGCAGCTGGGTCTCTTTGAAGTTGGCGGTGATCCAAATGTCGTCGAGCGAGACCAGGGTGAGGAGGTTTTGGCCGACGCTCACATTCTGGTTCAACTCGACGCTCTTGCGAGTGACGATGCCGGCCTCGGGGGCCACAATCTTGGTGTAGGAGAGATTGAGCTTGGCTTGCTCCAACTGGGCGCGGGCCTGTTCGACCTGAGCGGCGGCCTGGTCGGCCTTGGCCTTTTGCGCCTTCATCTGATCGGGGGCGGACTGCGCGTTCTGGAACTGCGCCTGGGCCTGTTTGACCCGCTGCTGCGCGACCGTGATCTGGGCCTGGGCGACGGCCACATTGGCTTTGGCACTATCGAGCGCGGCCTTGTCGGCGTCGGCGGTGGCGACGGCTTGGTCGAATTGCTGTTTCGAGATCACGTCTTTCTGCACCAGCGGGGTATAGCGATCGAGGTCCAATTTGGCCTTCGTGTAGTTGGCCTCGGCCTGGGCGACCTGCGCCTGCGCTCCCTGCAGCTGCTGGCGGCTCGCGGCTACCTGGGCCTGGGCTCCCTCAACGTCGGAAGACGTCGAGCGGAGGTTGCTGCCAGTGCTGATGCCGGTGATGGGCACGTTGACCTTGGCGGACTCGTACGCGGCCTCGGCGGCCTGGAGGTTCGCCTCCGCCTGCTGGACAGCGACCTCGAAGTCGCGGGGGTCAAGCTCCGCGATGACCGCGCCGGCGGCAACGGGCTCGTTTTCCTCGACGTTGATCTTGACGACCTCGCCGGCGATCCGCGAGCTGATCTGGATCAAGTGGCCGTTGATCTGGGCGTCGTCGGTGTCTTCATAGAACGTCGAACGCCACCAGAACAGGAGCGCGCCCACGATGAGCACCATGACGACGGCAATGATGATGAAGCGCCGGCGCGACTTCTGTTTCGGCTTTTCGCCGGTTTCCGTTTCATCGCCATTGTTCACTGGTTGAGGATTCTGGTCAGCCACTCTTACTTACCTCCAACATATTGCTTGTAGTTCCGGTCGGCGAGCCCTAACGCGCGGGCCAGCGACAGCTTGGCCACATTGTGCTGATAAAGACTGGTGATGTACTGATTGTCGGCCTGGGCGACGGCCTGCTGGGCCTGCGAGACCGCGAGGTTGTCGGAGACGCCGACGGCATATCGCTGCTGGGCTTCGCTGAGCGCCTCAGCGGCGAGCGAAGCGTTGCTTCGCGCCACCTCGACGCGCTGCTGCGCCGATTGGATGTCGAGGATGCTATCGCGAATGTCGGCCGCGATTTGCCCATTCAGATCGCTCAACTGGGCGATCCGCTGATCGAGCTGCGATTGGGCGACACGGGCGTCGCCGCGAAGCTTACCCTCTTCAAAGAGCGGTACCGTGAGCGTGCCGGTGGCATCGCCGGTGCCGTGCGAATGAAGCAGGTTGACGCCGATATCTCCATAATCGCCTGCAAAATCTATGGTGGGATACCGCTCGGCGCTGGCGGCCGCTTTCGAATCTTTTGCGCCTTCCAGCTGCTCGGTGGCGGCTTTCAGGTCGCTTCTACCCGTTTTCGCCTGCTGGGTGAGCGCCTCGGGATTCAGATTGTCGAGGGCGGCGTACGGGGCCTGGTCGGTGAGCGCGAAGGTCTGCTCCAAGGGCAGCCCGATGGCCCGGGCCAAAGCGATCTTGTCCTTCTCATATTGATTCTGGGCCGTGATCAAGGACTGCTGCTGGGTCTGGTAGTCGACGCGGGCGCGCAGCTCGTCGAGCAACGGGGCGGTGCCAGCCTCATGATTGGCGACGGCCTGGTCGAGCGAGACTTTGGCGGTGGCGACCTGCGCCTTGACGCTCTCGATGCTCGAGGCGTCCGCGATACAGGTCAAATACGCGTTCCCGACGGTCAACACGACCATGTCGCGGGCATCCTGAACGGAGAGCTGCGCGCCCTGGAAGTTGTGTTTGGACGCGAGGTAGTTCTTCAAGGAAGAGATGTTGAGGAGCGACCAGCTGAGGCTGCCGCGCACGTCCGTGTAGCCGTAGGGACCGATGACGGCGGGAAATCCAGGGATTTTCAACCCCTCCGCCTGAAGATCGGTCTGTTGCAAGGCTTCCTTCAAGCTTCCGTCGACGGCGGGCAAGAGACTCTGGAGCTGCTGCAGCTGCTGTCCGCTGGCGCTTTGGCGATTCTGTCCGCTCAGAATGAGGCCGAGGTTATGCTTCAAGCCGCGTTGGATGGCGTCGTCGAGACTCAGCTGGAGCACGTCGGTGGTCGCCTTTTCGTCGACGACGCTGCCCTGATAGCTGCTGCTCTGGCTGGACGACTGCGAGGTCTGCGCCGTCAAGGAGACGGAAGGGGAGACGAAAAACGCCCCAAGCAATGCCACAGCCGCCGCGCGCAGAACTTTTCCCGCTTCCCCCACTCCCAAGCCTTTCTTGTTCGAGAATTCCCTATTGTCCCCCTTTGGATGCAAGGGGGTAGCCCGAGGATTGAGATTTTTGGGCCCGGACGACAACTTTCAAATCCTATCGTAAACGGTTGCGAAGTGCGCAAGCCGATTTGCGTCAAACGTTTGCGTATTCCTCTTTCTCATTTTGCGTTGGATTCATCTTCGGCATCGGGTCTTTGTGTCAATATTGCAGAGACACCACTTTCGCTATCTTATCTATGACAAAATCCGCCGCGCACCCTCAGAGCCTGGTCATCGGTCGAGATGAATCCTGGATGGCGTTCAATCGACGCGTCCTGCAAGAAGCTCAGGACACGTCGAATCCATTGCTGGAACGGGTGAAATTCCTGGCGATCACGGCGAGCAACCTCGACGAGTTCGCGGAGATTCGGATCGCGGGCATCTCGCAACGGATTGAAGACGGGTACAAGGAGCCGGGGCCGGACGGGCTGACTCCGCAGGAATCCCTCGACCAGCTGAGCGAGAACGTGCATGATTTTGTTCGCGAACAGTATCGCTGCTGGAACCGGCAACTGTTGCCGGAGCTTCACGCCGCCGGGGTCCGGGTGCTGAAGTGGGAGCAGTTGGACGCGCCAGCGCGGACGATCGCGGCGGATTTCTATCTGCGGGAGGTGGACCCGCTGTTGACGCCAATCACCCTCGATCCGGCGCATCCCTTCCCGCGCGTGATCAACAAGGCGCTTTGCCTGGCGCTTCTGCTGCGGAGGAAGCGGCGCGGCGCGGGCGCGCAGAATTCGCTGCTGGGCGTGGTGACGGTGCCTCGCGCGCTTCCCCGGCTGATCTCGCTGCCCTCGAGCAGCGGAACCCACGATTTCATCTTCCTGCATGATTTGATCGAGCAAAACGCGGCCGGCATGTATCGAGGGTACGAAATCCTCTCGAAAGCGGCTTTTCGCGTGACCCGCAACAGCAATTTGTACTTCGAAGAAGAAGAAGCCCGCGATCTGCTGGAGACGGTTCGCAGCGAACTGCACAATCGGCGCAAAGGCGACGCAGTCCGGCTCGAGATTGAAGAGTCGGCCGACCCGGAGATCATCGACCGGCTGCGCATCAATTTCGAACTCGACGACAGCCAGATCTTTCGCACCGACGGCCCGGTGAATCTGTCGCGGTTGATGAACCTGTACAGCGACACGCAGCGGCCGGACTTGAAGTTCAAGCCGTTCACGCCAAAGGAGTTGCGGCTGAGCCGGACGGCGACGGACCTGTTCGACGATCTGCGGCGGCGCGATATTATGCTGCACCATCCGTTCGACTCCTACGACGGCGTGGTGGGGTTCATCCAGTCGGCGGCGGCCGATCCCCGTGTCCTGTCTATCAAACAGACGCTTTACCGGACGAGCTCCGATTCGCCGATCTTCCAGGCGCTGGTCGACGCGGCGCAGAATAAGGAAGTGACGGTGGTCGTCGAGCTGATGGCGCGGTTCGACGAGGCTTCGAACATTCGCTGGGCGCGCAACCTCGAAGACGCCGGAGTGCAGGTCTTTCACGGCATTCTGGGGCTGAAGACGCACTGCAAACTGGCTTTGCTGGTGCGCCACGACGAAGACGGCGTCACGCGCCGCTACGCGCATCTGGGAACCGGCAACTACAATCCCAGCACGGCGCGGTTCTACACCGACATCAGCCTGCTGACGGCCGATCCCGAGATTACCCTCGGGGCGCACAATGTTTTCCGGTACCTGACGGCGCACTCGGAATCGGACGACTACAAGCCGCTGCTGGTGTCTCCGCTGACGCTGGCGGAGACATTCATTCGGCTGATCCATCGCGAGACGGAGCACGCCGCGGCGGGCCGTCGGGCGCAAATCATCGCCAAGATGAACGCCCTGCTGGAGCCGAGCGTGGTCGACGCGCTCTATGCCGCTTCGAAAGCAGGAGTGCCGATCGATGTGATCGTTCGCGGCATGTCGGCGCTGCGGCCCGGGATCAAGGGTTTGAGCGAGAACATCCGGGTCCGGTCGATCGTCGGCCGTTTTCTCGAACATAGCCGGATTTTCTACTTCGCGAATGGCGGGGACGAGGAGATCTACTGCGGGAGCGCTGATTGGCTGGGGCGGAACTTCTTCGAGCGCTGCGAGGTGGTCTTCCCCATTAAAGAGAAGCACTTGAAGGCCCGTCTGCGGGACGAGATTCTGGCGGCGTTCCTGGCCGACAACGTCAAAACCCGGCTGGAGGGCCCGGACGGCTCCTATTACTACGCCAATACCGTCGAGCCGTACAAGTCGGCGCCCGTGTTCGAGGCGCAAAGCTTCCTGATGCGGCTGGCGGAAGGCAAGGCGAGCGTGAGCGATATCCCGAAATATACCCCGCCCGCCGCCGCCGAGCTTGCGCCGGCGAAGCCGAAGCGCGCCCTGCCGGCCAAGAAGGCCGCGGCCAACAAGAGCACGCCGGAAGCCAAGCCAACCGAGGACGCGGTGGGTCTCTAGAGCCGTCGCGGGGCTGGTTCGACTCAATGTTATTTTCAAGAAGACTGGCCCGCCAATAGCGGAGGCTATCGGCTTGCGTCCCTCATTTTCGGCCGAACTCCGCCGATATTGAATGCAGACAGCGGAGTATTCCCGGCAAAGTTGGCGCGCCCCGTTGTCATTCTTGAGGAAGGGGCGACAGCGAATGACCACCAGCGACAAATCCCCGTTTAGTTGGGCAAGCGTCGATCTCGCGAAGTCCACCGCAGAGGCGTTCAGCAAGGAATGTCGGGATTCACCGCGTTATCGTTGCTCGGGAACCGCTGAGATCGCCGAGCCTGGCTCTGCTGTGAAACACAGCGGGCAACTGCGGGACCTGAGTTTGACCGGCTGCCGAATCCTTTCCACATCCTTGGCAGGCTTGGCAGTGTCCGCGCCCGTGGAGGTTTTGCTGGATATCGACGGGCTGAAGCTGCGGCTGCCCGCCAGAGTGGTCAGAATCGGCAAGCAGGAAGGGACGGCTCTGCGCTTCGGCCATCTTTCCCCAAGGAACGCCGACCTGATCCATCAGGTCTCCAAGGAAGTTGCGGCGAGGGCGAAAGAATCGGCGAAGAAGGACGCAAAGGCGGCCGGGACGAAGGCGAAATAATCGTCGCAGATTCCGCCAATATGAGGTTCAGGCAGCGAAGCCTGCGCGTAAGGTTCACCGAGCGCAATTGTCAATTGTTGAGAGAGGGCACGGCAGCCGAATGACCACCAACGGGAAACCGAGCATCACTTGGGCGAGCGTCGATCTCGCGAAGTCCACAGCAGAGGCACACCGCACGGAATCCCGCAGCGCGCCGCGATATCGCTGCTCCGGAATAGCCGAGATCGCGGTTCCCGGCTCTTCCGCCAGCCACACCGGGCAACTTCGGGATTTGAGTTTGACTGGCTGCCGAATCATTTCGGCTTCGTTCACTCCGCTGCCCAAATCCACGGCGGTCGAGGTGCTGCTCGATATCGAGGGCCTCAAAGTGCGTCTGCCAGCCATTGTGGTGAGAAGCGAGAAGGGCGAAGGGACCGCCTTGCGTTTTGGACCTCTTTCGAAGCGCAATGCCGACTTGATTTACCAGGTATCGAGCGAAGTGGCGGCGAAGGCGGCCAAGGTGGAAGCGGCTGCAAAAGCGCACGAGGAGGCGGCGCAAGCGGCGGTGGCCAAGCTCAAATAGGCGCCGGTCTCGCGCTGCGCTCTACGCCAACGGGCCAGTACAATGATGGTGTGGCCACCGCTGTCGAGTCCGCGACTACGATTGAAGCAGCTGCGGCGCCGATTCAAGCAGCTGCGGCGCCGATTCAAGCGGCCGCGGCGCCAAAGCGGTTGTCGCCCTGGGAGGCCTGGCACCTGCTCAGCCTGGACGCCCCCTCGGTCGCCGCGCTTTGGGCTTGTTTTTTTGCGCGGACGATGCGCGTCAGCCTCCCCTGGCACGCGCCCCTGATGCTCGCCCTCGGCACCTGGCTGATCTATGTGGCCGACCGGCTGCTCGACGGATTCCTCCTCAAACCGGAAGCCCAACTCCGGCTGCGGCACCTTTTCCACGCCCGCCACCGGCTTTCCTTTCTCTGCGCGGCTGCCATCTCCTCGGGGACCTTAGTATGGCTGATCGTCGCTAAGATGTCTCCCATCGCCCGCCGCGAAGACACCCTGCTTTTCCTGTTGTCGCTGCTTTATCTGTTCTGCGTCCACAAACCAAACGGCGCAAGTCGGTCCTGGCTTCCCAAGGAGCTAGCCGTCGGCATCGTCTTCGCCGCCGCCACCGCCGTGCCAACCTGGTCGCGGATCCCATCCGACCGCCTTGCGCTGATGCCGGCTGTGGCTCTCTTCGCGGCCCTCTGCTGGTTGAACTGCATCGCCATCGAGCGCTGGGAGAATGATCTCGCGCCCGACGGCCTCGCCAAAGCGAACGCAACGACTCGCTGGACCGCCAACCATCTGACGCAGATGGCGATCACCCTGGTCGTTGTTTCTGGATGGATGGGAGGGATCTCAGGAATGCATTCCTCGCCAGTGATGTCGTCTTACGCGGCCACAATGCTTTCCTGCCTGCTATTCGTCGGGGTCGACCGTGCCAAGGCGAGCTTTTCAGCGATCAGCCTGCGAATTCTCGCCGATTTGGCTTTGCTTACGCCCGTTCTTTTCTTGCCGTTCATGCCGCGATGAAGTCCGCCAATTTCGACCCCATCGCCCGGCCCTACCGCTGGCTCGAATATCTGAGCTTTGGCCCGTTCCTCGAACGTTGCCGCTATCGTTGGGTTGAGAAACTGGCAAACCGCCGACACGCGCTCGTCCTCGGCGATGGGGACGGTCGTTTTACGGCGCGGCTTCTGGCCAGCAATCGGGAGATCCAGGCGGTCGCTGTCGATTCCAGCGGCGAAATGCTCAGACTGCTGACGCAGAGGGTCGCGGGCCTCGGCGAGGAGGCTGCGGCGCGACTACAAACCTGGCGCGGAGACGCCGTGGCGTTCGACCCGCAAGTCGTGCCAAACAAAGCACAATACGACTTGATCGCCACCCACTTTTTCCTCGATTGCCTGAGCGGCGACGAAGTCTGCTCGCTGATCGGCAGCCTCGCGCCTCACCTGGCGCCGGACGCGATCTGGCTCGTGTCCGAGTTCGCCATCCCGAAGGGTGAGCCGCTTGGATTCGCCGCCCGACTGCTCATCGCTTGGCTTTATTTCTGCTTTGGCCGGATCACCGGCTTGCAAGTGCGGCGATTGCCGGACTATGCGGCCGCCCTTCGCGCCGCGGGATTCGCTGTGGGTGATCGGAA
>Ga0116226_10007217_pt1 | contig 10014 bp, 9 predicted proteins | sample S1TSphfallax_FD_89692 | JGI IMG/M metagenome (GOLD analysis project Ga0116226, IMG submission 89692) | Host-associated microbial communities from peat moss isolated from Minnesota, USA - S1T2_Fa - Sphagnum fallax MG | ecosystem: Host-associated > Plants > Peat moss > Unclassified | place: USA...
AGGCCTCCAAGCCCGCCATGGAGCTCATCACCCGCCACGAGATCAACTGGACCATCGTCGCCGCCGCGACCCCCGCCTGGGCCGCCCTCGTCTTCCCCAACGACGAACCAGCCACCGCCCTCGCCAAGCTCTGGGAGGCCATCTTCGCCAGCTCCCGCATAACCGGCACGGACCCCATCGCCGCCTGGAAGCAGCACAACGCCAACCTCAAGCAGCGCGTCCAGCTCCTCAACGACAAGCGCTTCCACGCCCTCCGCTTCTACACCCCCGACGACGCCACCGACCTCACCGTCGGCCTCGCCGACCAGCACCTCTGGGCCGGCGGCGGAACCTCCTCCGGCAACGGCGTCTTCTGCAACCCCAACATCCCCACCGAAGAGTGCTTCACCACCCCCCACAAACACCGCGTCAACGGCCACGTCTCGGCCTCCAAGCCCCTCTCCCACCAGGGCACGCTCATTGAAAACATCCGCTGCACCTTCGTCGACGGCAAGATCGTCTCCGCCACCGCAACCGCCGGCGAAGAGGCCATCAACAAGCTCATCGCCACCGACGAAGGCGCCCGCCAGCTCGGCGAAGTAGCCCTCGTCCCCAACCCCTCCCCCATCGCCCAATCCGGCGTCCTCTTCTGGAACACCCTCTTCGACGAGAACGCCGCCAGCCACATCGCCCTCGGCCAGGCCTACTCCACCTGCCTCATCGGCGGCGAAAAAATGTCCACCGAACAACTCTCCGCGCTAGGCGCCAACGAAAGCCTCATCCACGTCGACTGGATGATAGGCGGCCCCACCATGAACGTAGACGGCCTAACCCCCGAAGGCAACCCCGAACCCCTCATGCGCAACGGCGACTGGGTGTGACGAGCGTACCCCACAGCTCCGCGTTGAAGGGTACGGGCTTCAGCCCGTACGAAAAACACCCCGCCAAATCAGGGGCTTTAGCCCCGGAGGGCCTGCTTTACAGCGCGCCCGCGTTTGCCTATCGTACGAACGTGGACTATTCGCAGATCATCACGATGGAACCAGGGAAGCGCAGCTCCAAGCCGTGTGTCCATGGGACGCGGATAACCGTCGTCGACGTACTCGAATACCTCGCGTCCGGGATGACTCATGCGGAGATACTGGCAGACTTTCCGCAGCTAACAGAAGCGGACATCCTCGCGTGTCTGGCCTTCGCTGCGGACCGCGAGAGCGAGTTAACCGCCGCGACGACTTATTCCGCCGTTTGATGATGAGTCGCGAGGCGGAATAACTTGGCAAAGGGCCCACTGTGGAGTACTGTTGACTGAATCATTTGACTCTTGTGCTACGTACCGCTGAGGATCATCGTGCCTATTGTCGTTTCGTTCGTGAATCTGAAGGGCGGCGTTGGCAAGACGACACTAGCCGTGAACTTCGCTGCCTACTGTGGTCTTATGGGAAAGAAGACCCTTCTGATCGATTTGGACCCCCAAACGAATGCCACCTTCTCTTGCATCAGCCCTGAGGCGTGGGGCAAGCATGCGAACAAGCAGGGCACCGTTGCCGATCTATTAGGCGTCAAGAACGCAAATAACGCTGAAGGAACGAAGAAGACGGCATCTCAAGTGCTGCTCAAGGACGTCCGAACGAAGGTCGATCTGATTCCGTCACACGTCGATTTGTTCCTCGTCGACCTTGAATTAGGCGGTGCTACCTCCAGAGAGACGAAACTCCGCCAGGCTCTGAAGGGTATCCAAGAGAATTACGATGTGATCGTGTGCGATTGTCCTCCAAACCTGACCATACCAACGCAAAACGCGTTGGCTATGAGCACCCACTACGTTGTACCCATTTCTCCAGACTTCCTATCCAGTCTCGGCGTGGCTCTTCTTCTGAACAGAGTAAAGAAGTTGGGTGAGGATTTAGAAAGAGATTTGGAGCTCGCGGGTATAGTAATCTCTCGGTGTGGGCGGCCTGCAATAAAGCGCGAACAGACCAAGGCGTCTCTTAGAAAACAGTTCAAGAAACTCGTTTTCCCCGGAGAACTGACAGAGCGCGTTGCCGTAGCGGGAGCTGCCCAAGATAACGTGTCCGTATTTGAAACGACAGACGCATCCGCAAAGGCGGAATTCACCGCGATGTGTAAGGCAATTGCGAAAAAGGTAGGAATCTAGAGTGACGACATTCGAACTAGCCGGGATTTTAGAGGAGCTGGCAAGAATTCTCCGCAAACTGCCGGATGCAAAGTTGGACTCTACAGCAATTTCCTCCATGACAGCCACCGCAAGTCGCTCACCTAAGAGGAGTACGAGCGGAGTGAATGGAATATCGCTGGCTCGTATTTCCAAATACACGAAGTCTGAATTAATCAAACTTATAGTTGAGAACGGTGTCCCGATTAGCGTAAGAAGTAAAGATTCGGCGGAGAGCGTATTGAGGAAGCTGCGCACCTACCTCCAAGACAACGACTTCTCAAAGCGGCGGATTCGAAATCAGGTCGCGCATGGAAAAACTTCCCCCGAGCTTACAAGCGCTCTTGCATACCTCTTGAAAGATCGATATGAGTGACCTTTCGTCTGAACTTCAGGTGAACTATAAGGCGTTCAGAGCAAATCTTAGAAGCGACTTTGCTCTTGCCGAAAAGGCCCTCGACTCCGACGGAAAAGCGTTCTTTGATGCATACAGAAGACTCGCAGCCGTGAATGCTTGGAGGGCGGACGTTCTCACCGCGCTTATCAAGGATGAAGTCATGCCATTTATACTTGAGGCACAAAACGACGGCATTAGTTCGCTAGCGTTTGCAACCGTAGGAGCCTGGAGAATCAGCCTTCAGTCGCTACGCAGCATGATCGAGAATTTCATGCTTGGTCTATATTTCGCGGATCACCCAGTAGAGCACCAGCTCTGGTTGTCCGGCGGATTCAAGATAGGCTTCGGCGCATTAGCTGATTACTTTAAAACACATCCGGCTCACCACACCCTAACTGATCAGGTGGATCCGATTGGTCTTCTCCGCAGGGAATATGACACACTTTCCAAAGCTGTTCACGGTCGTGCCCCTTTTAGAATGACAAAGGACGCGGCCAGTACGCTCGTGTGCAACCCAAGTGTCGCGTTACGCGGGGCTTACCTAGCTCGCCAACGAGAGACACTTCGAAGCGTTTCGCTTCTGAATCTAATGCTTTTCGGTCAGCATCTACAAGGCACTAAACAGCAAGCTCTAAGAGGCTTGCTCTCTCACACTTTCACAGCACAAGTTAAGATGGCTATAAAAACGCAGTATCGAGTGATTTTGGGATAGGCAGCTGGTAAATTCATGCGCGACGCTTCACCAGCGCATGGGTGGGTTGCACGATATCGGCGCAGCCGCTCATTCAAGCGGGGTTACTATAAACGTGAGGCTGAAACAATGAGCGCAAACGCAATGATCGCTCTCCCCGAGCCCCTCTTCGAGAAGGTAGCCCAGCGCGCCAACACCGCTGGACTCTCCGCCGAGCAGTGGATCGAGTTCGCCGTCTCCGAGCGCCTCCGCCTCGAAGAAGCCACCTCAGAGTTCTTCTCCACGCGCGCTGCAAACGCCTCTGGACGCTCCCTCCGAGAAATCCTGAAGAACGTGGGCAACAACCCACCGATGCCGGCGACGAACTCGAAGTTTAGCCTTCGACAACGACCAACGAGAAGCCTATGAAGAACTCAAACGCCGCTCTTGACATGGATTCCGCAGAGGCCGACCCACTCCTGCCCCGCAAGCTCGACCTCTCCAAGGCCGTCCGCGGAAAGTACTACCAGCGCATGCAGGAAGGAACCAACATCGTCCTCCTCGCGCCCGACCTCATGGAGACCTTCCCCACCTCCGAAGCCGTCAACGACGCCCTCCGCAAGTACCTCACCCTCACCGCCGCCAAGCGCGCCTAGCCGCTCGCGCAAAATAAATTCCTCAAAAACAGCCCAAAAACCGCCTGTCAAGCCCCCACACACACCCAAAATCGCCAGAACCCCCATCAACACTGGCGATTTCTCTCCAAAACGAGTTGCATAGTCACTGCACCCAAATCACTAAAATAGAACTAGACACCAAAAGCCCGCCCTCCCCACCAGAGAGCGCCGCGGCTGCTGTCCACCTTCATCCCCGAGTGCGCACGAAGACTCCTAAACCGAAGATCAGACTTTGTACCACGGAAGTCCAGACCTAACTCTTCTCAATCGCATACTTTACCCCAAAAAGTATGGGGGGTGGGGGGGTACTTACCGGCCGCCCATCCGCGACCCCCACGCCACGCTATACTTTGCCTGACCGCACCTGCAAACATCCCATGACCTTCCGACTTGAGAAGCGTAGCCTCGTCTGGCTCCCGATCGCCTTCTGGCTGCTGCAGTTGGAGCTTCTCAGCGTCTGCTCGCTCTGGACGCAAAAAGGAACCACCTTCGTCGAGCGGTTCTATCTCGGCCTCGACTTCTCCAACTTCCCCGTCGCAAGCGACTTCTACTGGCGCTACCACCTCGATCCCTACTCGTTCGTCCGGTTCGTCACGCCGCCCTTCAGCCTGCTCTTCGGCCGCGCAGCCGAAGCCGCCGGTCCGCGCGGGCCGCAGGCAATGTTCCTCCTGGACGTCTTCTTCATCCTGGCTTCCGTCTGGCTGATGTCGCGCCACTTCGGCGTCAGCCTGCCTCGCCGCATCCTTCTCATGGCGACGGTCTTCGCCTTCTATCCCGCCCAGTTCTTGGTCGAGCGCGGCAACCTGGACGGCATCATGCTGTTCCTCTTCGCGCTCGCGCTCGTCGTCCGCCCGGTCTGGCTCAAGGCCTTCCTCATGGCGCTGTCCATCAACGTCAAGCTCTACACCGCGGTCGCCGCTATCGCCTGGACCCTCCGCCGAAACTGGCGAGCCGTCGCCTGGACGAGCCTCTTCACCGTCCTGCTCGTGCTTCCCTTCGCCCGTCTGCTCCCTTCCTTCGCGCACCAGATGGGCTTTCGCGCGGTCCAGCACTTTGCGGATAACCTGAGCCCGTCCGCTCTCCTCGGCTCCCTGGTCGAACATCCCTGGGTTCGGCTGCTGTACGCCGCCGCATGGTTCGCGACCCTGGTGATCGCCGTTCTCCGCGCGCAGCACCAGGACGAGTCGCGCACCCTCGCCCTCCTCACCCCTTGGATGGCGGCCCTTCCGTTGCAGGTCTGGCCCTACACAGGCCTCATGGTTTTGGCCCTCTACTGCGCCTGGCTCGCCGAGCCTCCCCGTCGCGGCGAGCACCCTGCACTGCCCCTGCGCGACATCCTGCTCGCCCTCGGCCTCAGCCTCGCCGGAACGCAACAGCACGCTCTGAACGAGACCTTCGCCGCCCATCTGCACACGCTGACCTTCTTCCCCATCTTCAATCCCCTGGGAATCGCGCTCCTGATGGCGGCGAACCTCCTCCCCTCCAAGGCCGTCGCCGAGCCCGCACCCGATGCCGGCGACGAACGCGCAGCGTAGCTCTTCGTTCGTTACCGCCCCGACACCCGCGCAAAGTCAATAAACCCGCGCGCCGGATCCGTATGCAGCAGCTTCACCTGCACCTTGTCCCCAACATCCAGCCCATCCGAGCCCTGCAACACGCGCCCTTCAAACGGCGGCCGAATCACCCGCACATAAACGCCCTTCTCGCTCGCCCCCGTAACAACGCCTGGAAAGACCTCCCCAATCCGATGCGACATCGCTACCGCCGCAACGCGCTTCTGCATCGTCCGCTCAATCTTCCGCAGCTGCGTATCCGCCTCATTGCAATGCAGCGCAATCGCTGCAAGCTCCGTATCCGAATACGGCGCAGCTTCACCCTTCGCCATCGCATGCAGCACACGCTGCGTCACCAGATCAGGAAACCGCCGGTTCGGTGCCGTCGAATGCGTATAGTCCCGCGCAGCCAACCCAAAGTGTCCCGTCGGATCATCCTCAGGCCGCATCAGCAGATACTCACCAGGTCCCATCAGCTTGATCACCGCCACCGCAAGGTCCGGATAATGCACCGCATCCTGCGCTCGCCGCTCCTCCAGAAAGTTGTTCAGCGCCATCGAATCCGGTTCCGCGGGCAGCGTTGTCCCATGCTGCTGCGCCAGCGCCACAATCCGGTCCCAACGCTTCGGCACCACCACAACCCGCTGCAACCCGCTCCGATTCCCTCGCCGCAGCGCACGCGCCATCACGCCATTCGCCGCAACCATCAAGTCCTCGATCAGGTTCATCGCACGGTTCTGCACCGCCTCCGTCACATCGATCACGCGCCCATCCACAACCACCGGATCAGCCTCAGCCTTATGGAACTCCAGCGCTCCATTCGCCACACGAGCCGCATGCAGCGCCTGCGCCGCCTCATCCTGCAGCTTCAACTGCGCGGCAAACTCCGCCGCATCGAAGTTGCCAGCCTCATGCTCCCGCGCCGAATCCGACCGCAGCGACAAGACATCCTCATCCACCACACCTGCAGCCGTCTTCTCCAGCCAAGGCCCAACGCGCGAATAAGCCAACTGCGCCCGGTTCCGCACCAGCGCCAGCGACACGCTCTCATCCACCAGCGTTCCCGCAGGCGTCACCGTAAACGTCATCATCACGGCCAAACGATCCGCATTCTCATTCAGCGACGTCAGCCCCGTCGAAAGCTCCAGCGGCAACATCGGAAAGTTCTTCACCGCCGTATAGATCGTCTGCGTCTGCGCCTGCGCATGCTGGTCGATCGGCGAACCCTTCTCTACCGCAGCGGCAACATCGCCAATCGCCACGCGCAACCGAATCCCACCCGCAACCCGGTCCGCAACCTCAATCTGATCCAGGTCCCGCGAAGTATCGTTGTCGATCGACGACCACGCCAGCTCCCGCAGATCTTCCACGCCTTTCCCAGTCTGCGGCTCGGCAAACTTCGCCTCAATCGCCGCCACCTGCTCGGCGACCCCCGGACCGAACTCGGGCCTAAAACCAGCCGCATGCATCTCGTCCAACGCCGCGCGGGCCAGATCGAACGGACGGCCATCATGAATCACAGTATGTGAAGAAGTAGGAGCTGCGGGGCCAAGATGCGAGGGTTGCGTGTGCTGCGTGCCGTGTTCAGACATGGCTGGCAGACTACCACGGTCGCAATATGCGCGGCCAAACACTCTCCTGAGAGATAATAAAGGCTATGGTTAGGCCCTGTTTTCTCGTCATCGACCGTGAGTACTCCGGCAGCATCTCCACCCGCAAGCTGGTCATCGAGACCGCAAAGTTCAACGTCATCACCGCGTACAGCGCTCAAGAGGCGCTGGAGACGCTGGATATGTATCCGCGCATCCACGGCGTCGTACTCGACTCCGGCATCCGTGATATGCTCTGCTGCGACCTGGTCGCGGGCATCAAAGCGCGCCAGCCAAAGCTCCCCGTCATCGTCATCAGCTCGCCCGGAACGCATGAGTGCGACGGTGCCGACTACCAGCTCGAAACCTTCGAGCCGGCGCGCCTGCTCAACCTGCTCCAGTCGCTCGTTCCGGTCGAAGCCGCCGAGATCGAACGGCGCAACGAGCAGCTCAACCAGATCATGCCCTAAATAATTACCAACGCGCATGTCGTCCATGCGACATAGCGCCATTTCTGCATCCTATCGCCTAGCCACGACGCTGGCAGCGCCCGCGACGTTATCGAACAGCCCAACGGAGCGCAGCTCAATCCAGCGGATCTCAGCTTTAGGACCTCGCGACATGGATGCAGGGCTCCAACAGATCGTCGAAACGCTCCCCGACGGGATCGTCTTGCTCGACCAGAGCTGGCGGCTCACCTTCGCCAATCCCACGGCTCGACGCCTCAGCCGCATCCGGCCGGAACACCTGCTCGGCCCCACCCACTGGGAGCTCTACCCCGAAACCCTCGGAACCCCCATCGAAACCACCTACTACGAGGTGATGGAGCGCCGGGTCGAGCGGCGCATCGATGCCTTCTTCTACGAACCCTTCCAGGTGTGGCTCGATGTCCGGGTTCTCCCCATCGAAGGTGGCATCGCGCTCTACTACCGCGATGTCACCGCCACCATGAGCGCCGAGTCAGGACGCAGAGCCGCAGTCGATCAGCTGCAGCAGGTGCTGGCGGCGACCACCGACGGCATCCTTTCGCTCGACCGTGAGTACCGCATCATCTATATCAACCCCCGCGCGGAGAAGATGCTGACACCGAGCGGTGTCCTCGTCGGCAACATCCTGTGGAACGCCTTTCCGGAGACCCTCGATCCGCAGCTACCCTACCGCAAGGCCTATCAAACAGCCATGGTCGAGCGCTCACCCACCAGCTTTGAGGCCTTCTATCCAGCCCCCCTGAGCGCATGGTTTGACGTCACCGTACGGCCTTCCGGCGAAGGGATCATCATCTTCTTCCGCGATGTCACCGAACAGAAGAAGCGCGATGCCGCCCTCATCCAGAGTGAGAAGCTGGCCGCAGTAGGGCGGCTCGCCAGCTCCATCGCCCACGAGATCAACAACCCGCTCGAGTCCATCACCAACATCATCTATATCGCCCGGCAACATGCTGTCCTGCCGGAGGTGCAACACTACCTCGCGCTGGCCGACCAGGAGCTGCGCCGCGTCTCCGTGATCGCCAACCAGACCCTGCGCTTCCACAAACAGGAGAGTTCGCCGAAGGCGGTCAGCTGCGGTGAGCTCTTCGCCAGCGTCCTCAGCCTCTATGAAGGCCGCCTGCGCAACTCCGGAATCACCGTGGAAAAGCGCAAGCGAGTCGAGCGGCCGGTAGCCTGCTTTGAAGGCGACATACGTCAGGTACTCAGCAACCTGGTCTCGAACGCCATCGACGCCATGCCGCACGGCGGTCGCCTTCTGCTGCGCAGCCGCGAGGCAACCGACTGGCGCAACGGCGAAGCCTCCGGACGCAGAGGCCTGCGGCTCACCGTCGCCGACACCGGCGCAGGCATCCCCGCAGACGTCCGGTCCCGCATCATGGAGCCCTTCTTCACCACGAAGGGGACACACGGAACGGGCCTCGGCCTTTGGATCAGCGCCGGCATCCTGGACCGGCATCAAGGCAGCATGAAGCTGCGCAGCTCGCAGTCCACAAAACAACACGGAACCGTGTTCAGCCTCTTCCTTCCGTTTGATCTGCCACCCGAAGCCGAGCCCCCAAGCTAAACGGTAGCCAACACCCGCTCCCGCAGCGGAGCCAACCGGCTCTCTTCCAGCCCGTCGCGATAAAACATGTTGTACGTATCGAACGGAATCAGCCGCTTCCCATCCGGATGCGCAATATGCACGCACGTCTTCTTCACCGAGCGCAGATCGAAGCTGTGCGCATCGATAAACTGCACAATCAGAATCCGAAACAGGTTGTCATACCCCAGCGACTTCGGCGCCAGCACCTGCGGCAGGCAGCACAGTAGCTCACGCAGCGTCATCGCCTGCGCTGCGGGCGAATGGTTCGTCGCAAACAACTTGAAGATGTGGTCGCGCACCGCCGAGTCCTTCTCATACACAATCGTGTTGCGCCCCGCGTTGATCAGCACATCCGGCTCAATCATCCTCGTCAGCGGAACCACCTTCCCACCCACCTTCATCGCATACGCCATCGCCAGCGAGTCCGGATGACACGGCACCGGAATCAGGTCCTCCGGCTTGAACACGCTCGTCTGCGCCAGAATCTTCCGCCGCACCTCGCTCAGCGTCAGCCGATGCGTCGCCGCGTCATACCCCTGCAGCCGCCCCGCCTGCTGCACCGGCTGGAACGTAACCCCGCGCACACACCGCTGCTGCAGCGCAAAGTCCACCATCGCGCCCATCTCCTCATCGTTCACGCCGCGCTCCACCGTCACCACCAGCGTCGTCGAAACATTCAGCCGATTCAGCTTCTCCAGCGCCTTCTCCCGAATCCCGCGCAGGTCCGCACCACGCAGCTGCATCAGCGGATCGCGCCGCAGCGAATCGAACTGCAGATACAACTCGAACTCCGGCATATACCCAGCCAGCCGCTCCGCAAAGCCATCTTCCGTAGCAATGCGTATCCCATTCGTGTTCACCATCAGGTGCTTGATCGGCCGCCGCTTCGCCGCATCCAGCACC
>Ga0116226_10007220_pt1 | contig 10013 bp, 6 predicted proteins | sample S1TSphfallax_FD_89692 | JGI IMG/M metagenome (GOLD analysis project Ga0116226, IMG submission 89692) | Host-associated microbial communities from peat moss isolated from Minnesota, USA - S1T2_Fa - Sphagnum fallax MG | ecosystem: Host-associated > Plants > Peat moss > Unclassified | place: USA...
GGTGCGCGAGCACAAGTTCCCTGCCCATGAGTTCGGATCGCTGGATGACGTGGTGAAGGCGTTCCTGACCGAGTGCGACACCCACGAAGAGGTGCTGGCGGCGTGCTTTGGTTGCCCGGGACCGGTGCGCGACGGGCGGCTGAAGCTGACCAACCTGCCGTGGACGCTGGACAGCCGCGAACTCCAGCGGTCCCTGGGGATTGAACACATCTTCCTGATCAACGACCTGGAGGCGAACGGGCACGGTATCCCTGAGTTGGCACAGGAGAGCCTGGTGACGCTGCAACAGGGCGACCCGCAGGGCGTAGGCCACCGCGGGTTGATATCGGCGGGTACCGGGCTGGGCGAGGCGCTGCTGATCTGGGACGCGAAGTCGCAGACCCACCAGCCGGTCCCGTCCGAGGGCGGGCACGGGGACTTTGCGGCGCGGAACCCGCGCGAGATTGCGCTGCTGGAGTACCTGCAACGGACGCTGAACGGGCGGGTGAGCCTGGAGCGGGTGGTCTCGGGGATCGGCATCAAGAACGTCTACGCGTTTTTGCGCGACGACGTGAAGATGGAGGAGCCGAAGTGGCTGCAGGAGCGGATGGCCACCGAGGACCCGAACGCCGTGATCGGCCAGTGCGGCGAGGACGGAAGCAGTGAGATCTGCGCGGAGACGCTGCGGATGTTCGCGGCGGCATACGGCGCGGAGGCGGGGAACGTGGCGCTGAAGGTGTTGGCGATGGGCGGCGTGTATCTGGGCGGGGGAATCGCGCCGAAGATTCTGAAGACGATGCAGAACGGTGAGTTTCTGCGGGCGTTTCTCGACAAGGGAAGGCTCTCGCCGCTGCTGCACAGTGTGCCGGTGCGGGTGATTCTGGACGACACGTGCGCTCTGCTCGGAGCGGCGGCTTATGCGGAGGCGCGGGCGGCGGAGCTCTCGGGGCGCTCCGAGCGGGCGGCATCGTGACGGGCAGCGCACGAGAGCGGTTTGTGCTGCCGCCGCGCGTGGTGCTGGCCGTCGTGCTGGCGGTGGCGGGCGTGTTCTCGGTCTACTCCTCGGCGCTGGCGCTGTGGGGGTTGTGGACGAACGATCCGCTGAAGTCGATCGGTGGGTTTATTCCGGTGGTGAGCCTGGTGCTGGTGCTGCGCGTGTGGCGCAGCCTTGACTGGGAGATGGACGGCAGCTGGTGGGGGCTTGCGCTGATCGCGGTGACCAGCGCGGCGGTGCATCTGCGCGACCACGCGATTCTGGAGTTTGTGATCGGGCCGTCGTGGTCGATCTTTCTGCCGCCGCACTCGCTGGTGGCGTTCTGTTATGCGGCCGGGATTGTGCTTTTGTTTGGCGGGCCGCGGCTGTTTCGTGCGGCGCTGTTTCCGGTGGTGCTGATGTGGTTCGTCAACCCGGTGCCGAACTTCTTTACGCTGCATATCGACCTGCCGCTGCAGCATGTGTCGAGCCTGATCGCGCGGGCGTTCGCCCATGCGATGGGGCAGAAGCTGACCTCGGACCAGCTGCGGCTGATGTTTACGCCGGACTTCGGGATGTTCATCGCGCCGGGCTGCAACGGGATACGCGGCGCGGTGACGATGGGGTTCATCGCGCTGATCGCGGGGTATGTGTACAGGTTCCGCACGCGGATGTGGGTGCTTGTGGTGGCCGGCGCGGTGATGCTGGGGTATGTGTTCAACCTGGTGCGGCTGTGCACCTTGGTGCTGTACTACCTGGTGGCGCTGCATATCCGGTGGCTGCAGACGCGCGCGGAGATGGGCGACTACGTGATCGGCGCGTGTCTGTTCTTTGTGGCAACGGCGCTGCTGTTTACGGTGATCCAGCGGCTGAGCCCGGATGGCAATCTGCGGCCGCCGCAGCTGCAGCGGTCGGCGGTGACTGCTTCGCAGCCGAGTTCGGGGGGCTTTGCGCTGCGCTTCGCGGCGTTGGCGGTGGTGCTGGCGCTGGGCAGCTTCAGCTATGCGCGCGGGCTGGTGGAGCAGGCGTTGCATCCTCGGCCGGCGACCGACGAGAAGGCGCTGGGGCTGTTTCCGAAGCAGGTGGGGCGCTATCATCTGGTGCGCGAGTGGAACGAGTATATGGTGACGGGGCCGCTGATCTTCTACTGGGCCGACTACGCGCTGGACCGGCCGGACCAGGCGTCGAAGGCCAGCGGCGCGGTGCTCTCGGCGGCCGACCAGGCGGGTGTGCCGAACTTGTCGGGCAATGATGAGGCTGTGGTGTCGGTGGGGATCTCGACGCTAGGCGCGCACGATACGCTGCTGTGCCACTCGGCGCGCGGCGAGGACTGGTTGTGGCACGGCAACCTGGAGTTTGCGACGGCAGGGCCGGCGACGAGCTTCAGCGGGTCGTTCTTCAACGACGGCGCGGAGCAGTACATGGAGGCGACGACGCTGTGCTCCGGAGACAGCTGCGGGCAGTTCAGCACCGACCGGCGGCACTTCGGGTTCGTCTACAGCCGGCCGGAGCCGGGCGCGCTGCTGGGGCAGGAGCCCGGCAAGCCGATCCCGATTCTGCTGCGCACCGAGACGGCCGATACGGCGATGGCTTCGGACCTGGCGCGCGCCGAGCTGACGGCGAACCTGCGCAACTTTCTCGCCGGGGCCGACCTCGCCCTGTTCACAAAGCCCTATCGTTCGTTAACCGGATTCCGGTAGTATCTTCGCAATGAAGATGCTCTTTCCGGCCATGTATTTCAAGATCAGCCTTGGCGCTTTTGGTTTAGTTGCGCTGGCGACGATCAGCGGTTGCGGCTCGACGCCGACGACGGTTGTTACACCGCCGGTCATCCCGCCTGTCAGCACCGAGGTCAACAAGTGTTCGGGCACGAGCCTGACCAGTCCCGCGCAACCTACGCCGACCGCGAACTACACGGGCACCGTGTTCACGGGCACGGTCAAGGCCGGGTCGCAGCCGCTGATCGGGTCGCATGTACAGCTTTACGCGGCCGGTGCGACGGGCAATGGGTCCGCGCCCACCGCGCTGCTAAGCACGGCGCTAGTTACCGGCGCGAATGGCACGTTCAGCGTGCCGGCGTATACGTGCCCGGAGAGCAACTCGGTGTTGTATGCGGTGGCGACGGGCGGCAGCACGACGGTGAACGGCGCGTCGAACACGGCGGCTGAGCTGGCCACGGTGGTAGGCAGCTGCAACGCGGTGAGCGGGTCGACGGCGGTGACGGTGGATGAGGCGACGACCGTCGCGACGGCCTACGCGATGGCGCAGTTTCTGGCCACGGGCGCAAAGATCGGAGCGAGTGCTACCAACAGCAGCGGCATCGGGCTGGCGGCGGCGACGGCGGCCAATCTGGTGAATACGGCGACGGGTGTTGCGCCGGGAGCGAACTTTCCGCCCACGGGTACGGCGCCTTCGGCCAAGCTGAACACGCTGGCGAACCTGCTGAATGCTTGTGTCGTGGGCGGGTCATCGAGCGGAGGTTGTACGCAGCTGTTTGCCGCGACCAAGGTGGGCGGTACAGCGCCGTCGAACACGATGGACGCGGTGATGAACCTGGTGAAGCAGCCGGGCACGAATGTGGGCACGCTGTATACGCTGGGCGTCGGAGCGACGGCGTACACGCCCGCGCTGACGGCTGTGCCAGCGGACTGGGTGCTGACGGTGACGTATGGCGGCGGCGGGATGAATGACCCGTCGGCGCTGTCGATCGACTCGAAGGGCAATGTGTGGGTGGCGAACTACTTCAACCACGTCAGCGTCTTCGGCAATACGGGGATCCCTGTTGCGGCGAACGGTTATACGGACACCAGCCTGTTGGAATCCTACGGCGGTGCGGTGAATGTTACCGACAACTTCTGGGCGACGAACGAGCAGGGTGGCAGCAACGGGTTTGGATCGATCTCGACGTACAGCTTCACCGGGTCGCAGGGCGCCTTTGATGGCGGGGGGCTGAACTTCCCTCTCGCGGCGGCCTTTGACCCGAGCGGTGTCGGTTGGGTGGTCGATTATGGGGACTCGGCGGTGTCGTTGTACTCGCCAGCCAAAGCTTCGGTTGCCGGCAGCAACGGATATCAGTCGTCGCATCTGGTCTTTCCGGTGGCAGTGGCGACCGATGCTGACTGCAACGCGTATGTTGCGAACCAGTCCTCCAACACCATCACGCGCGTCGCGGGAGACGGCTCCAGCTTTACCGACTTCGTAGTGGGCAACGGGCCTTCGGGCGTTGCGATCGATGCGAGTGGCGCTGTTTGGTCGGCGAATTACTATGGCGACAGCGTTGGGCTGGTGACGGGCGGCGTGACGGTGGCCTCGGGCGCGGGCTTTACGGGTGGCGGCATCGACCATCCGCAGGGGATCGCGGCGGACGGCGCAGGGACGGTCTGGGTGGCAAACTATCGCGGGCTGGGGTTCTCGGAGCTGGCGGGGTCGACGGCTTCGTCACCGGGGGCTGTGCTCTCACCAGCGAACGGATGGGCAGCCGACGCCGGGATGGTCGAGCCGTTTGCACTGGCGATCGATGCGAGCGGGAACATCTGGGTGTCTAACTTCGGGAGCAGCACGGTCGACGAGTTCGTCGGGATCGCGGTGCCGGTGAAGACGCCGCTGCTGGGGCCGGTGCGGGTGCCTTAGGAGACAGGGGTTAGGGGTTAGGGATTAGAAATGCATCGTCTAATCGCTAAGCCCTCTCTTCAGTTGATGCGGAAGCGTTCGCGCATGAGGCGCTGGAAGCGTGGGCGCCAGATGAGGTCGTAGGCGAGTTCTTTGCCGGGGAACATGGCGAGCGCTGCGTTGCGGGCGTCGGCGATCATCTGCGAGGCTTCGTCGACGCTGAGCGAGCCGTCTTGGGCGACGGTCTGCATGACCAGGTTCATCATCATCTGGAGGCGGCGCAGCAGGCGGGCCTCTTCGAGCTCGGCGGGGGATTTGGTCGCGGGTTGGGCGGCTGGAGCGGGTGCGGGCTGAGTGGTGTCTTGCAATCGCGGCTCCTGGGATGCGGATTGGGCGTTGCCGGTATTGAGCCTTTCTATCACTTCGATGCTGTGGATTGGGAGGAGATTCTTCCGTCGGGCGTGAGCAGGAAGGTCTCGGAGCCCTGGCGGTCGGTGCGGAAGGTGCGGGTGTGGATGGCTTCGAGGCGGGCGAGGATCTCGGCGCGGGGGTGGCCGAAGGTGTTGTGGCGGCCGACGCTGATGATGGCGTCCTGGGGTGAGACGGCGGCGAGGAAGTCCGGGTTGGTCGAGGTGCGGCTGCCGTGGTGGCCGACCTTGAGCAGCGTGACGGGTGCGAGGCGGTGATGCTCTAGCATGGCGGCTTCGCTGGGCGCTTCGGCGTCGCCTTCGAGCAGGACGCTGGCGAGGCCGTCGTCGAGGCGGAGGACGAGCGAGTCGTCGTTTACGGGCGCGCCCGGGTTGGCGTAGGCAGGTTCAGGGGCGAGCACGTTGGCGTCGAGACCGGCCCAAGCGAAGTGGTCGCCGGCGTGAAGGCGATAGATGGGGATGCGGAGCTCGGCGGCCTCGGCGAGGACGGCGCGGAAGGCGGGTGAGTCGCCGGGTTCGATGGAGATCCAGAGGGCGCGCGGGTGGAGATCGCGGAGGACGGCGGGCAAGCCGCCCATGTGGTCGGAGTGCGCGTGGGTGAGCAGGACGGCGTCGAGGCGGCGGATGCGGCGGGACCAAAGGTAAGGCGCGACGACCTCTTCGCCGATGTCGTAGTTGGAGGTTGGGACGAATGGGCCGCGGCCGACGGGGCCGCCGGCGTCGACGAGCAGGGTTTGCCCAGTGGGCGCGACGACCAGCAGCGAGTCGCCCTGGCCGACGTCGAGTGCGGTGACTTCGAGCGCGCCCGGATGCAGCAGCGGCGTACTTGGGTAGAGTGCGGCGACGGGAACAAGCAGCGTGGCGGCGAGGCCGGCGGTGAGGAGCCAACGGTTGTGGGCGCGGAGCAGGATGCAGGCCAGCGCGATGGCGACGCAGGCGATGGCGATGGCTGCGGGAAGTGGACCTGGTGTGCGGAGGTCGGCGATCTGGAGGTGCTGGAGGCGGTCGACCGTGAAGCGCATGAGGTGGAAGACGAGGGCGGCGATGGCGGCGGGAACGAGCGCCAGCCAGGAGCTGATGAGTGAGCAGAGGAACATCGCCACCGCGGAGCAGAGGACGACGGCGAGCAGCGGGATGTCGACGAGGTTGAGCGGCAGCGCGACGACCGTGGCGCGGTGGAAGTAGAGCCCCATCGGAAGCACCATGCAGAGCTCGGCGGCGAGGCTGATGATCAGCGCTTCGGCGAGGCGCAGCGTTGCGTGGAACAGCCAGACGGGCAGGTTGCGCAGGCGCGGATGCAGCAGGTCCGAGCAGAGCTCGCAGGCCATGCGGAGGCGGACGCGGAGTTGGGCGAGCGTTGGATGGATGTGCGCGTCGAGCTCGATGATGTTGAGGGAGCTGATGGCGCGCAGCTGTGGAGCGAGCCAGCGCGCGATGAGCGGGTTGGCGATGCCGGCGACGGCGACGATGACGAGGAAGGTCATCTGGAAGCTGGCCTCGAAGAGGGCGCGCGGGTCGAGCGCGAGCACGATCAGCGAGGCAGCGCCGAGCGCCTGCAGCGGCGCGATGCGGCGGTCGAACCAGCGCGCGATGAGGTAGACGCTGGTCATCAGCAGCGCGCGCTGCGAAGGGACGCCGAAGCCGGTGAGCAGCGTGTAGGCCGCTGCTGCGGCGATGGTGATGAGGACGGCTGCGCCTTCGGGCAGGCGCAGGCGGCGGAGCAGGCGGAAGAGCGCGGCGGCGAGCAGAGCGACGTGCAGGCCGGAGACGACGAAGAGGTGGAACGTTCCGGTGCGCTCGAAGCCGGTGCGCAGCGCCTGCGTGAGGCGGGTGCGGTCGCCGAAGAGCATCGCGTTGAGCAGCGCTGCGTCCTCCTGCGTGAGTCGCGCGGCGTGCGGCAGCAGGCGGTTGGCCGGCGTGCTGACGAAGGCTTCGAGGCGGCCTGCGGCCCAGGTTTGTGCTGCGTAGATTCGGCAGCGGAGGTGCGTCATCGAGCGCGCTGGCGCGGGTTCGATGCGGACACGCGCGGACGGCGCGCTGGCCAACGCTCCGATGCCTTGGCCGAGCAGGTAGTCGGCGTAGGAGAACGCGCCGGACGTGCGATAGGTGTCCGGCGTGCGCAGGCGCAGTGGAACGGTGAGCGTGTCGCCGCAGTGCAGGTTGAGCGGCGCGCCGGTGAGGCTGATGCGGACGCCGCCGGTTGTTGGCTGCATCGTCGATGTGTCGGGCGTTACTTCTTCGACGGCGGCGACGGCGAGGTCGATGGATTGGGTTGAGGGCGCGGCGTCGAGCTCCCAGGCGTCTTCGTCGGAGAAGGACGGTTGCGGCGCGTTGTTTTGTAGCGTGTGCGCGGGCAGGCCGCGGACGCGGACGACGGTTCCGCGTACGTCGCGGCTGAGGCCGTCGGCGAAGCGCTGGAGCGCGTGTTGCGTCGGCACGGGCGGCTCGATCTGCGCGCACCAGCAGCCGACGGCGATCCAGACGGCGAGCGCTGGCAGCAGCGCGATGCGCGGTGCTTGGCGCAGGCTGAGGACGGCCAGCGCGAAGAGCAGCGCGGTGGCGAAGGCGAGCTGCGCTGGCGGATGCCAGCGGTGCGCGAGCAGGTCGCCTGCGGCGAAGCAGAGTGCTGCGGCGACCAGCGGAATCCGGCGCAGCGGCAGCGGTTGCACGCGCGCGGGCGAGTTCATCCAGAATGTAGAGGCGCCGACAGCCTGCATGGGAAGCGCACCCTGCGAACCGAGTTGATTGTGAGGGTAGATGCTTATGGCTCCGGAGGCAAATGTCCTCCGGGGCTGAAGCCCCTAATTTTTCTCGCTTCCAATGGACGGGCTGAAGCCCGTCCCCTTCAAAGCTGTAGCCTTCTCCTTCAACTCTGAAGCCCGGCTCCTTTCTGGCGGGGCGGTATTCTTAGGTCATGGTTTCTGTGGATCAGCCGGCGATGAATTATTTTGCTTACTTCTCGGAGATCGAGGAGCACTTCAGCCGCCGGCGGGGGTCGATTTTGTTGTTGAATACGCTGGACTGGGCGCTGATTGAGACGTGGCGCGAGGCCGGCGTACCGCTGGAGGCCGTGCTGCGCGGCATCGATGCGGCGTTCGACAAGTATGAGGCGCGGTCGCACAAGGCCGGCGGCAAGATCCGCAAGGTGAACGGTCTTGCGTGGTGCGCGCAGGCCGTGTTGCAGGCGGCCGAAGAGCTGGTTGAGGCTTCGACCGGGCTTGCGCCGGTGAAGGCGAAGCAGGATGCGGGCTTCGAGGCCGAGCGCGTTGCGGTGTTTCTGGAGCGTAATGCTGAGGCCGTCGATGCTGCCGGGTTTGGCGAGACCGCAGAGCGGTTGCGCGAGTTGGCGGTTGCGATGCGCGGGCCGGAGCCGATGCCGCTCGACGAGCTGGACCGCGTGCTGACCGTGCTCGAAGAGAAGCTGCTGCTAGCGCTGCAGGCTGCGGCCAGCGAGCAAGAGCTGGTTGCGCTGAAGGCCGAGGCGGAGCGGGCGCTGGCTCCGTATCGGGCGAAGATCGGCGCGGTGCAGCTGAAGCAGATCCATGCGCAGTTTTTGCAGAAGCGGCTGCTGGAGGCGCGTGGGTTGCCGCGGCTGAGCTTGTTTTATATGGGGCACGCGGATTGAGCGGCCTCGTGGTTGTTGGTGAGCGCGTGGCTGCGCCGTGCCCGCACTTTGGTGCTTGCGGCGGTTGCCAGCTGCAGGATGTTGCGTATGCGGCGCAGCTGGCGGCGAAGCGGGAGCGGTTGGTTGCGTTGTTGTCTGCGGCGGGCCTGGTTGAGCTGCCGGAGATCAACGTTCATGCGGGTGAGGCTTATGGTTATCGCAACCGGATTCGGCTGCGGGTGCTGCGGGTTGGTGAGGCGTTTGCGTTGGGCTATAACGCCGTCGGGGGCGATCCGATGGCGATTTCGGTTTGTTTGATCGCTGCGCCGGAGCTTTGGGCTGCGGCGCAGGCTTTGCTGGCTGCGGCGCAGGCCGACCGCGATGCAGCGGCGTGGTTCGCGGCGGCGAGCGAGGTTGAGTTGTTTGCGAACGATGCGCTGTCGCAGGTGCAGGTGACGTTGTTGTGCGCGCCGCGCACGAAGCTGACGCAGGAGAGCTTTGCGCGGGCGTTTGCGGCGTTTCAGTCGCAGGTGCCGGAGCTGGTTGGCGCTGGCGCGGTTGCGGCTGATCCTCGGACCGGGCCGACCGGGCGCGTGCTGGCGTCGGCTGGTGCGGCGGGGTTGATGGTTCGCGTGGGCCAGGAGGCGTACTGGGTGACACGCGGCGGATTTTTTCAGGTGAACCGGTTCCTGGTGGAGCGACTGGTGCAGCTGGTTGCGGACGGGCGTTCGGGGGAGCTGGCCTGGGACCTTTACGCCGGCGTCGGTTTGTTTTCGCGGGTGCTGGCGCGGAGTTTTGCGCGTGTGACCGCGGTGGAGGCGAACACCGTTGCGAGTGCGGACAACCGGGCGGCGTTGGCGAAGATTGGGTCGGGTCATCGCGCTGAGACCGCGACGACGGTTGAGTTTTTGCGGCGCGCCGTGGTGGAGCGCGAGCGGCCGGAGCTGGTGGTGCTCGACCCGCCGCGGGCCGGCGCCGGGCTGGAGGCGTGCGCGCTGCTGGTCCGGTTGCGGCCGCGGACGGTGGTGTATGTGTCGTGCGATCCGGCGACGCTGGCGCGCGATCTGGCGGCGTTCGAGGATGCGTACGAGGTTACGGCGGTGCATCTGGTCGATCTGTTTCCGCAGACCGAGCATGTGGAGACGGTGGTGGTGCTGTCGGCCAGGGCGGGGTAGGATGCTACCCCCCCCTCCCCCCCATACTCTTTCGTAAAGTCTCTGTTTGCAATAGTTTAGAAAATGGGAAGCCGCTAAAGTATTGATTGCAGGTGGTTTAGATGCAAAAGTATAGAAAATAAAAGGGTTACGGGTAAAGTATTCAAAAGATTTAGGTTAGAGGTGCGTTTTTTGGGTTGTTTTGCGGTTCCGCAGCTACCCCAGGGGCTGAAGCCCCTTCTTGTTCGGTCGGTCGGCGGTGCCAA
>Ga0116226_10007221_pt1 | contig 10012 bp, 7 predicted proteins | sample S1TSphfallax_FD_89692 | JGI IMG/M metagenome (GOLD analysis project Ga0116226, IMG submission 89692) | Host-associated microbial communities from peat moss isolated from Minnesota, USA - S1T2_Fa - Sphagnum fallax MG | ecosystem: Host-associated > Plants > Peat moss > Unclassified | place: USA...
AACCTTCTTCGGGGCGGCGATGAGGCCTTCGCGCTGGGCGCGCTTGCGGGCGAGCTTGCGGGCGCGACGCACGGCTTCCGCCTTCTGGCGGGCGCGCTTCTCCGATGGCTTTTCGTAATGGACATGCCGCTTCATTTCGCGGAACGCGCCTTCGCGTTGCATCTTTTTCTTCAGGGCTTTGAGCGCCTGATCGACATTATTGTCGCGAACGAAAATCTGAACCACTCGTCCTCCAAGACCAGAATCTCTTTAAGACAGGCCCCGCGAAAAGGTCATGAAAACCCAATCTCCAGGAGGGCGAGTCCAAGAGCTAAGGGGGCGCGCATAGCAGTCGATGGGGCTTTTGTCCATCGCGCGGGCTGGGTGTATGAAGCCGCCATGACCGAAACAGGCGATTGGGCGAGCCGGACCGAGCAAGCCGTGCTGGACGCGGCGTTTCCTCTCATTCCGCGCCTCGGTTGGTCCGGGCGTCTGATGACGGCGGCGGGCGCCAAGGTGGGTCTGGATCTCGCGGACGTCGAACTCTTGCTCCCCCACGGGCCGCGCGACCTCGCCGCGCTGTATGCGCAGCGACTCGACGCGGCGGCGATCCTCAGCCTCGACGCTACCAATGCGGCTGGCCTCAAGGTGCGCGAGCGTATCGCCGCCGCGGTCCTCGCCTGGCTGGAGGCCGCCATGGCGGAGGAGGCCGTCACGCGCCGCTGGACGGGCTTTCTGGCCCTCGCGCCCAATGCGCCACTGGGCCTACGCCTCGCCTGGGCCAGCGCCGATGCGTTCTGGCGTTGGGCCGGCGACACCGCCACCGACGAGAACCACTACACCAAGCGTCTCCTCCTGGCGGAGATCCTGGTGACCACCCTGGCCATTCGCTTGGCGTCAGGGGCGGCGGCCGCCGAGGCGCATCTGGACGGCCGGATCGCGGGGGTGATGACGTTCGAGCGCTGGAAGGCGAATTTGCGGAAACCCTCCGAACTCGCCGAACGCGCCGCCGGCTTCCTTGGGCGGCTACGTTACGGGCGGGCCGCCTAAGGCGTCCAGCAACGGCCCGAGGTGGGCTTCATACTGCTTCCACCGCGCGACGCTTGTACGGTAGAGGGGCTTTCGCACCTGATTGACGCTGGCGGTCCGGACCGGCCGGCGCGTCTGGTGGAAGCTGAGGCAAGCCTCGTCCCAGTTCAGGCCGCAGAAGGCGACGAGCCGGCGCGCCTCGCCCTCAAGATCGTCCACCACGGCCTCATACTGGACCTCGATGAAGCGATCGGCGGGCAGAACCGTCCGCCAGCGGGCCATCAGCCCCTCATAGGCGCGGTAATAGAGACCGAGGTCGCGCAGATCATAGGCGAAGGGCTGGCCTCGAGAGAACTTGCGCGTGTAGCAGGAGAGGCAGGTGTCGATGGGGTCGCGCCGGCAATGTATGATGCGCGCGTTTGGCATCATCAGGCCGATCAGCCCGGCCCAGCGGAAATTGGACGGCATCTTGTCGGTTATGCGGGCCGCCTGGGGTGCGAGCGCCGCGATCTCGCGAACATAGGCCGCTCCCATGGCTGTGAAATCGGCGGTGGTGAGGGTCGCCAGCCTCTCGGCGCGCGCGATGAGCGGGAGCGAGGGCCCGACGTAATCGTTCAGGATCCTCTCCAGGTTTGGCAGTTCACCGGCGCCATGGACCTTGGGGTGTGAGGCCAGGATCTGTTCGACGAGGGTGGTGCCAGAACGCGGCATACCGACGATGAAGAGGGGTCGGTCCGAGGGATCGCCCCCATCGCCCGGGCGGGCGGCCCGCGCGCTGTCCAGGGCCTGAGCGATAGCCGTGAACTCACGGATATCGTCATCCACGTCATACTGAAGGGCGCCGCGCTTCAGCCGATTTCCCGCATTCAGGTGCGCGAAGGCGCGGTTGGCGTCGCCAATGTCTATGAAGGCCTTGCCCAGGGTAAATTCGAGGTCCAGGCGCTCCTCCGGGCTGGCCCCTGCCGTGTCCGCCGCCGCCAAGAGGTCGCTCAAGGTGTCAAGTTCGGCATCGTCTGGCGTGAAGGTCTTCAGATCGCCGCGCACTGACCAGGCGGCGGCTGAAGCGGGATTGATCCTCAGAGCGCGGTCAATGGCCGCCTTGGCCTCTTCGCCCCGGCCCGCTTCCTGAAGTGATATGGCGAGGTTGACCCACCCATCGGCGACATCCGGATTGAGCTGGACGGCGCGCTCATAGGCCGCCAGCGCTTCCGCGCTCTGGCCCAGTTCGCGCAAGGCGCCGCCCAGGTGGGCGTGGGCCTTGGAGTCGTCCGGCGCGAGGGCGACGGCGCGGCGAGACGCGTCCGCCGCCTCTCCCGGGCGGCCGAGTTCAAGCCATGTCGCGGCCAGGGCGATATGGGCCTCGGCCACCCGCGGTTCGAGGGCGAGTCGCCGTCGGCAGGACTCCAGCGCCTCCGGCCCTCGGCCGAGCGCCAGGAGGGCGGCGGCGAGGTTGGACCAGGCGTCGGCGTGATCGGCTTTCAGGCCCAAGACGCGCCGGTAGGCGTCGACGGCCTCCTCAAGCCGACCGATCCCCTGAAGCGCGACGCCCCGATTATAATGGGCCTGAGGATCGTTCGGCTGAAGGCTGAGCGCCCGTTCATAGGCCTGCAGCGCCTCTTCGTGGCGCCCGAGGCCCCGCAGCGTCACGCCGAGATTGACCAGGGCGCCGGGTGAATTCGGCCGCAGGTGAATAGCCCCGCGATAGGCCTCGACAGCGGCCTCGCCGTCGCCCAGCCGCCGCAGCGCATTGCCGAGATTATAGTGGGCCAGGGCGAATTCCGGCTTGATCGCCACGGCCCGTCGCATCAGGCGCACGCCCTCTTCCGGGGCGCCCGATTGCATGCGGACAAGGCCGAGAAGGTGCAGGCTATCGGGGTGGTCCGACGCCATGGCCAGCACCTGCCGGTAGAGGCGCTCGGCCTCGCTGAGGTCCCCGGCCTGATGCCGTGCGAACGCCTGTGCGAAGAGCGCCTCGGCCCGGTTCATGGACTCTTCCTATATGAGCCCCGCCATGACGCCTACTGGGGCTCACGTCTTGTCACCGTCGCCTCGCGGCTTCACCTTGGCCGGGACATGCTCAGGGTGGGATCAAGATCGCGCGCCGTCTTCCTTTGCGTCGCCCTGCTGGCCGCGGGCGCGCGGGCCCAGGGCGCGTCGCCGACACCGCGGCCTGAAGCGCGCACGGCGCATTATCTCGAAACTCTTCGCGACAAACCCGTGGCGCTGGCGATCTTTCTGCGCGATCTCCCTAAGGGCGGGGACCTGCACAATCATTTGGCGGGCGCGGTCTATGCGGAGAACATGATCCGATGGGGCGCCGAGGGCGGGCTGTGCGTCCGGCTGGCGAATCTAACCCTCGTCTGGCCGCCCTGTGATCCCGATCATGGCCGCCCTCTCCTGAGCCAGGCCCTGGCCGAAACGCCCGCCGTCGATCACGATCTCATCGACGCCTTTTCCATGCGCGATTTTATTCCCCAGCCGGGCCTGTCCGGCCATGACCAGTTCTTCAGGAGCTTTGATCACTTCGGCCCGGCCCTTGCCGGTCGCACGCCACAGATGATTGCGGAGGCCGCAAATCGCGCCGCGGCCGACCATGTGGATTACCTGGAGCTGATGGATTCGCCCGGCATGGCCACGGCCCGATCCCTCGCGGCGACCGCGCCCTGGCGTAATGATCCTGACGGGCTCTACGCCCAATTCGCGCCGGCCCTTACGCCTCTTGTGGAGGGGACCAAGTCGGAGATCGCGGCCAACGATCTCAAGGCCCGCCAGATCATGCGATGCGACACCGCGGGCGCCGAACCCGGCTGCCACGTGAAAATCCGTTATATCGCTCAGGTCATCCGCAACTTTCCGTCGGCCGAGGTCTTCGCTGAGATCCAGTTCGGCTACGCCCTCGCCGCCGCGGACCCCATGGTGGTCGGTGTGAACCTCGTGGGGCCGGAAGATGACCCCATCACGCTGCGCGACTATGGGACCCAGATGGCGACGCTCGCCTATATGGGCCGCCGCTATCCGATGGTGCCCCTGACGCTCCATGCCGGTGAGCTGACGGAGGGCCTGGTCCCGCCGGAGGACCTGAGGCGCCATATCCGCGACGCCGTGGAGATCGCCGGGGCCCGGCGCATCGGCCATGGCGTGGATCTGCGGTATGAGGACGGGGCGGCGGACATCTTGTCGGAGATGGCGCGGAAGAAGGTGCTGGTCGAGATCAACTTGACCAGCAATGACGTGATCCTGGGCGTAAAGGGCGAGGATCACCCCCTTTCAGCCTATCGCGCGGCCGGCGTTCCGGTAGCGCTTTCGACGGATGATGAAGGCGTCTCGCGGATCGACCTGACGCACGAGTTCGTCCGCGCGGTCCAGACCTATCGCCTCTCTTACGCCGACCTGAAGTCCCTGATCCGCAACAGCCTTGAGTTCAGCTTTTTGCCGGGGCGCAGCCTGTGGGTCGCCACCGCGCCCTATCGCCTCGATCCGGCCTGCGCCCGCGGCGAGTCCGCGGCCTGCGCCGCCATTCTGAACGCCAGCGAAAAGGCGCGCCTGGAGTGGCGGCTGGAGGGAGAGTTCAGGGTATTTGAAGCCAGGCCCTGGCCACAGTCATGACCCCTTGGAGTCGCGTCTCATGCCAATCCCGTTGATCTCACGGATCGCAAGCATCTCCCTCACGCTCCTGGCGTTTGGCGCTGGCGCGGCCATGGCGCAACGCCAGCCTGCCAGGATTCCGATCCGCGTGGTGGTGGTGACCACCTTTGAACTGGGCGCGGACACGGGCGACACCCCGGGCGAATTTCAAAACTGGGTGGAGCGCCTGCCGCTGAAGGAGACCCTGCCCTTTCCCAACGGCCCTCGTCCCCTGCGCTACAATCCTGACAAGCATGTCCTGGGCGTCGTGGTTGGCAGCGGGGCGATCAATGCGTCGGCCTCGATCATGGCGCTGGGCCTCGATCCCCGATTTGACCTGACCAAGGCCTATTGGCTGGTCGCGGGGATTGCCGGGATCGACCCGGACCTCGGCACGGTCGGGTCCGCCGCCTGGGCCGAATGGGTTGTGGACCGGGACCTGACGCACGAGATCGACGCCCGCGAAATCCCTGCCGGCTGGACCACCGGCCTCGTCCCTCTGACGCGCAGCCGTCCGTTTCAGGGGCCGCCGCCGCCCCCCGGAATATTCAGTCCCAACGCCTATCACCTCAATCCCGCCCTGGTGGGCTGGGCCTACCGGCTCACCGCCGACGTCAAGCTGGACGATACGCCGGCCCTGAAGGGCATTCGCGCCCGTTACGACGGCCATGCCGCCGCTCTTGAACCGCCTCATGTGATGAGGGGCGACGAAATCTCCTCCAGCACCTGGTGGGTCGGCTGGATGATGACCAAGTCGTCGGAAGACTGGATGCGCTATTGGACGGGCGGCAAAGGGCAGGCCGTGACCACGGCCATGGAGGATCATGGCGTCTTGAACGCCCTGAATCGGCTGGCACAGAGCGGCTTGGCGCGCACCGATAGGGTCCTTCTTCTTCGCACCGCATCCAACTTCTCCGCCCCCGGCGTGGGCGACACAGCGGCGGGCCTGTTAGCGGCGGAGGCGTCGGACAATAGCGCCACGCACCTATCCGCCTTCATCCCCGCGCTGGAGGCCGCCTACAGGGTCGGCAGCCCCGTGGTCCTCGAGCTAGCCGACCACTGGGATCGCTATCGCGACGCCGCGCCGTAACCGACTTTAGAACGCCACCGTGATCCTGCCGAGCACGCTGCGGGGCGCGCCTGGAGAAGCGTATTCGACGCCCTGGGAGGTGTAGGCCTGGGCGTAATAGTACTTGTTGAACAGATTGTTGACGTTGATCGTGAACGTGACGCTCTTGCCCCACATGCCCACCGTCTTCAACGGGAATGTCTTGGCGAGACTTGCGTCCATCACGATGTAAGCGGGAATGGTCCGGCTGTCCGGAAGCCCCGTGTCGTCGTCGGTGATGTACTGGTGGCCGATGATCCGAGTCTGTGCGTTCAGCGTGTAGCCCTGGTAATTCCATACCCCGCCGAAGGTGATCAGATATCGCGGCACGTCAGGCACGGGCTCGCCCGGTAGGACGGTCGTATCAGCGTCGCTGAGGCCGCTCCCGAGCGAGTCGGCGGTAAATTTCGAGGTATAGATGGCTTCATTATAGGAATAGTGGATATAGCCGTTCAGGTCACCGAGGTTGTCCAGCTTGACGTCGTCCGACAGCTGAATTTCGACCCCTTGATAAAGGGCGTTCCCGCCGTTGGACACATTGGTTTCGTACGTGGTCGGATTGAAACTGTCGATAAAGATGCTGCTGAAATCCTCCCGATAAACGTCCACCGAGGCGGCGAACCCGCCGTCCTGATAGCGGGCGCCGAGCTCATAATCGTTCACATGCTCGGGCTTGATAGTGATGGGCGGCGGCGTCAGGGGCGTCGAGGCCGTCGTTCCCGGCACCTGGTTGTAATAGGCGGAGATATCGGGGAATTTGATATTCTGCCCAAAGGCGAAGTTGAACGCCAGATGATCGGTGAGCTTGTAGTTCAAGCCCACGGTCGGCGCGAAATAGCTTTCTTTGTCCCGGTCCGTCCCGCCATAGGGATAGTAGAAGCCGATGTCGTCGGTATCGACCGTGCTGGCGTATTCATACTTGATGCCGGGTGTGATCGACAGGGCGTCATCGAACAGTTTGATCGTGTCCTGGATGTAACCCGAGACGAACATTCTGCGATCATGCTCGTCCCAGGCGTCGTTATAGCCGGGGGTCTCGGGCATATCGAGCGCGCCATACCAGTATTCGCGTGAGTGCAGCTCACCATAAGTGATATTTCCACCCGCGATGATCGTGTTATGCGGCAGGTCTATGGTGATTTGTGGCGTATAGCCGATGGCGAAGTTCGTATAGCCATAGAAGTGATAGGCGTTCCCCGGGTAGACACCATTCACCTTGGGGCCGAAGGTCGTCTTCGGATTATAGGTCGGGCCGAAGGGGTAATAGATCCAGTAGTCGTAACTGGCGGCCTGTCCGGGCAGTTCGTATGCGGACGTCACATCGGCGGGATTGGCGTAGGACGTGCGAATGAAGTTCTGGCCGCCGCCGAAAATCTTGTTGTCAAATGTGATATTGGGCGCGAGCTTCGCGTTGTAGCCCAGGATGACCATATATTCCGCGTCGCTGGCCTTCTCGTTCGCGACATTGATCGGGAACTGATAGAAACCCCCATCCTGTTGGAGGAGCGAAGTGGGCATTTCCAAGGGGTCATGGGAGTTATTCAGATTATAGACCGCGACCAGGCTTAGCTGGTTGCCGTTCGGCACGTCATAGAGCGCGGAATAATAGACATTGGTGTTACGGCCTTCGGTATTGGCCAGCCAGCCGTCGCTTTCGCGATGATCGTATTGAATAAGTTGCTTCAGTCCATGGTAGTCGCCGGTGTCGAGGGAGGCCTGCGTCGTATAGGAATTGAAGCTGCCATAGCTGCCGCCGATGCTGCCGCCAAAGTCGTCGCTGGGACGCTTGGGGAGAAAGTTGATGGTGCCGCCCAGGGAGTTATAGGAGTTCACGGCGGGATTATTGATCCCGTCTGTCAGGACGACGCTATCGATATTGGCTGGAATGAACAGCACGCTGTTGAACGTCGCCGCCTGGCCGGTGACGCCGCCGTTGAAGATGTCGTTGATCGCCACGCCGTCGAAGGTTTCGGCGAACTGCCCCGAGTTGAAGGCGCGGAAGAAGATATTGGCGCCGACGCCGTTCGGGCCCGTCTCGAAGGCGAAGACGGACGGCTGGTTCTGCAGCATCGTCTGCAGGCTTGCCATCGGCGAAAGGTTCTTCACGTCTTCGGCGGTAATCGTGCTCTCGGAATAGGCCGTCGTCAGCGGGACCACGCGCGGGGCGGTGGTGACCACTTCACCCTTCACGACAACGCCGCTGACGGTGGTGGCGTCCGGCGTCGCGGGCGCCGCCGCGTCCGCGGCCTTAGCGCCTGCGGCCGTGAGGCCAAGCGCCGCGACGGCCAAGGTGAATCGACCCGCCTCAGCGACCAAGGAAGAACGACGCATGAAAATCCCCCGATGGATTGGCCGGGCGATTCTCATCGCCCAGCTCTATGGCCGAGACATACGATGTCCGGTGTGAAACGCTACATGGGCAAGCTATACCTTCTCGCCGCGCGCGTGGATGAAACCTTCTTGAAGATTCCGGGGCCGGACGAGGGTCGACTGTCCAAAAAACGCGCAGCACCGTCTCATTTTCGCAACGACCTAACGAGGCGGGAACGACCTAGCCGAGCTCAGGTCGGCTGAGCCGGTTCACATGTCCCATCTTTCGACCGGGCTTGGCCTCGGCCTTCCCATAGAGCCAGAGGCGTGACTCAGGCTCCGCCGCGAACTTGGCCCAGGCCTGCGCCTCATCGCCCAGCAGATTGATCATCTCCACGGCCCGCTCGGCGCGCGTGGGGCCAAGCGGCCATCCCGCGATGGCGCGGATATGTTGCTCGAACTGGTCCACCTCGCAGCCGTCGAGGGTCCAATGGCCGGTATTGTGGACCCGGGGCGCGAATTCATTGACGAGCAGTCGCCCGTCGTCGCGCTCGAAAAGCTCGACCCCCAGAACGCCCACATAGTCGAGGGCGGTGAGCAGGGTCGCGGCGATCCGCTCGGCCTCCAGGGCGGCTTTCTCGGCCCTCCGGGCGGGGGCGGTTGTTCGCCGCAAGATACCGTTCTCATGGTGGCTTTCGGTCAGGGGATAGAGGGCGATTTCCCCATCGCGGCCCCGGGCTCCGATGATGGCCAGCTCCCGCCGAAAATCGGCGGGGGTCTCGGCGATGGCGGGACCGCTGCCAATGGCCGCCAGAGCCTGAGCGGCCTCTGCGGCGCGCCGCACCCAAATCTGGCCCTTGCCGTCATATCCGCCACGGCGTGACTTGAGCAGGAGAGGCGCGCCAAGGCGGCTCAGGGCCTCCACCAGGTCCGCTTCGCTCTCCACGGCCGCAAATCCCACGGTGGGGAGGCCCGCGTCATTCAAGAAGGTCTTTTCCACAAGGCGATCCTGGGCGACCGCCAGGGCCTGGGCGTTCGGCGCCGTCAGGGCCCCCCGCGCGGCCAGGCGCTCAAGGGCCGCCGCCGGAACGTTCTCGAACTCGAAGGTGATGACCGCGCAGGCCTTAGCGAGCTTGTCCAGGGCGGCGTGATTCTCATAGTCGGCCACCAGGGTTTTGGCGGCGACACGGCTGGCGGGAGCATTCTTATCCGGTGTCAGGATCATGACATCGAAGCCCAGGCGGGCCGCCGCAAGGCTAAGCATGCGCCCCAGTTGGCCGCCCCCCAGAATGCCAAGGGTCGCGCCGGGGGCGAGAGGAAAGGTGACAGCCGAACGCCCGCTCACGCGTCCTCCACCGTTTCGGGAACCCCGTCCGCGAGACCTTCACGATACGCGGCTATCTTTTCGGCCAGGGCGGCGTCTCCCAATGCCAGTATCCGCGCGGCCAGGAGCCCGGCGTTACGCGCCCCCGCCGCGCCGATGGCCAGGGTCGCCACGGGCACCCCGGCGGGCATCTGCACGATGGAAAGAAGGGAATCCATCCCCGCCAGGGCCTTGGACTCCACCGGCACGCCCAGAACAGGCAGGTCGGTCAGGGAGGCGGTCATGCCTGGCAGATGGGCGGCCCCGCCGGCGCCGGCGATGATCACCTTGAAGCCGGCCGCCTTGGCCCCTTTGGCGAAAGCATAGAGCCTCTCCGGCGTGCGGTGCGCCGAGACAATCTTCGCCTCATAGGCGATCCCCAAGCCATCGAGGGCTTCCGCCGCTCCCTTCATGGTGGGCCAGTCCGAACGGCTGCCCATGATGATCGCCACCGCCGGCCCCTGGCCCATGCACATCGGTCCTTAAGTCTTAAATCCTTGCGCCCGCCCCCGCGGGAGACGTTCTGCTGTTTATAGGCGTGGCGCGGTTACGGCAAAGGCGAGACGCCCAGGCTCCTTTCAAGTGAGGGCGCCGGGTTC
>Ga0116226_10007223_pt1 | contig 10012 bp, 5 predicted proteins | sample S1TSphfallax_FD_89692 | JGI IMG/M metagenome (GOLD analysis project Ga0116226, IMG submission 89692) | Host-associated microbial communities from peat moss isolated from Minnesota, USA - S1T2_Fa - Sphagnum fallax MG | ecosystem: Host-associated > Plants > Peat moss > Unclassified | place: USA...
ATTAAAGGTTTAAGGTTTTTTGTCAATTGTAAGACCACCTCTCTAGTCGTTCAGAATTGTTCTACCCACCTTTGATTTTCATATTTTGTCATCATAAAATGAGAGCACTAAGTTGTATTCTAAGCTTTCACCCGATCACCAACCTCCTTGCTCATTAGTAGCTTGAATTTTTCACTATTTCAATTATTTGTCTGTGAATAATTTCTTAAAAAACTGCCTCTAGGAAATTTGACATCATAACGTTGTTTTGAAAATTGTAACAAAGTTTCAAGTGCTCATGTAAACGCAATATAACATGCAACAACAAAATCAAAAGCAAAACATTTGTTTGTGTCATGGTGAAATTTACACAAAATAAGCAACAAAATAAAAGAAGATAAATCTAAAAAATGGGAAACTAGGAATAAATTGTCGAGCAAAAAGTTTTGGAAATTGAGAAGAAATGTTGAATTAGAAGTTTTTAGAAGTTTTGTTAAGAAATCATAAGAAATTGGAAAGTTGAAGAATGAAAATGAAGAGCTGTAGAAAATTGAAAGAAAAAAAATTGAGTTGCAAGAAATTTGTTGAACAAAAAGCTTTGTGAAGTTGATATACCAAGAAAATGAAAATAAAAAATTGTAAAAATAAAAATAAAAATTGTGAAAAGTTGTAAGAAACCATAAAAAATGGGAATGAGAAAGAAAATGTTTAAAGGAAAAAGAGGGAAAAGAAGGTCTAATGATGTTAAAAAAGGTTTAGCAATGGTGGATGTAAGTTTTAAATAATTGCTAACATTTAGAACAATGTATTTGTTTAACCTTTAGTTACCTTACTTTTTAAATAAAAGATATCCAAGTTTGAACGATGATTACCTATTTACAAGGAGTTTAGGTCTAGGTTAGTAACGTGTGTACATTTTATATGTACCTACGTAAAAAAAACATGTTGCCTTAACTTTTGGAAGTTATTTGTCATTAGGCTATCGACATGTTTGAATCGACCTCAAAAGCATGGCATGAAGTGTTGTGGTTTGGGAAATCTTAGTGTGACAAACCAAAACAAACTATTTTGTTTCATTAGGTTTATTTTGGACGATGAATCCACTTTTTCATCATCTAAAGCCCACATTCACTTTTGTTAGAGCAAAAGGGCAAGGCTATGGTTGATTGTTAAACTATTTATTTGTTTGTTCCACATTGCACATTTTATTTTCACCTCAACGTTGCATTTTCATTTTGGTTCGATTTAGCCCTCAACATCTAATCTTTTCACATGTAAAAATTTGGATATGGATTACACGCATCTAGCACGCATTTAACATGTTGTTCAATCACAGGTTAGTGGATAGCCACACATGACGCCATTAGAGATGTCATATATGCCCCTTTGTTCAAAAGAATGAATACATTGTATGGAGAAAGTGATAGTACGCCCTTACATCAAGAGTTTCAATATGAGCCATTCTCTACATGTCTCATGAGGATTAGGTCTTTGTTGTTGATGTGGTGGTTATTGGCTCAACACGAAAAATGATGGTTATAACTGTCATTAATTGATCAACAGGTGTAGTTGCGGAACTTAGCACCATTATTAATATCTGTAAGTATATAAGGCTTCATGAGGGGCACCATTTCATTCCAATAGCCCATAGTGATGCACACCGCACTTGGGCATGATATGAATCGTTTCATCAAAAAATGTGTTCGTATTTTTTCCATGATAGACAATCGAGAGATCATTTATCCTTATCTTTTTGCACTCAATTTTTTAGGTGGTGTTATTATTGTTCTTCAACATGCTTTAACCTTTGCTATGGAGAAGAAGATTGTGTTAGTAGGAAATGCTTGTTCTAGACCTCCTATTACTATTAAACCTCATAATTTGCATGCGGACGACATTAAAGGGGTGGTGGGTGAGATAGCTTCTTACCACAAGAGGGACTAGATCTCTCCCTTCTTTGGCTTTTGTGGCTAACATGTCTTTTGGCCTTTTTTTGGCCTTCCTTTTTGTTTTTTGTGTGATGGTTCCGGCCATCAATTTTTATTGGTTTTTTTGCCCCCTTGCTTCATAGATAGATGTTGTAGGTCCATGTACTAACAAATGGGGGTAACCAATTTATGTGAACTTCATGGAACATCATTTAGCATCTTTGCTTTGTTCTTCTATCCTTCTTTAACTCATCTTTGTTTACCATTCCTTCTTAAGCTTGTAAATTCACATTTGTTTGCTAATGTTTGTTGTTGTCTTTATCTTTGTCTTCAGGTTATAAACCTTTTTTTCCTTTGCTCTTGAGGTTCTTTGTTTGTCTTGATCTTCATTTCATCAAGCGAAATTTGTAGTTTTTTTTTCTGGATATATATATATATATATTCAAGTGTTGTGTTTCATCTTTGATTTCAATTTGTCTTCTTGTTCTCTCGAGAGTTGTATTCACCTTCTTTTTTTTGCATTCGTCTTTGCATGTTTATATCCACCTTTACCATCATCTTCATTTTCACATAATCCCTCCCCCTATACTGTTTTGTTTTTTCTATTTGTCTTCGTGTTCATCCTCATCTTTGACTTGATCTCATTGTTGTGAATCGAACTCCTTTTGTTTCTTGCTCTTGGGTTTTTTGTTCTCTTGCAGGTGGAGTTCTTCGTATTTGTCTTCGATGACGCCTTCTTCGGAGATTCAACTGGAGGAACCGAAAACCCTTGCAATATCCACGAACGAAATAACCGGTGATGAAGCAGACGTCTTCTTTTTTAACAAGTCTTCTTCGGAAACATTATTACCCAGATCGCACGGGGTATCGCGTACTTGCATCATCAGAAAAGTGTTTCATGGGGATCTGAAGCCCAGGAATGTGCTAGTGTCTTCAAATTCCAATCATATTACGGTCAAGATTGCAGATTTTGGACTTTCAGAGCAGGCACAGCTCCACGATTTGGACACCAGGGGCTTTACCAACAGAAAGATGTTTACTGGGATTGTCGGTACCACGCCATATGTCTAACCAAATCCTCTCACCAATAAATCTCCTGAGTCCATGTGTGCAGAATCTGTAAACCTGTCAGTGAGCCCTAAAATCATTCCCGGAGTCTATTCCGCCAAGGTAGATGTGTACAGTTTTGCTGTGACTTGTGCTGAGATCCTCACAGGACAACCTCCTTTTATGGATATTCCAAGAACAGCAATTCCACTTGCCGTGCTCAATGGAATGCGGCCCTATTTACCTCCTGATTTAGACTTTCATCTGCGAGATCTCATTCAACTTTGATTCCCACCAACAGGCCTGATTTCCAGGAAATCGTCCAGACCCTGTTAGTTTTGCAAACAATGGACAAATTGTCACAAGTAGTTGCTACTAGGCCAGCAAAGAAGAAGAAATCCTGAACTATCTGCTCTACACCAGATGATGTTGCACTTCCTCACAATCTTCAGCTGACATCTAGTAGAAGGTTCAAAATAGAGCAACAATTTTATGTCTTGCACTTTGTGATTCAAAAAATAAAACATGTAATTTAGCATTGTCACTTTTGGTTGTTAGGGATGGTGTTAATGTTAATAGTTGTTGGCGCACCTGAGGCTCCCAATACTCCTTTTGCTCTTTTTCATTCCTTTCTGGATTGGCGTTGTTGATTGTCTGATCACAAAACAACTGTTTTCTAGCTTTGGACATTCAGAGCTTTAGACACCCAAAATAAAAATTTGTGTCCTCTTCACCTCTGTCACCTTTGTAAGAAAAAAATTCTGTGTTAATTTTCCTACTTTGCCCACTGAAGCTGTGTTAGTCATCTCCTCTTTTCAGGAGATTCCACCTTTCTATTGTCTTTTTTACAGTAGCTGTTTCTTGACGGAAGGAAAGATATCAGAGAGGGAAAGTTGAAGAATAAAAGTATGTTCTGATATCTTTATGTAAAGGGAGGTCCAAACTCCAAACCTTTGAGCCTCCCAACCTTTTCAGTCATTTGCCTTAGCTGCTGCCTTTGGCTCTTTTCCCTCAAACCCAGTGATGTTCTCATGTGCAAATCTCCCTTCTCGCACAATGCACATCCACATCTCCCTTCTCGCACAATGCATCATACTCTACTCTAATTTAGCAGACCTTGGTTGAGAAATACTTACCATCTCTTGTTGTAAAAGAAAATTGTCACAGTGTGTGTATTGAGTCATTTCCAATCACTTGGTCACACCAAGTTTCAAATTTCAATATAGTGAATCGATTTGTTGTTGATTTTGTACTTGTTTGCAATAACTTGTACTTGTGGATGATTTGTCATTATTGAAGACCAAAATTTCAAAGTAATTGAATCAATCATGAAATAGGGAGCAATGTAAGGGCACGAGTATAAATGCGGTAACCACAAGAAGTTAGAACTGTTATAGTGAAGCTTGCAACTAGTAGAATAGAATTATGGAAGAGCAAAGTATCCTTATTGCAGGCAGTACAAAGTATTGGCTGCTTCTTTTCCCCTTATTGCCCATTTTCCCAGCCAAATTTGTCTGGAGGTATCTATTAGAGGCCCAAAATGTACATAACACAACCCAAAGTCTGTAATGGGCAGCACCAAAATGTGTGTGGGCGTCATTGATGGATCAGGCCAAGGACAGACAAGGAATTAAAAGAAGCAGGCAATACTTTTGTACTGCCTACAATAAGGACCCTTTGGGTTTTTAAGTCTTCCAGAGAATTACCAATACTCAAGTCAATTCATAATCGTGTAATTCTAGTGCTGAAGGTTATTGGAGCTTTTGTCATATAATTCACGTTTGCAGGGTCCCATAGGCACCATCAATTCCACTTAAGTGAAAATCTATGCAATCTTGCCTTGGTTTGAAAGACTTCCTTGAGTTTTTTAGTTGTTTAAAATTCAAACCATTTTTGGGCACATATATCAGGTATGGCAATGGTATATATATTGGTGTTGATATTGCAGAACATGTCTTCCTAATCAAGTCTTTTTTCATTATGTGGGCCACATATGTGTACTTTCATCTTGTCAATTGCATGGACTAGGGTTGGTAGTTGGTTCGTTAAGTTCCAGTCAAATGAAAATATTGAATGACTTTGCATGCAAATTAAATTTGAATCCAATTGTATTTGAACTGGATTCAATCAAAATTCCTGATTTGGTTTGAATTGAATTCAGCAAAATTATGAAAAGTCACACAATAAATTTATATTATCATATTCATATAGGTGGGTTGGTGAAAAGAGTGAGGTAGTTAGGCTTTGAATTCCACATGAAATGTTTTCATAATCCTCAAGTAGGTGACCATAATGTTGGACCTTGCTGACTCACCTATACACTGGTTCAAACACACTTCCTTTCTCAACACACTAGACTTATTCATAAAGTAAAGAAAACACAGCACCAGAACTGACTTCGATCATACACAGGGTGAGACTTAAAAAAAAAACCTGTAAGAAAGTACATTAGCATTCGACTGAGGATGAAACTCAAAAAATGATCAATTTTCATGATAAACTGGGTTTCATCCTGTCTTTCCTTTTTCCTGAGCGCCTGCACGGCTGCTACATATATTTTCTTTGCTCCTACTTGTACATCTACTATGATTACTCTCAAACCTTGGGCGTTACATGATGAGATTCAGCATTTCATACTGAGATTCAATAAATTTCATTACATTCCAGATACCACTGAAAGACACATATGGGGACTGAAAGGATGCCCAAAAGTAAGGCAAAGACACAGTGACTTTCCAGGTAACTTTAGTGTCAAGCATCAGTAAAGGACATTATCATACATGTTATCATTCTTTAAATGCTCTACTCCTGATTCTCATTTCAATTCTAGCATTTAGTGAGGACTTGCAACCACATTACAACTACTAGCTCAGAGCCTTTTAATTTGATCAATTATTGGATGCTACATAGAAACCAAACACAGTTTGCCTTATTATTTGTAACAAGCAAAAGAAACAAATTTCACAGAATATTTGCTCATCATACCTGGTAATAACACAATGTGAAGTGCACAAGGCACAGAAGGAACAGACAAAACAAAGGGTTCACAAGGCAGGAAAACCTAAGCACATCATCAATGAATTTCACATTCGACAGAGATTGTTGTATGAGCTAAACACACTGAGTGCATGAAACAATACCCTTGAAATAATTAAAACCTATCATGCCATACACATACCCTGCAATGAAAAGGTTGCCTTTTGTGTTCAGAGACAGCTAGAATAAAATTATGTACAAGAACTGTCATGAATGACTGACACCTACCTGAGACCTAAAACTACAGGGCTATTGCTCCAACCTCCTGTCTGAGAGACTTTCATGGGATGTGGGACCCAACACCGTCCTTGGCCTACTACTGCTATACAAGAGATGCCACATCCTATAGAAACTCTCATCTGTGTATAATTTACAAGACATAAAATGGCATCATTGCTAACTCATTTTGCTCCCCGAGCTGCACAATTTGGCACAAATTCTGTGTGCTAGGGATGCTTGTTGTATTGGTTGTCTCAGCTCTTCATCATCATCACTAATCAACACTTTCACAAATTTCACATCAATTTAAAGCTGAGAGAGACAGAGGAAGGCATCTAAGCAATTAGGGTTGATCTCCAGCCGAGGTTGGTCAGTCCATAGAAAAACCGTTCTGAAGATTTCAAGAGACCCGTGAGAAGCTTTGCTCTTCCTTCTGGCTCATGAGGTGGTGACCTGAAGAAAGTTGGTGAGTCCTTCACTTCCAGAACCATCTGTCCCAACTCTCGTCTAATTGCTTCTACAGTCTTCATGTCCACTGGATTTCCTGAAGCATCTGTGACATAGAATACATTGACAGCCTTGTCACCTCGAGTTGAAACATCTGCCCTTGTAACTGAGAGACCATTCTCCCGAAAGATGCGAGTCACATCTGACAAGAGCCCCACCCTGTCACTGGTACAGAGCTCCAACCTCAGACCCTGCAGAAATAACAAAAGAAGGCCACAATCAGATTTAGGTTGAGCACTTCACAAGAAATGCAGGGCTGTGACAGCATGTCAACAATCTTAGTCAAATCTAAAGGTTGAGAAAAACCCTAGCCTAAGCACAGAGATCAAAGAATCACTGTTCAAATCAAGAGACATTCATTTGATAAAACAAGGCACACCCAGAGACTGCTATAAAATGTTTAAAGATATGAAGCCTTCAACACTCCAGAAATTCCAATGTTTGTTTCCATGTTACTGAACCACACAAGATGAGATTTACCTCAGAGTATCTTCGCTCTATGGCAGCTTCCAAACACTTCTTAATGCGTCTTTCACCTTCCACATCAAGTGCACAACCATTCACATGGCGAATGTAGTATTCCTGTCAAAAGAAAACAATGCAGAAAGAGAGATTCAGACATCAAACTGATATACCTTTTTAAGTTGCTAGAGACTGCACTGCATCAGAGGTTACAAGCAAGAAGATCCATAGAAAACCACTTTCACAAGAGATTTAAGTATACCTGGACAGCATCAAAGCCTGAACAGCTGATTTTGGCATGGAACACGACAAACTGCATGTCCGTCAGAGCACAAACTGTGTCAAATAACAGCTTGGGCCGGTCTCTACACTGGACATTGACTAGAACATAACCCCTTTCATTGGTCTTATGCACTGAGATAATTGGCTTTCTTTTGTCATTCAATCTGCTGAAACACAGGGACTTCTCGTCCCCCTCATAATCCTTGTCTGCAAACATCATCTGGTGCAAGCGTCTCTCTGTGTGTGTAATTCCTGCAGCAAAATCTGTCTTTGCCCCTCTCCTTTCTCCATCACCTCCCATCACACTTGACAGCAAGTCCCTAATCTGGTCCAATTTCTTCTTATCTTTGAGAGGGCCACCAGTGACCCCATCAGTCACATAGACCACACACGCCACCCTGGTATTATGTGTCCACACTTCAGCAGCATTCACATTACACTGCTGCTTGGTGAGAACTGCTGAAACCTCTGACAGAAGACCAGGCCTATCAGTCCCTGTAAGCTCTATGACTGTGTGCTGTGCAATGGATTCCACCCCCACAGATTGCCCAGGACATCTTTGCAGACCTGCTGATGGACATTCCTTTCTCTTTTTTGCACCCAACGTCTGCATTGGGAAGCAGAAGCAAGTTAGAAGAAAGGAACAAAGGTAAATACCACAAACGCAAAGCCCTCACAAGAATCAAAAACCAGCTACAGATCTTCCTGCATGCTTGCTGAGGAACACAGTTCTTGAAAAGAAAAAAGTTTAACACACCTGTATAATATGGTTTATGGTCTCTTCATCATGGACCTTGCATCCCTTGTTGTTGGTGACATGGAACACTACACCCCATACACAACAAAAAGGTCAGAAACCCATAAAAAAACCAGCCACTATGAGCTACCTCAAGAAGTGTTCTATTGGATCACATGCAGTCATCACCCAAAGAGAAGTGCCAGATGCAGATCTTGAGCAGACTGCTGAACTCACCAACCATGAACCACCTTCCATCAGATGATATGTAGGCTTTTGTGACTGTCAAATCGAGGTCAGTGAGCACTTGCACAACCTCCAGCAAGATGCCATGCCTGTTGCCACTGTCCACCTGGATAACAGAACAGCCACAATGACAAAACTCAGAACTTTTGAAGAAGGTCCCATACTCGAGTTACTGGGCCACCAACGGACCAAAACCCAACGAGCAGCTCAAGAGCACACAAGACAGCTGAGAAGAAAGAAAGAAAGAACTCTCAGGCCACCTAATCGACCCTAATCTTAGAAGTGGAAAAGGAGAACACCCTCAGAAGACACCTTCCTTTAGCTCCTGACACACATCCCTCAACAAAACTATCAAAAGCTCTGTTGCCACAAACCCTAGGACTTGACAGGTTGCAAAAAAAAAAGTCTTACAACAGCACTAATAAGGAACTGCTCTGAACAAGAAGAAACGAGTTCATATTTGAGAGAGTCAGGGAACGGGGGACACTTTGTGCTTACCTTAACGAGAGTGGCATCATCGTACGCATCATTATCCACCACGACTCTGAAACCAGACAGACAGAGTATGTGATGCAAGACGATAGATAGCGTTTCACAACTTTCTGAAGAAGAAGGAATGGTGTGGCGTATTAATAAGGATATAAAGCAAGCACTCCAGAAAGACAGATCGAGGCAAAGACGACTTCTGAGGTGTGAGCGGCATACCGTGGGCGGCTTATATGCATGCCAATAGTCTCATAGTCAGGATCGAAATACGGCCAACTTGTGGTCTCCATCGCTGAAACAACTGCGAAGAGAGAACACCTGGTATGACGAAAAAACAACACAAGTGAGAGACTTGTTCCTGTGCACTCCTGCTTGTGATGGGCTCAGTTGTATGTATGTTCAGAACTCCAGAGTTAGAAACAGAGTAGCACCTCTAGAGAGGGCAAGAACAGTGTTGCCAGACAGAGAGGAGTATCTTCTAGGACCAATGTGTCTAGTGCATCCCTGCTAAGCATAAGATCTGGAAATGTGCAGACTCGAGCGAGAGCGCGCGAAGACAATCAATCGGTATCTAGAAAGCATTTTGAAGGAGGATTGTCTAGAACAGGAGAGCAAATACTACAAACTATGCAAGTCGCGATTCCAGACCTTCTAGGACATAGGAACACACGGGAAAAGAGGAAAAATTCTCTACCTCCACTGCTACTGCTTCTGATATCGTTTATCTTCTGCCTTAGAGAAAGCCAGTCTTGAAAACGCCCGGGGGGACGGGTGGGGGAGAACGAGAAGCTCAGCACTGTCGTGCGTGCGTGAGTACAACAGACAGCGCAAAACTTCTCACAAAACTTCAGCACAGCTTCTTCGAATAGCAACAACAGCGGCAGCAGCAGCACACCAAAACACTAATAGCATCATCATAATCCACGCCACAGCTTGTACTCTGTCCTACAACAACAACAACAACAACAGTCCTCCTCTCTCCATGCGCACAACAACTTCATAATAACTCCAAAGGGATTGCGCTTTTCAGATCTTCATTCGACAAAAGGCTAAAATAGCCGGTCCTTCGTCCAGCCAGTTATAC
>Ga0116226_10007224_pt1 | contig 10012 bp, 9 predicted proteins | sample S1TSphfallax_FD_89692 | JGI IMG/M metagenome (GOLD analysis project Ga0116226, IMG submission 89692) | Host-associated microbial communities from peat moss isolated from Minnesota, USA - S1T2_Fa - Sphagnum fallax MG | ecosystem: Host-associated > Plants > Peat moss > Unclassified | place: USA...
ATTTGGGGGGGGGGGGGTTCATTTTTATATTTGATTTGCATGTGCCTTAGGTGGAATTTGTTTCATTTGAATCCAATAATCTAATTTCACAAAACTAGGGTTGTAAAGCTTTATTGTTATACAATATAATAATATAATATTTTGTGTACTATTGTGAGAACCCTAATATTGGAAGTGTTCATCACCTCTCATTGTGGCCATTCGATTAATGTTAGAAATCAATTTAATCATGAATGATTCCATCAAGATTTTGAACTTTGCAACACAATTGTAAAGTTTTGACATATTTGTAGGTTTCTTTTTCAAGAGGTACGGTACCTTGAACAATATGATTTATAGTTTTTATTTTGCAACATTTCAAATAATGAATTGATTTATTTTGATTTGTGAATTAAATTCAATATTCTTGTAATGTTGTTTAACTTTAAGGTCGAAATTGATAGTTTTGGCATATGTTGTCAATCTCATGGGCAATTCCTAAAATCAACAAAGGAAGGCTAGGTTAGGTTATAGAAGTTCACAAATTGTAACAATTATAGAATCACATGTTGAAGTGCAATAGAGAGTAACAATAGAAAAACAAAAACAATGTAAATAAAGACCAAGGATTTGGTCATATCTACCCAAGAATTAACATCCTTTGGGAAAAGAAAACCAAAAAACGAAATAATTGATGTTAGGAAGGTTAGTGTTTCAATGAGTAAAATATCTACATTCATCAACTACATTCCTTATTAATGTTGGTAGAGGGGCAATAATAAATTTTTTGATGGGCAATCCCATATTTAGGCACCATCTCCCACATTATTACCTCCCTCCCAAAGAAGGTAAAGTCTAATGTGTTTTTATTCAAAGTTTGAAAGTTGAACTTACTAAGGTTAAAGGAGTCCAATTGAAAAAAGTTTGGCACGTAGAGTACCTTATTAAATGTTGTGGTTAGCAAGGATGTCATGCAAATCATGGCATTGGTTAAAGTCCTTAACATAAGACAAACAAACATTTCTTATGTTGTACATAGATGACAAGAAGCAAAAGTGTCTAACTCATCATAATCAACATTCGTATTTCAAAAACGATGATCAAATGTCCTTAATGAAGCAATTGTTTCATGTGTTTTGGATTGGTGGAAAAATAAAACAAGAGTTGTCAATCCAAATAGGACTAATGTCACAAAGAAATGTATGGCCCCCAAAGTGTATAAAAACATGCAACACATTTGTTGCTAGAAACTCAAGTAAGGCATGAACTTTTTCATGCCTCTATATTTTCGAACTTTATTAATATGGGAAGGTCTTGAAGCTTGCATCTTTAGGTTGTCAAGGACTTGAATTGCCATATGTAAATATCTAAAGTCTTGAAAACAATTGCCATGAAAAAAAATAGCTTTTGTACATGTGGGCATTGCAACTGTAGTAAAATCCATAAAGTCATTGAATTACACTTTGACTATGAATTGGTCAAATTTCTATAATGTTGTACTTTTTAAATATATTATAATTCATCCATATAACATACTTTCAAATTTATTTTCTACTTGCAAATAAGGTGTCTAATGGTTACATTTTTATATTTGTACAAAACAAGGCTTATGAAAATACATTGTGAGGAGTGGAGTTTATGTACATTAAATTCAAATGACTTATTCATGCAAACACAACAATGAAATTCTTATGTAAACACACTATGAAACAAGGATTTTTTGGTCCAAGTAGTGCATATTATTCTTCTAATAATTTGTGACCCATTAGAAGAAAAGTGTTAATTTGTGATTAGTCTTTGTAACTAGTTTTTAGTCACAAGCAACATTTACAACTAATTCTCCCTTAGTCACATTGGACAAGTTGCATACGACATTAATCACAAACAACAATGAATTTTGGATGAAATAAAAACCAACAAAATACACATTCATCCTTTGTTCAGTTGTATGCACATTGTCATTTACAACTAAAATGCAACCATTTCAGTGGACAGTGAAAGCAAATTATGTGTTACCACATGTCCCATATTTTAATTATTTAAAATATAATCTAAAAATAATCTAAGTCCAATTTATATGTTTGGATGGTTTTAGATTATGACATGTGGCACAATGAAAATGTGACATGTGACATGTTAATTATTTTTTTCCCAATTGATTTAGGTGGGTAAGTATGTAAATAGGTAGAACTAAATATATAGGTAGGCAGGAAGGATCTACTCACCTATTTATTTAAACTAAACACTTACCTACCTACTTAAGTTAATAGATAGGTTGGTAGGTTGGTTAGGGAGGTAGGGTAACTAAAGGGTGGGTACATAATTATTTTAATTTTAATTTCATGTATTTTAATATGAAAATGAAAGAAAAAATCTTTCCTTATGTTGTTGCAAGCAAAATAAACTTTGATGGGGATAAATAATTTTTCTTTTTTATGTGCTCATTCTAGTATTTAGAATGAAGTTGCTTGGGTAGATGACTCCACATAGATTTTTATTGTAAGTCATTTCACCCTTGGTTGTTATGCACGCACATTTGCTTATAAAGTTTGTAATGATGTGCTCTTTTGCATTGGTGCATGTGAGTGCATAATATGTTATGTCATTCATAAACCCTAAACCCTTACAAGGGTAGCAATTCATTTGGAAAGCATGATCATCACGTTCAAAATGGCATTAATAGGGGGTCACAAGAGGAGATCAAAACATTCGTTGAAAATAAATATATGTCGCATATCTAGCATAAATAATTTTGCAATTGCTTTGTTTGCAAGTAAGTCCTCGTCTTAGCACTTATTCAATGAAGATAGTGACAACCTTGTCGAGCTTCTAAAGGGTGAATAATTAAATAAGGTGATGAACAATTTCATGCCTTTGTGTTCTCTTGAATTTCATAATCTCATTGCATCATTCAAACACCATTCTACCAATAGAGGATACATTGATAACATTATTTTGTTGAAACCCAATAGTTGTTATGACTACATTCAAGATGGTTATTTTCTTGAACAAATGTTAAATCAAAAAGTTTTTTTCTTTAATATGTTAGTTGACGGTGTTGCCAAGGGTGTCAATCCGGTCAAGCAAATGCAACTTGGTGGTGATTCAGAAAATCTTTGGATTATGTTTCATATAATGTCTTGACCATTGGTATCTATGACATGAAATGAGAATCCATCGAAGTTCAATGTGTCTCTTGGAGAAAGTTGAACAAGGTTATGTTCAAACATGAGCACTCCAACAACAACTTCAAGGGGTTCATGGTAAATGGTGTGTAGGCGAATTGGAATGTTGCCATAATTATTTATGGGTAAGGAGATCTCACCATCTTTACAATTGGGAATGAACGAATTTGCCTATTTCATTAAATTCTATCACTTGACAAACACACGAAATAATTAATTACATTGTAGTTCCCAAAACAACATAAGGTGTCATGCTAGTATAAGAATTCCACTTATTTGGAAAAGGCCAATGTGTGGTCTATAACATTTGGCTCCAACAATTGGGAAAAAAAGGTGCTTTCTTATACAATGCAACTTTTGATGACTATGTGCAAACTTTCAAGCATAGTTCATTACATTGGGCATATTTGAATGTTGGTTTGTCGAGAAAATGTCCAGATAGGAATGACCTTCATTTATGTAGAACAAACGAATATGGAGACTTTTTGCTACTAATTGCATTTATTACAAAATATGCACCAAGTCATTCTTATGCATCAAGGATGCCACACTTGAAAGGTGAAGAGGTTTTCAAATCTCACAAATGAAGTACAAATTTCCCCTTGGTTAGAAAGGGATTTGCACACACATGACCACATTAACCTTTTTTGTTTGTGGGTTGACACAACTTCCCTTGGCATCATCATAACAAATGATGATGGTCCTTCGCCCATTGCTAGAGACAATTGTGGGATTCCAATTGTCATGCACAATGGTCAAAAAGTATGTGAAAGTATTTATGGACATGGTGTGTAGTGTATTGAACATTGTAACCCCAAATCCAACATTCAATGTAGTGCAAGGCGAAAACCATATCATCAAAAATAACTATTGGTGTTCATGCTCCATGTTACGATGGTTGGTAAAATAATTTCAAAGGTGGTTTTTGATAATCACACAATTCTAATGATTCGAACCACTATGTGGGAGGTTTTAGAAAAAATAAATGCGGTTGATAGGCCCCCCATGCCCCTAGTATGGCATTAGGGAGGAACCAATTTCAGTCATGATGAAATAACAATGTTAAAAGAAGTTGGTTGTATACTTTTGGAAGTTGTCAAATGTCTTCTTTGAAATGTATTTGGTTATGAAATATCTATCCTTATACACAAACCTTTGGATTTAAATGCTTGGCCAAAAACATGAAACAACAAAATTATTTGGTGCCCTACTATAATCAAACTGTCCAAAAAACATGAAAACAAATGAGAGGTTGGACATGTTCTAAATGCAACTATTTTTCCACCAATAGAAGTTCCTCCATTAAGCTATGGACTCATTTATAACATTACCTTTAGTGTAGATTAAAACAAAAAATCATATCAAGTTATAATTGGAGATTACTCATCCTATAATTGTGTGGATGTTGTCACAATCATGGCAAGTTCATTAGGGAGGCGGGGGAAGTGGGTGTAGTGTAAACACATTTATTACATTTTGCAAAATGTAATGTATTATGGGTAGTTGGAAAAGTTCATTCATTGTTTAAATTAAAGTTGGAATGAAGTCCAATGCTTAATTAGTCACGCTAGGCAAATAGAATCTTGTCGTTTCTAGAATTAAACATTTTCCAAAATGGTGGACTTGTTGTAATGTGTCCACACGAAAAATGCATTACCTATGAAGAAATTTGTATTATGTTCATTTTTTTGGCTTTGTTTGTGAATGTGGAATGCAAGAAAGTATTTTTCATTTATATTGTTGATTTTTGGAAGATCAACTTTCCAAACTCAATAATCAACTTAAAATTATGTGATGCAAGATAAAGTTTATAGAATAAAATAAATTGGAAATAAACATCCATCCCCACCTACGTCCCTATTGGTATCCATCACAAGGTTTGAAAATCCTTGTTCAATTACAAATAAACATATGTAAATATGTCATGAGGAGAAGATTTTTCCATGTCAAAGAATATTTTAATGATGTGGCATGAAATATTTGTGAAATATTTTATCTACGTGGCAAGGAATATTTTATAAAAAAATTCCTCCATGCTCACATGCTTGTGTTCATTGCTCATGTTCACAAGCTAGTGTCATTGAAAGAAATATACCCATGTAGAGTTCAATTTGAAAGAGGTCAACAATGTTTGATTGAGGAGTTTTTAACATAATCTTGAAAAATTATTAGTGAAGGCTTTAAAAATTATCAATACAAGAGAATGTGGTTTTTGCACACAAAAAATCACAATTCATGACACATGTATGAAGGAAACTTTGTAGTTTCATCCATTACAATGTTCAATTAGTGATATTTGTTGTGGCATATGTTACATCAAAATGGCAATTTGAAAAGACCTATACAACATTATATTGCATGTTCCAATTGAAAAATGCAAACAAGATAATATAAACAGCTTGTGGTCCTTGTAGTTTACTTGTAGCACAAAATGAAAAGTAGCCATAAAATAGGTGTTGACATATTAATCTTTAAAATATTATTTACTCAAATGATGACTACAAACACATTCTTTGATTTTATGATAATGATATTGACAAATATCAAGTTTAATATGCATTGAAATAGATTTTTCAAAATGTGAATACATGTTTTTTCTTTAAAAAAGTATATGCATGTAAATGAAATTTACATTTTTATATGTTTAATTATTGAAGCTTGTCTTTTTAACTTTTGAACATTATAATCATAATACATTCAACTTCTAGAATATAAATAGGTTTGAACCAGGTTTTATTTTTCAATTTGTGATGTAGCTAAAGTGGTGATCATCCATAAAATGATTTAGCCATATTTGGCTACATACTAGATATGAGAATAGAAAAATTTAAAAATCTTTCTATATTCTTGGCTACCTACTACAACTTATCATAAAAAACTAGTGAATTTTGGCCATTTTTTTCATAGAAAATCTTTTGTATAAGTCAAAATCACATTTGTCAAGTTCAAATTTGACAAAATTTTGCTATGTGTGATTTGCCTAACTATCAATAACAATACTACATGGGAAGCTACTGAATAAACATCACAGTTAACATGAGGAAGGAAGTCTTTCCACAGCAGAACAGACAGAACAATGGATTGCATAAGAATTGCAGTTTACGGTAATACATAACCCGTGTTGCACATGGTCAATATTAGAAGACAAGAAAAAGGCTTTACTAAAGCACAAAAGTAAGGATTCAAACAAATTTGGGCTTCCTGTAAATGGCGGGCTGAGTTGCAATAGCAGAGGATATATGTATCAACCAATTGCCTCCTTGCAATGTTAGCTGAATTAACTGCAACTTCATTCCAACACACATAGCAGAGAGTGGAAGTTCAAGGTTTTCCTTTGTGCTGTTTTGTACCATCTATGTCATTACTCAGCTAGTGCACAATTCATTTATCATAGACAAAAAATTAGGAAAATCACATTGAAACTGCTTTTGAAAGTTAAAAGCTAGGTCTTATCAACAACAAAGCAACAATCAGTAAAAAAGTTAAAAGCCATAGAGGATCCATCACACAAGAGTGAGCAGCCTCTCATGGGACTATTCCACAAACAACACACTTAGGAACGAAAACTGGAGGAGAACTAATACCAAGCACCCCCTCCAGAATCTGCAGCTAACCTCAACTTCCACCTGCTGATGTATTTTATTTTCTGAGGTTGATCATGCATATTTCACTTCTGTTTATTTTCATACTCCGTTGGACTTTCAAGGCGTATTTGATCCAGATCCTTGTTCACACATATTCCACTTCTACTTATTTTCATATTCAGTTGGACTGTCAGGGTCTATTGGATCCAGATCCTTGTTCCAAACATCTTTCATTTTGATGATAAGGCAGCCTATGTTCCCTTCTCTCCACGGTATCTCCCTCTTGAGTAGAAACCTAATAACCTGCAGCTCATAACAATGAACAGGCATCAGTTGTCAAATGGATGCCAGTATGAATCTTGATCATCCCCACAACAGAATGTGTACACTCTGCAAAAATAATATCAATCAATTGCAATCCTCACAATTAAAACCACCCCCAGTGTTGGGCCTATTCATGGATGGTTTAGAAACATACTGTTGGCCTCCTAAGTCGTACAACATGAGTAAATGTCAATCTGTACCCTGCTGCATGAATACATTCTAGATAAGCAGTGTCAGGAACATACAGCTGGCTTGATTTTTGCTCGTCCATTGCTACTATGAGAACCATGTCCAGTGATGACTGTCAGAGTATGCACCGCTGTACAGCACATCCAACATTTTCAGGTGAAGTCATGTTAGAATGAAAAGGTGCCAAAGAAGCTGTGGCCCTGCACCATGAATCCAAATGCACATTCTGTATGGGCAGCAGCACCCCAGGGCTTGCTATTGCACACAAAATTGCCCAAATTTTGGTATCAAGTGTATGCCACATATCTATGAGATTGCAGAGAAATACCCACAACAACAGTTTGAAGTTAACATGACACTGAGTTCAGTCATAACCTTGTGAGTGTCGCTCACAAAGTGTCAGACCTTCACCTTCATCACAAATAGCAGTAACCACAGCTCCCATGACTACTTACTGCCTTCATTGGCTCCTTACAGTGCATGTAGATATGTATACAATAGTCCCCCCAAAAAATTGGGCAAGCATGATACATAATCTGGATTCTAAGTTTCTGTTGTATTTCTGGAAGCAATGGGAAGACTTGGTGATGACATCAGCTATCATTCAAGATATTGCATGCTGAGTGCTGACTCGGTGGTGTATATTGGTGTCAACTCACTTGAACAATATTGCACACATGCAAAAGAACATCAAGCATGGCCGTGACAACAAATTGAGCTCCAAAACAATATCACATAGAACTTACATGGGACAGATGATAGAGTTTGAAGGTGAAGCTTCAGCACTTGAATGGCTTCCCTCACATGTTGGGCATGTAAATCAATTGTGATGTTATTCTCTATATCTTTGTTCCTGGCAAAACACAAAATCTCAGAAAAGCTGACCACCAACAGAGTTTTGATCAGTTCATCAATGAAGAACCCTCAGTAAGCAGATCTGACCACTAAGAGTTTTGATCAGTTGATCAATAAAGAACCTTCAGTAGGCAGATCTGACCAGATAGCAAATGAACTCAATACATTTAGAAAACCCCAACACAAAGACGGGAGGACCCAGATAATGAGCCAAGCCCCTACCACTACCTCACAATGACATCCAAAACATGACCGCACGTACTTGGAATCAAAGATGCGATAGCTAGCTCTGTCACTTGCTTCTCGGGCCAGCTGCTTGTACTCCTTTCCCTGTGCCAAGTCAAATAAATATCGAAATGACCAAAACCCACATAATCAGAGACTTGCCTAAGAAACATGACCATAGTTGTCAAGACAAAAAATGAGGATACTTCTACTCCCACTAAGGATTGTCAAAATCCACAAAAACTATGTTACAGTTGCAGAAAACCCACCTGCTTTGCAAATGCCATACCCAGATGGACCACCATGGTAGAAGAATGTCACACAATGGTGTCAGTGATATATTGAGAACTAGGACATGTGTAAGAACAAATGTAACCAAAACTGCTTACACTCCTAATCTCTCTGCAAGTAAACTCTGTCCACAACCTATTTACCCAAAAATATGCCTAAAACATCCTCAGGATCGCAAGTGCACAGCAACAATAAGAACTCAGTCCATTCACCAGGTTAGGCAGCAGTGAGCTTGACAGAATTTAGCAAGGTTAGGGATAGTGAGCTGGGATCCCTTACCTTTTCAGATAAAGCAGCAGCCCGACAACGCTCACCACGTCCATAAGCAGCAGCAGCCTGATGAAGCAAGAATAAGAATTAGGAATTAGTTATTCATCCCACTTATAAAAATTGTTTCACAGTTGAGCAGCTATACCATAACAAAATTCACACAGTGTTCAAAGTAGTAAAGTACTCATTGCTTTACCATGACTCCCAACCCTGCAGATACACTGGTGCAGTCAGAAACATATATCATTTTGTTTGTGATGATCTTGCAGAGAATGAGGAAGGCAACATACCTCATCAAAATAATACTGCATTGTGCGCCAGTGCTCATTAGCACTTCGTCGTAAGCGATCATAATCATCCAGTTCACCTACCACAGATAAACACATCCCATCCCACAATTTCAACCCTTCTGTATTGGTGTCACATAAAGTTTCTGGTATGTCATTACAAGAGTCCAGTAGGAGTTAACTATCAATCAGGATACACACCAAAAACCAAGAAGGCAAAAAAGAGGATACAATTTATCCTTAGAGGACCGGCAAATTGATAAGGTTTCATCAGAGGCATACTTTGAATCATACCATAAGACTTAAAGTGGTGCACAGGATTTTTCTTGCTTGCAGTACCATCAGGAACATTCTTAGCTGATTCCATCCAATCACTCTGAGCTGATTCCACTGGTCCTCTATCACGCCATATAGCAGGTAAGGGTTGAGCCCAAGCAGGAATCTGAGCACTGACATTATCATTGTGCAGACTTTGCAGTACAGTCTGAGGGGGATCACTTGTATCCATATGACTGGCCTTCCCATGCACAGGAGTCAGACCAGCATCCATGAGGGTCTGCACTGTTTCCCTGCGACACTCCAAGAACTTAGCACTTGATAATATCTTCAGAGTTCCAAGGAATAAAATAAAATTGGAGACCCCACCATAAAAGCAGGGAAAAGTACTGTGTTTCTTTCACAGGACTAGCAACAAGGGGAAGACTCAGCCATGATGCTGGATAGTCCAACAGAAATAAAAAGATATAAGAGAGAAGGATGACCCCAAAAAAACCAAGAAGAATGAGGAACCCACAACAAACTAAACTCACAAAAGAAACAAACA
>Ga0116226_10007225_pt1 | contig 10011 bp, 7 predicted proteins | sample S1TSphfallax_FD_89692 | JGI IMG/M metagenome (GOLD analysis project Ga0116226, IMG submission 89692) | Host-associated microbial communities from peat moss isolated from Minnesota, USA - S1T2_Fa - Sphagnum fallax MG | ecosystem: Host-associated > Plants > Peat moss > Unclassified | place: USA...
GAGTTGTTAAATTAGTTTTACATTAATTATATTATATATAATTCAATCAGATTTTTAAAAATAATAAAATATTTTAAAATATTTTAGTTATTTAATTATTTATGAGTTATGTATTAATAACTTATGAATAACTAGATAGTTAGTTTGTTAAATATTAAGAAATTATTGTTTAATTAAGTAATTTATAATGAATATTGAATATTTGTAGTGTATACTTTATAATTTAAATATATGTAAATTTAATCATTATTAATTAAATGATTATCTAATTATATAGTATTTGAATTGTTTATAATTCGAAAAACTAAGAAAGTAAGGCATGAAGAAAGTTTTGAAATTACAACTTAGTTTGTGAAGAAGTTGCAACTTCAAAACTTATCCCATATTGTTTGTTTTTCATTCGCAATTTGAACACTATATAAACAAAAGGGTGTGGTCATCCAATTCCACATTAAAAAATTTGTGCATATGGGATGAGCCAATCAAAAGGCTCGACCCAAAATAAAAAAACAAATTATGCACATTTTAAAAATACTTACTTTCCCAACCTATTTATCTACCTAGCTAGGTAGGTACCTAGTTTGACCTACCCACCTAGGTTGACCTATGTACCTACCTACCTAAATATCTACTTATATAAATAAGTATTTAACCTAGGAAAATAGAACTTACCTACCTATTTTTTTACCTAAGTAGGTAGGTTGGTATGTAGCTTAGGTTTGTAGGCACCTATTTATGTACCTACTTAGGTACCTACCAATTTAATATTTTTATTTTTATTTTTAAAAATTAATGCCAAGTGGCATATTCACATTGGGCCACGTGTCATAATATAATATCATCAAAGTATTTGAATTGAACGTCCTAGATTATTTCAAAATAATAATAATAATAATAATCATCAAATATTAAGACACGTGGCAGCACATCATTTGCCTTCAATTGTGACCAAAATAGTTGCATCTTAGTCGCATGTGACAATACGTATACAATGAAGTCAAAGGATGAAATGTATTTGTTGATTTTTTTTTCATACAATACCCTTTGTCATTTGCAACTAATTTATCACATGCAACTTGTCTTAGGCGACTAAAGGGCTTTTAGTTGCAAAATGTCTCTTGCGACTAAAGTTTACTCGCAAAGACTAGTCGAAAATACATGTTTTTCTTTTAGTGAAAATGCAACTAAATCTTTTTCATTTTGTTGAATGTTTTCTTTGTTCATTATTTATGTCTATAGAACATGTGCAATGTTTTTTTTGTCCCATTATCTACATCATTTGTGAAAATATCCATGTTATTTGAAACATTATCAAATAAGTCTAAAGGTTTTAAATGATTATTTCTATATGCAATATTTAAAATTGTGTTTCCATTTTACCCTTGTACTTTCATCATTATTTGACCATTATTTTTATTCCATACATGAATTGAACATTGTAAATAATTTGATACCTAATATATTCCTATAAAATCTCCCACCTTCTATTGCAAATTTTGACATTTGTTGATGATAATTTTTTTCATCATTTGCTTGCCCATGGTGCAAATCTCTTAATTTAATTTATGCCTATGGCATTCTAATGCTTTCAAGACACCAAGTTCTAAACAATTCCACAAATATTTCATACTATTTCTACAAAAAAAATTTGGACTCATTGAATATTTTAACAAGTATGTTATAGCATCAAATAAATAATCGCCAACATTGTGTTTAAAATTAGTGATTCGTCATGAACCAAACTCATTCAATTTCATATCTATATCCATAATATTATGTTTTTCATTAGTTATAAATCATATACTAATTTTAATCTTTAAATGTTGATTTTTCTTTGCAAAAGTCTTTTAAATGTTCAAATAATTGTTGTTCTTGTTTCAAAATATTCCATTTCATTACAGCAAAAGATGTCCCTGTATGCCAAGTGATTTCATTGGATGTTGAGTAAATTCACTAGTCATAGTGAATAGGACCTAGTGGGGAAGCAATGAATTCACTAGTATAATGAACATGGACTAATGAACTACACCCACATTTTATAATAGTGTTTGTTTTGCAATTTGTAATCTTTTATAATTTTTTTGAATATTAAATTGATTATTTAATTTCAACTTTTTTAATAAAAAGTTGTATTTAATAATATATTTAAACTCCAAATTCAATTGCAATACCACAAAAATATTATGAATTTTCGTTTAAAATAAAATTGGCACTAAATCTTCCACAATAAACAAAAAGTTTCAATGTTCAACTTTATGACAAAAAAATTCAAAATGCCAAATTTACAATGTAATTTTTGGAAATTATTATATTTATATTTAAAAAAGTTTTAGAACAACACATAGTCTAATATAAAAAAATTATTTGTTGTAAAAACAACACTTATATTTTGGTTAATTGATGTTAATATCAATTTAACTATATTTTGGAATATGAAAAGTAACAAATTTTCAGCAAATGTAAAAATGAGCCAATAAACCCATCATTTAATCCTAGCCAAGAAAAAAATCCCATTTTTAAAATTTTGTCCAAGTCCTAACAAATTTTGTCCAAGACCAATTTAACAAATTTTATCCAAATCGAAAAACATTTAGTTCAATTCAAATCAAAAACCCAAAACGTAGTGTCCTCATATTCCATATAAAAGAAAATCTATACACATAAATCAAACTTTAACAAGTATCATATTTGTCAACAAGAACTAACAACCATTTTAGTTTCTACAATTGTTTTGTTTTTTATGCTTCTATAACATTTTCCACCAACTTTTATTTTGTAAGTACTATTTGTTCAACTTTTGCATTCTACTCATTTACGATTTTTTGTTTTGAGACCTTATCAATCTTCATCTTGGAACATTCTATCTCTCCACTCTTGTTTTTGAACTTCCTTTTCTTTAGAGATGAATACCTTACAATCTTTGTTGTTGGGTTTAGAATAAATTTACTTTCAAGCTTCCTTTCTTTGAAATTTCTAGGGTCTAATCAAATCATAATGAAGCAAAAGCTTGATTCAAGGGACACAAAGTACACAATCAAAGACCTCCTCGCTTTCATGTTTGATTTTATAGCTAATGCAAAGTTGACTCTCAAAGGCCACCATACATTTACAATTATAATAGTAGTAACCAACACATCTGTTTATTAACAAAGGTAAGTGGCATTTCTTCTAGACACTTTCAAAACATGTTCCAATTGGGATCACAAGGGTTCCAACCACTTGCAAGGACATATTTAACAACTTTAGTTTTAAACCTAAAATATTTTCCTCCTAAGTTTTTCAACAAACAAAACAATAACATCCAAATACATTACTTCAAAATTAATGGAAAAATCTTAAGCTTTTGTTCTTTGGCTATAAACTTTAATAACTAGCATTTTAAAAACATTAGCATCATGGGAAGGGATTATTAAAAAAATATTAAAATAACTTGTTAATAATCATTGTTCACCATAAACAAAACTTCCAATGTTTTTCACCAACAATGTTATAGGTCTACCAATGTTGTATAACTCGATAAATTACGTGTATTGTGCATGAAACTAAATGAATAAAAATATGCGCACATCATCAAGACTTAGGCCATTATCTACAACAAGAATGAATGACTTTGCAAATCACTTGTAAATACAAGTCACGAACATTTCCGAAGTCCTTGATTATTCCAAATTATTTTTGTGCATGAACTCTAGAATAGATTGAGAAGCGACAAAATGTAAAGATAGTGGAAACTAATGGATGAGTTCAATGACAATAATAACCCCAACTTTCACAACATATTTTGAATCTCCCTTTTTCAAATTTGTTTATGAATGTCACTTGAAATTTGCAATCCTCATTAAAGACCCAACATTCAATTGAGGAAAATATAGTGACAAAGTTGGATCCAATAGTTAAACTAATTATCATATAACCAACAACATCAATTAGGTCATAATGGATGTATTTATAACCATTGCCAACCACATCATAAGACCCATTCAACTTAGAATGTAACCTTGAAAAGATGCACCCAACATTCAATGTTGGACATTCATTATACCAACAACATTCAAAGATGGAGTTCTTTCCATGCTTGGGCTTGCAACAAATTATACCATAACAACACATAACACTCAAAAGACCAAAAGAATATATAGAAAATCACAACATTACAAACAACAAGGCAAACTTATCCTTGGGTGGTACCACTAGGAACATCACACCCCAAATTTCTGAAACCCATTCAACTTGAGGATAACATAGGATTCACATAAAGAAAACTTTTCATTCCAAATTATTTATCAAATGGTTACCCAAGTCATGTTGAATTCAAACATCTATTTACAAAAAAATGTGTTTTGATGTGAAAAATGAATGCATAAGAAAAAAAAGTTTTAGGAATGTCACACGAGGGATTTTTTTTTTTCATGAACACAAAATATATATATATATATATATATATAATAAAATAAAATTGGGAATTTTTCTTGGATATTAATTTTTAAGAATACTTCAAATGCCAACATATTTGATGTTTTGCATAGATAGTTGATTGAATCAATTTTCATTTAGTTATGAATTTTTTAAGTCATAATCATGAAGTTCTAAAGGACCATTGATGTCAAGAACAAAAATGATAATTATTTTCATCTTTTATTATTTTAATGACTAGTTTCAATCATTCCCTTATGTATGTACTAAATAAAAATATATATATATTTAATGTGTAAGTGTAAGGACACATTTTTTTTAAAGTCTGGAATTGGGTTAGGAATGGTTCAAGAATTAGAATGTTAATGTACATTATAAGTTTTTGGGTGTTCATTATTTTTCACAAGTGTGTGCATAGGTGGGGAAAACATAGCCCACCTAGTCCAATCAAATAAACCAATGTATAAGTAAAAGGAAGTTTTTTAAAAATTGAGTCCAACTTTCCTATGATTTTGGCAAGGTGATTCCTATTGGTACCACCCAAGGAAAAGTTTGTTGAACAACAAATAAAAAAGGAAACACAATAGATAAATCTTGCACACTTTCACTAAAATGCTCCAAATTGTTCAAAATCCAAAATGAACACAAGGTTAAAAATTAAAAAATCAAGTAAAAAACTCCACACTTTTATATTATTTGGTGTTAAGTTTTAACCCCTACGGACCTATTCCATTAAGGTTCAACTTTAGGATTTTCACATCACAGTTATCAAAATGTTACAATTCAATTTTCACGGCTAACCTTAAGGCTAGTTAAAAACCTAGGGTCTAACTTTTATGATTAAAATTAAACCTATAAATCACAACACGTGTCTACAAATCATAATTCCATATTCATGACATTTGTCACAAAGATCACAAATTGAATTACATATTGACAAATGTTCAATTAACAGTTTTTTAAAAATCAAATATTAACATACAAAATATTCAACAACAATTAAATTAGCTACAAATAATAACTATTTAATTAACCTACATAAGACTAGCAAACTCAAAATATTTTTATATATTTTTAATACACAATATACAAATATTATTTGAAAATTCATCTATTTTCAACTAAATCAAGAAAACATGACACACGACCAATACATGATGTTTGGATGATAAATTCAAAACTTTACACAAAAGATACAATGTTGTTTGTTCATGCAATTGTTGAAAATTTACCCATCACACAAATTTATCCACAAGTTTTTAAAACAAGGGTGAAAACACATTAAAGGTGAACCACTTTTCATCAAAAAAGGTGATATATAACAAATATTATAGTACGTAATAAGCTAATATCTTGATGGTATCCTTTGGCTATCCTAAACACAAGCAAAAAACACATTTTTTTTAATGAAATTTCATCCAAAAACTTTAAGTCTCTAAATGGTCCTATATTTAATTCATGTATATCAATATCATACACCATAAAAAAAATTCACCCAAGAATTCCACTCACAACCTTAATTTTGAAGTATATATGTAATTTTTAAAAACTTTTTAACAAGTATTATTTTGTCACAAATATATTCCATACATTCAAGTTTTTCATTGTTTGTTGGATTTCTAAAAAAATTGATTAGATTAAGTTTAAAGTTAATCAAATATACTTTAAACAAGAAAAAATAAAATCCAAGATGTGATGTTTATACATTACCGAAAAACATTTAATTATAAAAAAATTATACTTGTGACTACAATTTTTGGGGGGCTTAGTGTGCTTATGCCCACAATCTTGCTTCAATGATATCCTATACATGTTATGTTCTTTGTTGTCATGTCTTGTTTCCATAAGAACAACACTCAATAAATGTTTTGCTTTTGTTATCTTGTCATGCATCCACAAAAAAACAAGATTTTTGTTATCATGTTTTGCTTTCACAAGAACATTCAATATATGTTTTGATTCTACTATCTTATCTTACATCCACAAAAATGATATTCAATCCATGTTTTTTCATGTCTTGTTTCCACAATAACAACATTCCACATGTTATGCATTTTTTTGTCTTAACTTGCCTCCACACAAACAACATTATATGTGTACAATGCCAAGGTATTGTAAGTATAACCATAACAACATTTCACAAAAAACATTTAATACCCCAAATCCAAAAAACACAAAAAAAATAAAAATACCACAAATACCATTAATTCTAGTACTATTACAAAATTTGTAAGTACTTTGTTAGGAACCAAAAATGACCAAGATCATAGCAATAAAAACAAACAAATATCAATGTGTGATGGCTTATAATGCACCCCCTCTTCCACCATGTTAAAAACAATGCAAAAGCATGGAAAGATTTTATTTGTTTTGCACATCAATGCAACATGATTTATGTTTGGTTGTTGAACATCCCTCACAATTCAAATAAAGAACTCCAAGAAAAAAAGCACCGGCCAAATACACGTCAAACAAAAAGTGTCAAAGAAATAAACCAAACATATATATATAAGTTTTAAAGGAGTTTTAGGTTGGGGCTGTTTTTTGGGGGAAAAATCAAAAGGAAACTTTAGAGAGTGTGATGGGTCTATGGAAGTCCAACATCAAGTCCAACATCAAGCTAAGGAACTTAAGGAACCAATTACATCAGATCTATAACAATTTATAATCCACCAAAAATGACCTACTTAGACACCTAGTTGGTATCCTCCTTGTCACTAACTTCAACAAAACAAAACACATATTAACCAATGATCAGCTGATGAAACCGATAGAAACTTTGAACTTAGAATCCAACATGAAATTGCTTGTAATGAACATCCATGATACAATAAGAAAGCAAACACAATGTATTCCAACATGAAAGAACCACCCAATGGAACACACTCCCACCCTAAACCCCACACATTTTCAAAATAGACCTTGACCTTAATAAATGAAAAAAAATCATTCATGAAACAAAATAACAATTGAAGATTTCTCATCCACTAATTTGAAAACCCTACCCCATATTAAACTCTCGTATCTTGTTATATATGATATTGTAGTACTAACATTGATATTCTAATATTTAATTGGGTTCACACCAATATCGTCAAATTCTTCATTTTTGAAAAAACCTTTGGTTTTAGTTTTAACATTTAAAAATAATTGGTTAGTTTTTCAAAATTTTAAACTCATAGTTCTTGTTATAAATGTTTTTTAAATTTAAAATTTTTTGAATCTGATTTGAAAACAAGGTATAGTTCCATGTACACTTTCTCCAAGGCAAAAAAAAGTTGATAGGTAAAAAATTTGACAAGTTCAAATTAAAAATTGTGAAAGTATTGAATTTTATAACAAATGAAAATATAAAGTTTTACAAGAAATTAAAATTGATCATCTACTTAAAAAAATTAGTATGCTTGCTTAGTTTCTCAAAAAATCAATGTGCTTACCTTAAGAACTTAAACTTATTTTCAACTTTTTTATTTTTTATTTGGTTTTAACAAAAGACTAATTCCATGGTTTGATTCTTGTGTTGATTCCACCAAAATAATGTTGGGTTGGGTTGGGCTTAGGTCACAAGAGCTTAAACTTGAACTTTGGGTTAAACACTTCAAACTAAAGAACTTGCCAACATCGATCCATACAAAAAATAACTTTAATAAAAATAAGTCCATTGTTAACGTGATATTTGTCACTTTTTACAATTCAATTTAACAATTTTCAACTTGAAATACAATTGCCAAGTTGGCCCAATTTTATGGAAACAAAAAGGCCTTCACAAATGTGTTTTGTAATTTTGTGCTATCTAATAACTTGGACTTTGGATCACCATATTGACACATTAAAACCCTCACAATATTAATTGTTTGTAAGGCTTCAGGAGAATTTTACTTGTTAAGACCCTTTAAAACTAATAGAACTATATTGTTGTCGTGTGGAAATTTTTTGGATGAAGTGATTGTCATAGATTATATTTTTGAGTTTCCAATCATTATGTTTTTATGTGGGAAAAACAAGTTGTAGGATTAGAAATTGATTAGTGAAAGGTTGTGTGGGAGCCAAAAAAGAATTGTTTCCCACTAGTATAGGAAAGTTATGCAAGAAAATTTAATTAGTTACATTTTCTATCTCAAAAGTGTGAAGTTTAACCATATTCAAATATGGAATATAAAATGTGAAAAGTGAAATTACAAGTGAAAGACTATTCTTGAATCTAATGTTGTAAGGGCCAAATGAAATCAATCACCTTGTTATAATTCACACTATGATCTATAAATAATAGATCAATTACAAAATCTACTTTTGTCACTACTTCCAAAAAGGTCTTTGCTATCATAAAAATCATTACATTCAAATTTCAAAGCCTTGTAAGTAAATTTGTCTTAAATCTACAAGAGCAAAGAGTGCACATGAAATCCAATCGTGGGTGAGTTTGATTTTCATAACTAGAATAAGAATTAAAACCTAGTTTTATTTTCTTAACAAAGTGGACCTGAAAACAAGTTCATAGTTCTATTTAGGTATGGAATCACTATTACAGAAATGGGGTGCAATTTACTTGCCTAAATCACTATGGGACTCTAAAAGTGAAATAACTTCATTGCATTTTACTGATTTCACCTTGGTGAAAGTTACTTCACATAATATCACTATGTAATCATCATGTTTCATTACTAGTTAAACTTTCACAATTATAATTTATTATAGTAAATAGGTTTATTTCTATGTTTTTTAAAATATTCTATCTATGCTACTTTATGATATACCTTATATTATTTTAAGCTACTTTAGTTATTCTAACTTATATTATATGTTATTATAGGCTATTATAAATTATTGTACCCTAAACCATTATACGTTATTTTACCTTAAGGTATCTTAACTGGTTTATTATAAGCTTTTACATTATTCTAAATTAAATTATTCAACTAGCTATATGCTATACCTTAGGTTATTTTATTTTAAATTAATATATGTTATTTCGAGTTATTCAAAGTCATTATACTTTATGTTACTATAAATTATTTTATTCTAAGTATAATAACTTAAATTAAAATATAATGACCTAGCTAAAAATAATTTAGAATAGAAAATAATAACCTATGAAAAATAATTTTAAATGTTATACAATATAATAACTATCAATCACCTGTGATATTATAACATAAAATATCCAACAAAAATTTATAATACAATAATCACCAATAGTTGTAATATAACATATAATAACCAACAATAGTCATTAATAAAATAACCACCAATATCCACAATATAATATTCACCAATAACCATTAATAGAATAGTCACCAATATCCACCAATAGCCATTAATATAATAGCCATCAAGATCTATTAATATAATGCCAATTAATAACCACTAATATTCATCAATAAAATAATCACCAATAGCCATTAATAATCATTAATAGAATAACCACTGATAGTCATTAATAGAATAACCACCAATAGCCATTAATAAAATAACCATCAATACACCAATACAATAGCCACCAATAGCCATTAATAAAATAGCCACCAATAGTCATTAATAGAATAGCCACCAATAGCCATTAATAAAATAACCACCAATAGACATTAATAGAATAGCCAC
>Ga0116226_10007226_pt1 | contig 10010 bp, 9 predicted proteins | sample S1TSphfallax_FD_89692 | JGI IMG/M metagenome (GOLD analysis project Ga0116226, IMG submission 89692) | Host-associated microbial communities from peat moss isolated from Minnesota, USA - S1T2_Fa - Sphagnum fallax MG | ecosystem: Host-associated > Plants > Peat moss > Unclassified | place: USA...
ATAATAATTGCAATGTGAATGATCTTTGCAATGAAAATATGGTCGATCATGATATTTTTCAAGACATGAACCAGGTGATTGTAAACTTTGTTGATCACCACGACCACCATCAGCTGATGTAAATATAAAACTATAACCCGACCATAAAAGATCATATCCATCAGGACATGTTGGTACACGTTGTGATTGACTATGTATAGCAAATACTGGTGTTGGTGATTCACAAACAACACAACGACTTAAATGACTTGGTATATCACGTGTTTCAAATGGTGCCATACTTGCTGACATTGGTTCATTTGTTGATAACCAGTATGAATAATCATTACGTGAGGCATAATGACATACATTACCGATATCACAAAATAAAAATGGCATTGCACTAAAACGACGTAAACAACTACCAGAACCGCCTATTTTCAAAAGAAAAAATTAGAGATTTAATTTTAGAAAGATTTTACCGAGATCTTGATGAGCTGCATATGTATCACCTTGTATACCCATAAATGAATAACCAGCATCTTGTAATTTTGTTGTTTGAAATGGACATTGTGGAGTTGTAGTATCTTGGCTGTGTCTAAAATAAAAATGCTCAATTATTCATTTCGATTTCATTATTACATACCGCACGAATATGAATGAACCTTCACCAGCATCACCCACAGGACCTGGAGGTCCAGCAGCACCTATTGAACAAAAAAAAAAGAGCAAATTTATAGCTGTTATTTTGTTTAACCTAAAACATACCCGGTGAGCCAGGTGGACCATATAAACCGGGTCTAAACAAAATGAAATTTATATAGATAAACAACAAATGTGATAACTTACACTCCAGCAAGACCAACATCACCAATTGGACCACGAGCACCTAATGAACCTGGATTACCTATTAAAAAGAACAAAAAGATTACGTATTGTATTTCTTTTTTTGTTTGTGGAATTTACCTGGACGTCCACCAAAACCAACTTGACCTGGATAACCTTTTTGTCCGGGAAGACCTGACGGACCTGGTATTCCGGGAGAGCCTAGAAAATCAAATATGAATATTAAATTATATTTTAAATGATTTATTTTTCATTACCAGGTAAACCTGGATTACCACGTTCGCCTTTAAGACCTGCTTGTACTTTAAGCTGTAAAAAGCAAATATTTTCGTATCAACAAAAAGAATATTGTTTTCTTACTTCTGCATAAGCTGGTTCTCCTTTTGGACCTGGTACACCTGGAAAACCATTACTACCTGGTAAACCTAGAAATTAAATTGAATTGAATTGCATCAATGGCAAAGAAATGATAGTAAAACGAACCTGCATCACCTGTTTCTCCTTTACGACCCGGGGGTCCAGAAAATCCTTAAAAAAGAAACATTTCGATAAGATTACTCTGGATGGAATAAAGAATAAAACTAACCCGGTGTGCCTTGTTCACCTCGTCTGCCAGGAAGACCTAGGTTTCCAGATGGACCTGGTTGACCCTGAATAAATATAAATTATAATTTAATAAAATACAGCATTTATTTACCGGTAATCCTTTTGAACCTGGAACACCTGGATTACCAGGACGACCATTACTTGCTTCGAGAAGACCCGGTACACCTAAATATTAAACAATCAGAATCTGAAAAATAAGCTTCATGGACATACCTGGAGGACCCGGTAAACCTTGTCTACCATCTCTTCCAGGAAATCCAACTGTGCCTGGTCGACCAGGTGAACCATTTTGACCACGATCTCCTACCACACCTCGTCCACCAACTGCTCCACGACCTGAAATTAAACGATATTCGATAAATAAGACATTAATAAAGATGAAGAAGATGACATACCATCACGACCTGGTGGACCAGATGGACCAACATCACCTGGTGGTCCTCTAGAACGAAAAAATTTAGTTTAATATACTACTTTATCATAAAACTTACCGAAGACCTGGTCGACCTGGAAGACCCTCACGGCCAGCATCACCACGTAGACCAGGTAAAGTAATACCACCTAAAATCGAAACAAAATATTGCATAATTATATCAAATTAGATTAACAATGGAATTAATTTTACATACCGCTTTCACCGGGTATGCCTTTCACACCAAAACGTCCCGGTAATCCACTATTTCCTTTAGCTCCTTGTAAACCAGGAAAACCTTAAACGAAAGATAAAATGTCATAGAATTAATATATGAAATAGTAGCTCACCTTGTCGTCCCGCTTTTCCTGGTATGCCAGGTAGACCCTTTTCTCCTCGTAAACCAGGATATCCATCACGGCCTGAAAAAAAAAATAGTCGATCATACAAATAACACTTTGAAAAATTTTTTTTCGATTATCTTACCTGGTAAGCCAGGTGTACCAAGAGGACCTGGGAAACCCTGCAATAATATGATGAAAAATAATATTTCCACTTCTTAGTAATGAACTTACCGGAACACCTATAATAAACAATTCACAGATATAAAATAAAATAAAAAGAAAATATCAAAGTATACATACCAGCATCACCAATTTGTCCAGGAAGTCCTGGCAATCCCGGTGCACCAGGATTACCTGGTTCTCCTTTCAATCCTGAAATGATAGAAATTTCAGTTAAATTTAAAAGAAAGTTGGGTTTAATTTTAATTACCTATTTCTATAGCTATTCCATCTCGACCTGGTTCTCCATATGCTCCTTTAAGGCCCGGAAGACCAGGGAAACCAGGACGACCAGGAAAACCCTAGAAATAAAGAAACAAAACATATAGCTAATGTACTTTTGTTTTTAAAAACTTACGCGATCACCAGGAGGTCCACCAATTCCAGGAAAGCCTATATGTAAAATAATAGTAATGATTACCTTTTAATCAAATCAATATACATACCACTTTGTCCCGGTGGTCCTTTAGGTCCAGGTAATCCAGGTGCACCACTTAGACCAGGTAAACCTAATGAAAAATAAAATTCCATTGAACACTTATTCAATTCACCGATTTACCTGGAAATCCAACAAGACCTGGTTGTCCTCGTGTTCCGCTAGGGCCGGGTGAACCAGGCTAAAAGTAAAAACAAATAAATAATTCAATTATTTCTGAAATTAAAATGTCAATTTCTACTTACCATTCCTCGAAGACCTGGAGCGCCTGGAAGACCAGGAAGACCAGGTAGACCAGGTTCACCTCGTTGACCTACAATAATAATTAAATGTATAGGTTTTTTTTTTATTAATGAAAAATTTACCGTTAATGCCTTTGAACCAATCACCCACTTCACCTTTCATACCGGGTAAACCAGGACGTCCTATTAAAAAACATATTCTAAACAAAGTTAGTCATTAAACCAATAACTTACCATCACGACCTTGAAGACCGGGAAGACCAGGTGCACCAGGAAATCTACATAATAATAAATAAAACCAATGTATATTCAACATTTTTATCTAAATTTTCACTTACCCAGGCTCGCCTGGGGGTCCTATAAAACCATCTACAATTTAAAAATATATGTTTCCATTTAAAATATTTCCCTTCTCGTTTCAAATATACGTACATGACCCAGAGTCACCTGGAATACCTTTAAGGCCTGGTAAACCAGGCTCACCAGTCTCGCCTAAAATATAAACATTTTTTTCTCTCTCACTTTAGTCTTCTACACATACCAGTTGCTCCTTTTTGACCTGGTGGACTATAACCACCACCAATACCTGGCTCTCCGATATCACCTAAATAATAAATAACAACATTATTCATTCAACTAAATTCTTTCTAAAACTAACTGACCTGTATATCCTTTAGGACCCGGTAAACCTGGAAGACCATTCGGACCAGAAATGCCAGGTAATCCACCTAAATTTAATTACATAATTTGTATTATTTTCCACAAAAAAATTATTTATTCACTTACGTTCACCAGGGATACCAGGACGACCTTTATACAATAAAACAATTAGCAAAATAATATCGAAAGAAAATTATAAAAACTCACCTTTCATTCCAATCAAACCTGGATATCCATCACCTCCATAGTCACCACCTAGTTTTATATAAAATATTCGATATATAATATTAAATCGAAAAAAATGTATACGTACGATCGCCTGGTTTGCCTGAAGAACCAGGTAATCCATTTTGACCGGGACGACCCTATTCATTAAGAAATAAATTAAAAATTTTTTTTTGTTTTTCATCAAAACAGACCGCATCACCAGGTAAACCACGGTAACCAGCAGGACCAGGATTACCTGGAGCTCCAGATCTCCCAGGAACTAAATGAGAAGAAAAGCAAATATATAAATAAAAATCTTATCGAAAATATTTACCTCCAGGTCGACCACGAGCACCAGGAACACCGGGTGCACCCCACAAACCAGGTGCTGTACCACCTAAAAACAATTGTCATATATTCATTTTTAAATATGTATAATCAATATACCTCTATCTCCTCTAGGTCCTTGTAGACCAGGTTGTCCCGGAAGACCATTCACACCTATAAGCAACATAAAATCAAAACATGATTTCATATATTTTTTACTTACCTAGGTTGCCCGTTAAACCACGTGGACCAGGTAGACCACCTAAAATTATAAGTAATTTCAAACTAAGATTAATTACTTCTTCAATAACTTACGTTGTCCTGGGAAACCAGGGTTACCACGTTCACCAGTCACACCCTTTGGACCTGGATTGCCTGGTGGGCCAGGAATTATTGCAACAGCACTTTCACCTCGTTGACCCTATATAAAAAAAATATAAATGATAATAAATATTGAATTATTAAATTTACTTTCGTTCCAGGCAAACCAGGTAAACCAGATTGTCCATTCGGTCCTGGAAAGCCAGGTCTAAACAAGAAAAACAAATTCATATAAATGAACAAAAAGAAATTTTTCTTACGATCCAGGAAGACCAGGTCGTCCATCCAGACCAGGATAACCTACATAAAATCGCTAGAAAAATTTATAAACTTCTTTCTAATCTACCTTTAGCACCAATTTCGCCTAAAAAGAAAAATATTCTCTAATTTATAATATGAAAATGATCCAATCAACAAACCTGGTAATCCAGGAGCACCAGGCAGACCATTATCGCCCTAAAAATATCGGATTTTTTGATCTCAAGTTTCAAAATAATTTCCTCCTTACTTTTGTACCAGGAAAATTACTAGTACCAGGTTGACCATTTGGTCCAGGTAATCCTTGAGCACCTGATTTACATCACAATATTTTTTATATCAAACTATCAATAAGTTTTATCAATTAACTTACCAGGTTGACTAGGATAACTAAAAAAGAACTTAAATTATAATAATATTATCAAATATAGAATCTTACCCAAAATCACCTGGATATCCTTTAATGCCTGGTGGACCCGGTGCAATCAGAACGAATGGAGCATCCTCACCAGGTGGACCAGGAATACCAGGTCTTCCATTTTTACCTCCTGGACCTGTTTCACCTTCCTCACCACGTGGTCCACGTGCAAATATTTGACCTGGTGGACCAGGTGGACCTAATGAACCTATTAATAAATTCAAAATAGAATTCAATAATTTTCTGATTTTATATAAGCGTTAGATTTACCTTTCGGTCCTGGAATACCCGTATTTCCTGGTCTTCCAATTTCACCTGAAGGACCCTATATTAAAAATATTTCATCCAAAAAAATATTCATTATAAAAAACCATACTCGTAGACCAGGTGCACCAGGAATACCATCATAACTAAAACACAAATACATAAAAATGTAATAAATCTATTCGTTAATTAAAATCATACCCATCACGGCCATTCACACCCGGTTCACCAACACTACCATAATAACCTTTAACTCCAGGTTCACCACTTACTCCTCGACGACCTTTATTGAAAATATGATATACAATAATCTTTTTAAATATGTATATTTACCTTTAATACCATCAGCACCAATCAATTCACCAGGTTCACCTTTATATCCTGGTGCACCTGGATAACCATCTCGACCGGGAATTCCCTTAAATAAAATAAAATAAAAATTTAATTCTTTTGATTTTTACAGAATCAATTCATTACATCCGGTCCAGGTAAACCATCCGGTCCAGGTTGCCCACTTGATCCTGCATCACCCTTTTCCCCTAAATGAAATATACAATTATATCATTTCGAAGAAAAATAAACTAGCAAATAATTACCTCGAAAGCCGGGTGCACCATGTAACTAAGAATGCAGAAAGATTATAATAATTAAGAAGTAAATATCTTTAAATAAATACTTACACCTGGTCGTCCACGATAACCTTGAGTACCACGATCACCTTGAAGACCGGTAACAGCAGGTGGACAAAGTCCACAACCACCAGGTTCACCTGAAAAATGACACAAATAAAATTAATTATCTCATACTTTCTTTCAATTTACTTACCAAAATCACCTTTCAAACCAGGAACGCCTAGACAACAAAATTATTTTTGTATAAAATTGTGACAAAAAAGAAACAAATACTAAATACATACCAGGAAAGCCAGGTTGACCGGGCGGACCTGGTGGACCTGGGTATCTATAATAATCAATCATTGAGTAAAAAAATATTTCGCGCAAAAAAAAAATTATTCACCCTTGTGGACCAGGTGGACCATATCCTAAATATAGTACATATTTATTAGAATAGTCAATACAAAAAAACAACATTTCTTACCTCGAAAAGCTTGAAAACCTGGTTCAGCAGGAGGACCTTACATACATAATATATTTATTATTTATATATCGATCTAAAATAATATTTACCTGGTGGTCCTGGTTCACCAAAATCACCTTGTAGACCGGGTAAACCAGGATCTAAGAAACAAATTGGTCGCTTGTTTGTTTTATAATCGAAAAAAAATTACTTACATCCGATACGACCCGGAGCACCGTTATTTCCACGTGGTCCTATATAAAATATTCAATTTTTTGAGAAAGAGAAAAATATATATATACCGTATGTTTCATCACCAGGCAATCCTTTTTCACCAATGCCACCTTTGTCTCCAGGAGTACCTGAAATCATCAAAGGTTTATTAAATAAAAAAAAAAGAAATTCAATATTACCAGCGGGGCCCGGTGGTCCAGGAGGGCCAGGAAGACCTTAATAAAGAAGAAGAAAAAAAAATTATAATACAAATAATGAAAAATTGATTTCATACCATCATAACCTCGTTCACCCTTTTCTGCATCAGCTGTTTCTCCCATAGGACCAGGTCGACCAGGTGAACCATGGTCACCTCGGTCACCTTTAATACCTTCTCGACCTATAAATCAAATCATAAAATATTATTTCTCAATCATATCTCGATTATTTACCAGGAAAACCGGCAGTTCCTGGAAAACCATTTGGTCCAGCATCACCTGGTAAGCCCTAGAAAAAAAATAATCAAGAAATTCAATTCAAACTGTAAATATTCAACACATACTGGATAACCTGGTGACCCGACAAGTGGTCGGGTTCGTCTAGTTCCATAAACCTATGCAATAAAAATCATAATAAAAATTAGAAAAATATTTTTTTTGTCATTTACATTTGGACCGCTGACACCATTTTCACCACGTTGACCTTTTGGACCAGGATATCCATTTTGGCCAGATTCTGCAACATTAAAAAATATCAACATGATATTACAATATTTATTGTTTGAGTAATCAACTTACCACCAGGATAGCCATCATTTCCAGCTGGACCCGGTGGTCCTAGAATAAAGAAAAAAAATGTAACACAAACAGAAATTGGACAAATAACAACAGACCTGTTGCTCCTTTGACACCAAATGGACCTTGTGAACCTTCTTTACCCATTTTGCCCTTGTTTAAAACACAAATAAATATATTAAAAAAATCTCTATCATTTATTTACTTGTGGACCAGCTGCACCAGTTTCACCTTTTTCTCCTTTAGGTCCTTGTAAACCATCAATACCCTAAAAAAAATATTTTCTTTCAAAATTAAAAATGAATTCTACATACCAAATAACCCGCTTGACCACGGTCTCCTCTATAACCACGATCACCATCTAATCCACGTAGACCAGGTGGTCCTTGTACATTAGTAAGACCTATAGAAAAAAATATATTTCGTTTTATACTCAACGAAATTAAATAAGCTTATCCTTGATAAAAAGAAAAAAGAAATAATAACTTAAGCTGATAATAAACAGCGGTCACAAAAAAAATGTCGGTTGTGTCTGAGTCGACTGCTCCTAGGTATTGCTGTAAGCTCATATAGAAAAATGATATGTAATAATAAGCTGATAACATGCGAACGTTATTTTTTAATTGATTTTTAGAAAAATAATACGTTCGCAATCGCTCCTTTTATCTGAGTTTTGTTTTGAAAAGCATAGAAGGGTTAAGCTTTATTATTATCTTATATATAAATACTTACAGGGTCTATTTCCACACCTTGGATCTATTAAAGCCAAGTACGGATATCATAGCAATGACCAAGCAAAAAAAAGAAATGCAGACTTCTACTCAAATCTGGTCTGAGTCAAACGGTTCTCTTTTTTTTTTACAATTTTTTCAAAATCTTATAAGCTAAGAGAAATCCATACCTCGTAAATGATTATATGGAACTTGGTCTATTGTTGTAGGAGCATTATCACCTAAATAATACGAAAATATATTTTAAAAGTTCTCTCCTTGATTTATTGTTCTATACCTGGATCACCACGTGGGCCTTAAAAATAAAACAACAGTTAATCTTAATTATTTTCAAACATTATTTTTTTACCTTGAATACCATAGCTTGATAAACCGTTTTGTCCTGGGAAACCTCGATCTCCTTTTATTCCAGGTGGGCCCTGATATTGTAAGTATAAATTCAGATTATATCTCAAAAGAGAATACGAAACTTACAGTTGGTCCTGGAGGTCCTACTGAACCTGGTATACCTGGAGCACCTGGAGGACCAGGCCAACCCTATCAGCATATTCATAGAAACGAATTTTTTTTTTAAATTTTATACTCACAGAAACACCTGGACGTCCTGGTAAACCAGGATCACCGCGTGATCCAGGTACAATACCAGAAAAACCCGATGAATCACCCGGTTCACCCTAATTGATATTATTATAATTTATTATTTCAAGAAAAAAAAAACTATCTTACGCGGTCACCATCTCGACCGGGTAAACCACGAGCACCTGGAATACCACCTGGTCCTGATCCCCCATCATCACCAGGTTGACCCTATGACAAACAAATACATTAATCCACTTGTTTTTTTTAATTTTCTGTTTTTATTTATTCTCATGAAATTAATTAGTAAATAAGGCTATTAATACATCATTTTCTGATTTTTGTCTAGTTTGTTTTTTTTTAAGTAAATGTCACAGATTTCTGTTTGATAGACAAGCTCTTCAAACTGACAGAAAGAATTAGCCATATGCTTTTTTTCCCATAAGTATAAGCAATGAGTGCATGGACATAAATAAACGGAGGGCTAACTCCATCAATCTTGATTCACGATAACAACTAGACCTTGATCTCGAAGAAAATATTGTTGATATCTTCTAGCTCTATACTACATAGATTCGATGTCCGCCTTCTGATGCTATCTATTACAGCCAATAGGCACTGACAATAACACATAGATTAGCTTAGATGATAAAAAAAAGATTATTGTTTGTACTTAAAAACCTCCGCAAATATTCATAAGAACATTTAATCCAATAGATAATTACATCTCTCATTTATTTTGTTGTTCGGGACATTCTATTTTAATATAGTTTAATTTTTTTAAATTGTGCAAAACGGTTTCAATAAAAGTATCATTAGTTACGAGCACTTAGTATATTAGCTATTAGCAAGAAGCGTAGGTGTTATTTTTTTTTCATGAATCATATGCCAAAGAGTTCTAGCAGCTGCTGTTTATAACTTCATTTTTCTTGCAATAATTGTCTAACCATACATATGTATGTATTTAAGAATGAATAATCCACTAAACCGCAATAGACCGCCAAGGTCGAGACAGACAAATAGAAAAAATAATGAGAGTTTGTTTATATAATCATCATTTTTTTTTGGTTATTCATCAAG
>Ga0116226_10007227_pt1 | contig 10008 bp, 5 predicted proteins | sample S1TSphfallax_FD_89692 | JGI IMG/M metagenome (GOLD analysis project Ga0116226, IMG submission 89692) | Host-associated microbial communities from peat moss isolated from Minnesota, USA - S1T2_Fa - Sphagnum fallax MG | ecosystem: Host-associated > Plants > Peat moss > Unclassified | place: USA...
CACTCACACTAGCAAAACGTTGCTCATAGATGATGCCCCATACAAAAGCATGTTTAACAACCTATATAGTGCCATTTTTTTGGAATCATTTGACGACCTTCATGGGGAGGATCAATGTTTGTTAGGTTTTGTTTTCCCTTGCTTGGAAAATCTTGATTCATTTGCATACAATGTTCCCACCTTTGTTGAACATAATCCCTTTGGTAGGATTAGACGTATTGATCGAAATAATCCAAGATTTTTTAAAATGTTATTTGTGAAATTTAATCATACCTACCAACCCACTTTTTGTAACAATGTGAAATTGAAATTGAAACAAAAAGTACCTTATTAATTGCTCATCCTCAAATTTTTTTTTATTTGAATATCTCAAAACTTTCCTTTTAATAAAATTTACTAAAAATATTTAATTCTATTACTTGAATGTTGCTTGGACTCTTTGTCTTTAAGGGATTTGGTTTTGGCCTGGTAGGCCTTGGGTTGAACTTCGCACTCTTGTGACCATCTAGTGGCCACTAGGTGTTGTCCAACATCATTGTGGTGGCCGCCATGTGTTCTCCCTTATCTACCTAGTGGCCTCCAAGTGTTTTCCCTCATCTACCTTATGGTTGCCATGTTGTTATATGTGTGTTTTTAGTCCATGTTCTTATTGAATTCCCGGTCAAAATTATCCTTCCATATTCTAGATATCAACTTAATTCTTGTATATTTTGTGTTGGACTAACATTTCCTACGACAAGGATGGAGGCCTTTACTCATTCATGAATTTCTTTTTGTTCTAACATTTCTTCTTTTTTGTAGGTCCATGATGTTTTCTTTTCAAATGCAAAGACGTGGATTTAGACTTTTCTACCTCAATCTGGCACAACTAAAAAGCTCATCATTTTCAATATCAATGGTGTCCTTTGTTACTTTCCAAAATGTGCCCTTCTTCAAGGGGATTAGTGAAAGATTCGAAAGAACTTAAATGCATCCAATTTGAAAATTTGTGCTAGAGTATAGGATTTCCTTTTTCGAACATTTGAACATTTTTACATTGCTATTTGGTCATGTATGTTGTTAGAAGATATCTTTGAAATTCTACCTTTGTTGATGCCCAAAATTCTCATCAATCAATTTGTGTTTGTTTGGGGAGATGAGCAATGCATTGCAACAACATGTTAGTTTACACATTCAATTTATTACTATTTGAAGGACTTGGATTGAGTTCACTTTACTTGTAGAAGTTTGACTTATGGGGATAGGGATCAAACATTGTTCATTGATGATGAGCCTGGCAAGGCCTTTCAAAATCCAAAATGGAACGGACTTTTCCTTGAGCCATTTAGAGGATGTGAGTTATCCAAAAACAAAGCGCAACGATTAAACCTTACATCTCGGTTGTGGACAATGTTGAAAGGTTTGCCCTTTGCAAAAACAATTTACACCCATTTCATAGTCATCATGCAATTTTCGAAACTACCATTCAATTTTCAATATTCATCTTATTCTTGGTTCAAGCAATTTGAAGGAAGTTCGATTAAAGATCTAGCAATATCAAAACTTCCTTTAGGTGACATCCTAAGTAAACCTTAAACCCATCCTTGTTTCAGTTACGTTTTCCATGTTTTTCATTTCACGTTGGTTTAATCATATTTTTTATTTTTTATTTTGTCAATCTAAGGTTTGTAATTTTGGGAAATTTTCAATTATTCAATTATGTTTGTAGTGGATTCCGGTCTTTGTGTATAGACCACACGAAAGCATTTGCAATTCTAACTAGTAGAAAATCGTGATGTCAACCCAGTTCTTTTTTTCGAAAGGCAAAAAATGTAATTGCATATTTGACTATTGGTTTAAAGGTTAGACAATCCCTCAATTTTTGGTTGCTTGTAGAGTGGAATTTTTGTTTTGGTAGCTCATATTCCGAATTCTTATATGGATAGCAAAATAGTTTTTTATATTCAATGTATTTATATGAAATCAATAAATTCATAATTTTTTTTTCATGCACTTGCAATTTACTTTGGTTGTCGGCTCTAGTGGGTGAAATTCATATTTCATATTTAATAATGAACAATTTTTTTCCTACTCAAAGTTACATGTTGAATGTGTATGTTTTAGTATGTTTCAAGCTAGGACTATTATACCCATTGGTAGCCACTAGATGATTTTTTTTAATAGATAATTCTTTTCAATTGCTTAGTGCCCCACAATTTTTTTTGTTCAATGGTCCACCAATGGTTTATGAGATACAATAATTTTAGGTATTGTAAATTCTTTTGTTGATATTCTACATAATTGAATGACATAAAATTTAGTAAATATTTCAAATTGTGTTTTTAATTTTGCCATTGAATTGTTTACTTGATCATGTTATGCAATGTTTTAATTTTTCACCCCTCTTTTTAAGGTCTTCTACTTCTTAAATTCTAGTGGTCACTAGGTTTATTTATTGTCATGAATGTTATTTTTTTCATGGTGAAAAAAAATTCTTATGCAAATTTATAATTTCAACACTTTGTTTAATGCCCACCAAGTTGAAAATGTTATTCTATTTATTTTCAAATTTTCAAATTTCATTTTTTTTTTATTAAATTAACTAAACATGTGTTGAAGGTCTAGACATGGAAAAAATGTAGTTGATAAGCATTAGATTGTTACTCAGAAATTTTTCCTAAAGTGAAAATTGTAAAACCTTGTGCAAGGAAAACATAGACTTAAAGGGTGAACCTATCCTTGGGTGGTACCACTAAGAACCACCTCAAGGAATGGTTTAGGAACCAAAAATAACTATATCATTTTTTCTAGGACCTTTTCATTAAATGTTCTCGTAATTATAAATGATTATTTTTTCATGTTTATCAATTGCATGTTCTAATATATGGCTTGAAGTTTATTTGGGAATTTTAAAAATTGGAAAAAAATTATATTTTATATTCCTAATTAAAATGGCCCCTTAATAAATCAATAAATTCACCTTTGGAAATTCATAACTAAATCATATTTAATCAATTAATTGCCAAATAAAAACCTACAAATAAAATTATTTCCAAATTATTTTAGGATAAAAAATTCATAAAAAGATTCATAAATCATGTTTTAAATTTGTGTTCCTGACCAAAATGTTCAAGGGAAAAAGCAAGCGCTACTTTTCTAAAAAAAAATTTAAATGCAATGATCAAGAACATCAAAATACACAACATTGTTGATATTATTGAGATTTCAAAATCTATGGAACCTAATACATGTATTCAAAAAAACATTTATGAAAATGTTTCCTATGAATTTTCAAAGTTTGATGGGTCCAAGAAAATCAAAATGTGACATTCCTAGTGGTACCATCCAAGGACAGGGATGAATTAAGAAACTAGTGAGCATTTTTGAGTAGGAAAACACAAGAAACATGGAAATATTCAAGAAGAATATTATTTTTTCTCTCAAGGAAAAAAGGTTAATAACAAAAAATAGAAAAACAAAAATATATATAATTGTTATGACAAAGGCAATAATGTTTTATGTTTTGCATGTAGAAAAATGCAACTCTAGTTTATGCTTATGCAATTGATGTTATTTGGAAGGTATGATGAACACATCCAAAGACTTCGGCTTCAACATTTTACAATCCTTAATCCCTTACACTTTTAACCATTGTCAAAACATGATTCTAGTAATAGATTGATGAGTTTTCAAATTTTCATGGTTTATTGGTTTAAAAAATGCAAGGCAAATGCCAGATTTGTTTTTAAGGTATTTAAAGGTGCTTGCACCTTGAAATAATGGAAGTAGTGATGGATGTGGGCACAAAACCTATGTATCATAAGATTAAGTAGACATAGAAATGTAGGCTTAAAAATTCTTACAAGCTTTATGTGCACTTTTGGCATCCATAATGACAAATTACAAGTCTAGCTCCAAATCTTAATTGCAAATATGTGACATGATGAAATGCACCACTAATAACAAGTTGGGATTTAGAATGACAAATGGTGATTGCATGAAGGTAAAAGCCTAAGGATCATCATTCATTTGTGTAAGGGAAGTAGTTTTGTTGATACAATTTGAAGCTACATTCAACACTTGGAAATTTGTAACCCATAATTCTCATCTTACACAAGAAAAAACACCATGATTTGACGATTAACATCTTGCATCTTTGATGTGCAAGAAGGGTGATAGCTATGGACATCAAAGGAGCCAATTGCAAACAACTACTTGAAGCTATAATCTAAGAACTTGGCAATGGCAAGGCTCACTTCTTCATAATTACAAACTTGAAAACCTCAACAGTTAAAAGAAAAACATGGACACAACATAGATGAAACAAGAAGAAGAAAAAAGGTGGGCCCCAAGTTTAATTTTGGACCCATTTGTATTTCTAAAATGAAGCTACAAATGCGATGATTAGGATTTGAAACAATGGTCACTTCAAATTGTGAACCTTTTTAAAAATTTCAAACCTACCTGCCTTTACATAATATTTGAATGCAAAGTAAGAAATTGATATTTGGTAGAATCTCATTAGTTTGAAATCCAATAGACATGATATAACCTTGAATATCACAATTTGTGATTTTTTGTTAGATATTTGGACCAGATATATGAATGTAAATTAACATGTGCCTTTTCATGTCCATTATCACAAACTTAACATCTCACAACTTAATATGAAAATCATGCAAAATTTTGTTCGGTCATAATTCATATGTTTCACCCATTAATATCGTGCATTGAAGACACATGAGACACATGCTAAATTTATGATGACGTTATATAATTTAGTAAATTACCTCTTTCATTCTATATGTTTAATTCCTTTTCATTTCACATGAAAGATTTGACATAAAAATGATCAATTATTGAAAACCAAATAATACCATATATACAAGATAAAAAGAAAAAAAATGAAAGGGGGGGGAAGATGAATTTTGTTTAGTTTGGAATCTTTCCCAAAGGAAAACAACGTTATAATTATTTTAGTTTTTAAAAAACTATACCTAAATAATAGATTTTAAATTTGGAAAAATAACTAAATCTGACACCTTGTGGATCTTTATTCATGGAAGTCTAGGTGTCATTAAAATTTAAACTACCAAAATCAATTGAAGACAATTTATTGGAAATGTAAAATCCAATGGTTGGTGAACGCCTTCCCACAAGCAAGCTTTGCACATTTGTTAGGTTCAAACTCCATGAACATTACAAGGCAAAACGGGTGATATGTACATCAACAAGATGCAACTATGATGTCATTTTCCTCAAAATAGAAACCACATACTAGTCAAGCCATCACCACAATCACACTTGATCGGCTTGTTGGTAAGTTGCTAGGGCTTTTTATGGGTAAGGGTGCAATGAAGATTCCTAACCCATTAAACATCACTGATCCAGGACTTGCTACGACTTTTTTGATGGTCAAAAACATCAAGATTTGAAGTAACACTTGCTAATTTATGAGATGTTGCTTCACAATCCTTATCACCTTCTTCAACCCTAAGCGCACAATAGTTCATCAAATATTGTTGGAGCTCATGATCTTGCTCTACCTTTTTAAGTTTTTTTGTTGTTTGAGATAAAAAGTCGATAGATGGATCTAAAACCCCACAAATAGTAACCTCTTGCCACCAATGACATAATGTTTATTCCAAATTACTCAATTTCTTCAACTCCTTATCATGTTTTTTTTTTTGGTCTAGCAATTTGGATGTCAACTATGATTATACTTGACATTCAAGCTCACACTTTCCTTTTGCATTTCTACCTTTGATGGAACAAAGGTCTTCTCCTTGACCTCAACTTCCTCTAGCAAACCTTTTGCAACAAAAAATGTTTTTGGAAGATAAACCTTCAAACGTTGTGGTTCCCCCACCACAAAGCAATTGTTGTTTTTAATGTTGTTTGGAGGGTCTTGAGAAGTTTGAAGGTTATGTTTGGAAGAAGTTGCAAGATTGTTCTCTTTTGAAATCATTGGTAGCAATATTGGTGTAGGCCTTTTGGTCCTTTTCATTTGTTTTTTGTGGTGTAAAGGGCATAAAGTGCCTAGTTGATAACCTCGCCCTTTTGTTCTACTATCTAGCCTTTCAAGAAAATATTGGGGTAATCATTGTTGGGTGGCAGATGTGCAGACACATTTTCATAAAACTTCTATAAGGATGAAAATTCACGTGCAAAAAGCTACTCATTCTCCTTCATCTTCCCGCCATTTTGGTTACTTTCACCAAACACAGACTAATTCATCTTGAGAAATGACCTTGTTAGTAATATCCTTATGAGGATCTAAACCTATTGCAACCAAATTAAAATTAGAAACAAAACCATTTAATGTCCAACTTGCATGATCAAAGCTCTAACTTGCTCATTCAAGATTTTGCTTTTAGCATTTTGAGATGGATTTGATTTCTCAACTATTTCCATTGAGTGGAGTCAAGGTCTCCAATTTCACAAACTTCTTAGGCATTACACGATAAGGGTATTCTATCAAATATGTAGTTCAATAACAAGCAAAAAACAGAATAATGAAACTATCGAAATAAAAGGAATATAACTTTGCAACTATTCTAGGAATGTAATAAAACCACATGAGTGTTTTAAAATACTTGAAGTCTAGCCTTGAGTGCTACTGTTACTTGCAACAATGAACCGACCTTGAACATTATTTTAGCACACACCAATGCACATGGTACACCAAGCTTTAGTACTATTAAATAACACACACAAACGCACTTGCCATGGTAAAAACAAATTGGCATTTTTTATCTTTTTCGATTCCTAGAAACCATTGTTTAAATTTCCCTCCAACAATGTAATAAAACCACCAAATCTTTGAAACCCTAACAACCATGTGTAGACTTCAAAGAAATATGCAAGAAAAAAATATGCATTTAATTTATTTTGATAATTGTGTAAAAATAACCATAAACAATTTTAGCATATAAAAAACTATTTGATATAGTTTCCACTAGAACCGGGTGGGCACTTGATCCTTTCCAATGTAATTATTAATCAAAAAAATGTTTGGTTAAAACCCAAGTGGTCATATATTTTTTAACAACCTACTTAATAAAGGCCAATGAATGATTAAAACTATGTGGCAATTTGATCCATTATGACAACATTATTGGAGGCCCAAATGTTTCAATTAGGATCAAATGGCCACCTAGTCTTTTGAAATCCAATTAACAAAGAATAAATGCCCAAGTTATAATCAGGTGATCTGGTCCTTTACAAACTAAGTTTTAATAATCTACAATATTCATCACATTATCCAACATTGAGTATGAAATATTCAAGCTCCATAATTTTTATTACATATACATATACCAAACATAGATAATGTCATGTGTTCAAAGTGTCATTTGATCTCCAAAAACCAACTTTTAAAAGAATAAATTCCAAGCCTTCAAACACTAAGAAATGTGATCATTGTAGAATATTAAGATACAAAATAACAATATTGTCATCTTGAAAATAGGATCCATTCAAATAACATTGTTTTCTACTTGACAAAGCTACAAACATCATCACATGGTTTACAAACAATACCTTAAACCCATTACAAAAAAAACTTAGTAATTGAATTATTTATCTACATAAAGTGTGAAACTAAAATTTGAAAAGTCTTTTAACAATGAAAATATTATGAATAGACCATACCTAAAGGAATTTGAGAAATTATGCAATCCCCTTCATCATGTTTCATGTACTGCATGAACCAAGAATAATGAGGGAAATGGGAACTCAAATGTGGCTTATAAAATTTGATGATGTTTTGGAAATGCATTTGAACTATACTTGCAAAAGGTAATCCAATCAATGTTCACCACAACCATGAAGTGAGGTCCAACCATTGCACCTTATTTTTGGATAGTTTACGTCCTTTAAACGACTTTAAAAAAAAACATTACTCTTCAAATTTCGAAAAGCTTTGCTCAACTCGTGATTAATGAACAAGGTTTGGTCTTCTTTCCCATAGGGTAGTCCTTGACAAGCAAAATACACACAACTTAAATCCTTGAAACAATAATAATTTCCAACCTTGAATTGACTTGATGTCATTGAACATTGTTCACGCCCCCAAATGAAAACAAATTGGTCAATAAAATCTTGTGGCAATAGCAAATTAAATTCTTCCATAACATCCTCAATCAATATACAAGACCAAATTCCAATATAAAACTTCTTGAATGCATGAGTAAGAAAATGTTGAACTTTAATTCTTACTTTTGCTTTAGTGTTATCAATATTGCTTCCCTTGTAAAACAATAGTCAACAAAAAATAGCACAAAACACCATTCATGTTACGAATAAACAACTTTTTTGAAAAAAAGGAAATGAACAAAATCACCAACATACGTGTGTAATTGATGCAGATGGACAAAAAAGAATGACCTACATAACCAATAAAGGTTAACATAACCAAACATATAAATAATAATGAAATTAAATTTTTTTTCAAATAATATTTTAATACATTATCTTCTATATCATCCAACAAATTAAAAGTAGGGCTCAATTTAAATACAATTCAACAATCTCAATTTCCATCAGCATCAAGTACACGTGATGAAAATGTGGGTAGCAAATTAGCCTACATACTACAAGTGTAGGGTAATCCCTATTTCAACTACAAGAAGATTCAATCGACTATCATTTTTGTTTATTTATCTTTACACACACAAAAATCCCAATGCCTTATTTTTTGAAAATTAAAACTATATGTATCATCTCTAGTAGACATGCCTAACAAAATACTTGAATCTAGGAATCAGATGGGCACCCAATACTATATTCATACGGTATTGTCAACAAGCAAGGTATTCCCAACACACGCATCTGAATTTTAAAAAAAGAAGACACCCAAATTCTTGTAAAAAATAGGGTTTTTAGGATTGGAAACAAAAAATGAACATTTTTTGTGCAAGATTCCTACCTAAGTATCTTGGAAAAATCAATATTGATTCCAATTTCACGTTTGATTTTATCCACATAATTATTAATCTTGTGGTGTTGGGCTACAAACCATATGTACATAGTAAACTATGACAAACACCTTTTGAGGAATTATTTCAATTTAGGCTTCAAAACAACAATTCAACCTTGAACCAAGGGTTTCTTTTATCGATTTACAAGGCCCATTTTTTGATATGCCTGGAACTTTGTAGCACCTAGAATTCCATTCAAGTCGAATACAACATTAATACAACTCATTTCAAGAGTTTGAGAACCAACCACCAAACTAGAAGATGAACCCAACCCTACTTTCCCTTTAGTGCATTACAATATTTGTGAAGTATCAAGATCTTTTGTAACCCCATTGAGAGGGGGAATGTTAAATAATATTTCATCATGCAAAATAGGTGCAATTTGAATAACCTATGTAAATAGAAAATTGATTATATATCCAACTTATATGTCATTAGATGTAAACATCACCGAGAATTATTCCCCAAAAATAACACAATCAAATTTCATAAATTTCAATTTCATTAACTCACCCCAACCTTCATTATTGATTGAACACTGCTATAACTTGGTGAAGTACCAATTTCCCAATCTTGTAAATTTTTTATCTCGTACACTCAAATGCCCCAATTCTAAAATATCTCTTGAGCATTCAGCACTTATTGTTGGATGTGGTGGAGAGGAAGAAAAGAACGAAGGTGGCTCTACACATGTTGAAGTTGAACATGGGTTCTCCGATGGAGTGGAACACCCTTTTGCAACATGGAACCTGGGAACTTGACCGTTCTCACAATAAACCTGACTTATACAAAAATATGTTTCGCTTCACACAATCCTTTGAAACACATATTCATACCTATCATAATTATCCTCAACAACTTTGTGAAACTTTGGACAAACATCCCTGCCAAAGGACTCCACTTCAAATTGCACCCTACTAATGTGACATTCAATGCCTTTGAGAAAATCAATAGACTCGTCATCAATAGGACATTCAATCTATGTTTCTCAATCAATCTTCTCACTTGGAAAAACAAATTTCAGCCCACCTTTCAGAATGAACAAAAC
>Ga0116226_10007228_pt1 | contig 10008 bp, 8 predicted proteins | sample S1TSphfallax_FD_89692 | JGI IMG/M metagenome (GOLD analysis project Ga0116226, IMG submission 89692) | Host-associated microbial communities from peat moss isolated from Minnesota, USA - S1T2_Fa - Sphagnum fallax MG | ecosystem: Host-associated > Plants > Peat moss > Unclassified | place: USA...
GTCGGCGTCTCCACCTCCAGCTTCATCAGGTCCAAAAGGTTGGTCCCGCCGGCGATGAACTTGGCGCCCCTGGCGGCGGCGGCCTTGGCGGCGGCGTCCTTGGCGCTCGTGGCGCGCTCATAGGTGAAGGCCTTCATGCGACGCCGCTCCCCGCGACCTGCAGAATGGCGGCGCGGATATTGGGATAGGCCGCGCACCGACAGATGTTGCCGCTCATCCGCTCGCTGACCTCGTGCTCGTCCAGGGCTGGGCTTTGCGCCAGATCGGCGGTGACCACGCTCGGCCAGCCAGCCTTGGCTTCGCCCAGCATGCCCACGGCCGAACAGATCTGGCCCGGCGTGCAGTAGCCGCACTGGAAGCCGTCGTGCTCCAGGAACGCCGCCTGCATGGGATGCAGGTGCTCTGGATCGCCCAGGCCTTCGATGGTGACGATCTCGTCGCCTCCCTGATCGGTCGTCGTGTGCATCACGGCAAGCGTTAGGCAACTGTTGATCCGACGACCGTTCACCAACACGGTGCAGGCGCTGCACTGCCCATGATCGCACCCCTTCTTCGAGCCGGTCAGGCGCAAATGCTCCCGCATGGCATCCAGCAGAGTGGTGCGGCTATCCAGCGTCAGATCATGGCTTTGGCCGTTGATGTTCAGGCGGACCGGGACCATGGCGGGCGGCGCCGCTGGCTTAACGCCGGACTGCGCATTCGTCTGCGACGCCGTCATCAGACCGGCCGCGCCAACCCCGACCGCGACGGCGCGGCGGGTTGGACCTTCAAAGTCGCTCTCGCTGCCGCTCAAGCGCGCCTCCCGTCCTTGTTTTGAAAACCAGCGTCTTCAAACCGGAAGGGTCGTCAAAAGGTTCCTCGTTCGCGCTTCAGATCGGACCTACCGCCCCACATCATCCGTCTGGCGGATGAAGGCGGCCACGTTGTCGTGCAGTTCCTTCAAGGCCGGCTCGTGGGCGTAGACCATGTGGCCGGACTGGTAATAGTGGAACTCGATATTGGACTGCAGCGTGGCGGGAATGGGCAGGTGGTGCATTTCGTACCAGCCCTCATAGAAGGGCGTGGCGAGATCGTAGTAGCCCCCGTTGACCATTACCCTGAGGTCCGGATCGTACTTCATCGCCGTCGCCAGATCGGGCATCACATTGGCGACGCCGCGCACGGGGTCGGGCGAGCCGGGCGGCGTATGATCCATGCTCCAATATCTGCCGACGTCGATCTCGGGCTTATAGATCTTGCCCTCGCCAAAGTTCAGCGTCTTGCGGACATAATCGTTGAAAGCCGAGACATAGGCCGAACTGATCGCCGCCGACTGGGGATCATAGTCCGCCTCCTTGCTCAAGGGGTCCATACTGGGGCCCGAAAAGCGGGTGTCGAGCCGGCCCGTGGTGAGATCATCGCTGTCTTGGAGGTTCTTCTCGAACTCGCCGCCATCGATGCGCAGATCGGCCTTCAAAATATAGGCGATCGGCAGACCGGTGTACTGGCTGAGGCGCTCGGCGATCGCCTGCCGCCGCGCGGAGTCGAGCGTCGATCCGGCCTGAAGCGCGACCGCATAGTCGCTCGTGGCGAACTGCTCGACGGAGCTTAGGAAGGTCGGCAGGTCGGTCGGGCGGGTTCCGGGTAGCCGGTTGTGATACCAGGCCGTGGCGGCATAGGTCGGCAGCGCGGTGATATAGGCCTCGTCCGTCCCCGGATTGAGCGTCGGCCCATCGACGCTGAGATCGAAGTTCAGGATTTGGGAGAGGAGAATCACGCCGTTGAAATCGACGTCGTGGCTGGTCTCCAGCTCATTGATCAGAATCGCCGAGCGCGGGGTGCCGTAGCTTTCGCCAAACAGGTATTTGGGCGAGTTCCAGCGTCCGTATTTGGATAGGAAGCCCATGATGAACTGGCCAAAGGCGTAGGCGTCTTGGTCGAGACCATAGAAGGCCTTTTCCTTGTCCTCGCCGGCGATCCGACTGAAACCCGTGCCCGGCGCGTCGATGAAGACGACGTCGCTGACGTCCAGCAGGGAATAGGCGTTGTCGATCAAACTATAGGGCGCGGCGGGGGTATGGCTGTCGTCCTTGGTCACCACGCGCCGGGGACCGAACGCGCCCATGTGCAGCCAGACGGTAGAGGAGCCCGGACCGCCATTGTAGAGGAAGGTGATGGGCCGGTTCGCCGCGGGGGCGCCGGTCTTGAAATAGGCCACATAGAAGATGGACGCTTCGGCCTTGGGGTTGGCCTTGTCGCCGAGTTCCTTAGCGTCGCCGCCATGTTCGCGCGCCGCCGCATCGTCCCAGCCCTTCGGGTGCACCACCAGCGTGCCTGCGACCGCGCGATAATCGATCTTTTGCCCCTCGACATCGACGACTCCCTCGGTGGTCGAACTTTCCGGGGCGAACAGGACGCCCCGATCAGGCGCCGAAGACGACGTGGCCGAGGTCTTGGTTTCGCTGTCCAGCGCGGTCTTGGGCAGCGTCTGCGCCCTCGCGGCGACGGCTGTCAGCATCGCTGCAGCGGCGAGAAGCAGGACTTTCTTCAAAGCGGGAACACCTTTTTTGACCGGATTTTTGGCAAACGCCGGTCTTGTCGCATAGACCTGCCACGCTGGCTTTGACAATTGAAAACACAGGCCGGGCTGGAGATACGGATGGGAACCTTGGAGGGCATTCGCCATGAGCTGGCCGATGCGGAGGCGCGGCTTTTGGAGGAACTTCGCCAGATGCGGCGGCGGGTTCGGGGACACGAGCCCACCCCACGCGCGCCATCCGACTTGACGGTCGGTCAAAGGATCGCCGACGTGGTCGCCGCGTCCATGGGGTCGTGGCCCTTCATCATCATCCAGACGACGATCCTGGTCATTTGGATCGTGCTGAACGTCACCGCCTTCGTGCAGCGATGGGACCCCTACCCCTTCATCCTGCTGAACCTCGCCCTGTCGTTCCAAGCCGCCTATGCGGCCCCCTTCATCATGATGAGCCAGAACCGGCAGCAGGACATCGACCGCAAGCAGGCCGAACTTGATCATCAGGTGAATATCAAGGCGGAGCTGGAGATCGAACTTCTGCACCAGAAGATCGATCAATTGCGCGAGACCGAGGTCATGTACCTGACCAAGGCCGTCAGCGAACTCAGCGAGCTCCTTCGCCGCTCAGGCCTCTTAGCCAACGCCCCCGCGCCGGAGCTGGACAGCTAAAGCGCGGCTCGGGCCATCACGACATCGCCGTCGTGATGACGAGGCGTTGCACCAACGCGCCGTCATCACGAGGGATCTGGGCCTTACTTCGCCAGGGACTCCTTGAACGCCTTGGCGGGCTGGAAGACCACCTTGCGCGTCGCCGGAATCTGGACGGCTTCCTTCGTGCGGGGGTTGCGGCCGACGCGTGCGGGCTTGTCCTGAACCTTGAATTTTCCAAAGCCCGGCAGCGAAACCTCTTCGCCCTTTAGCGCGGCGGCGCGGATTCCTGCGAAGACGGCATCCACCACCTCCTTAGCTTGGGCCTTGGTCAGCTTGGGATCGGCGTCTGCAACGCGCTCGGCCAGTTCAGCCGCATTCATAACTTCATCTCCATTTGGATTCGAGCGGGCGACCCTGCCAGGAGTGGAGGCCGCCGTCACCTCCTCTCGACAGCGTCACGCTCGATAAATTTGTCGAAAAGCGGTTTCTTCGAACGGAAGGGATGATTTCAACCCCGATTCGACCCAAGAACGGAGGCGCGCGCGATCCTTGCGCCGCCCGGACCAGGAGCAGCGCCCATTCGGCAACGCCTAAGCCCCCAAAGCCCAAGCCCAACGCGCCTGAGACCGGCGGTCTTACGCAAGGGGCTGGGAGGATCGCCATCAGGGCTGTCGAACCGTCACAGGGCGCGGCTCTCCACCTGGGCGGTCAACTTCGCCCCCGAAGCCGCCAGCCTGAGCGAGGGGGTGCGGGCGGCGGCGGCCTGCGCCGCGATCGCCGCCGTGGCGGTCTGGTGGCATCGGCCTCCGTTGAGTTGGGCGGCGGTGTCGGCGTTCTGGGCTTGTCTGATTGATCCGGGCGGGTCCACCCGCATCCGGGCCAAGGTGATGATCGGCTTCGCCTTCGCCGGAACAGCCATAGCGATGCTGTGCGCAGGCCTGGCCAGCCTCGGGCCGGCGCCGGCCGTGGCCGTCCTGTTCGGACTGACCCTCATCGGCGGCTTCCTGCGCGTCTATGGGGCGGAAGTCTCGACGGTCTACAACATCTTGCTGATTGACGCCGTCTATACGGTCTCACGTCCGATCCCGTCCTTGGGCGGGCTGGCGGTGTTCGGCCTGCTGTTTTTAGGCGGCTGCATCTGGGCCACCGCGCTCAGCCTGACCGTCTGGCGGATCCACCCCTTCGCCGCGTCGAGGCAGGCCGTGGCCGGCGCTTATCGATCTCTGGCCGCTCTGGCCATGGGTCTGGCCGAGGCCATGCCCGCGCCGGCCGGAGACGCGGCCTGGACCGCCCACGCCCAGAACGATCGCCGTGTGGCGCGGGATGCAATCGAGGCGGCGCGCACCTCTATCGCCCAAACCATGGGGGGCCGAGGCGGCATGGGCGCGACCGGCAGCCGCCTCTCCGCTGGCCTGAATGTGGCCGAGGGCGCCTTCGCCCGCATGATCGCCCTGGCCGACACCCTGGAACGCCGGCCCTTGCGCGATCCCGATCAGCGCCGACGCACCATTCGCCTGGTGAAACAGCTGGCGTCAGTCTTTCATCGAGTCGATCGCTACATCCAAGATGCCGACGCTGGCGACGCGCGTCCCTTGCAGCAGGCCATCCGCCACGTGGCGCAGACCGCCGACGTCGCCCCGGCGGCTGCGGGCGCCCTGATCGCCGATTGCGCCAGGGAAGCCTTGCATGTGCTCGACGCGGCGGAGGACGTCGTCGCCGACGCACCGCCAAGCCGGCCCGGAGCGGGATTGGCTTGGCGACGCCGGTGGCTCGCCCCTTTGCGGGCTGAACTGCATCCCCAATCGCTGATTTTGCGCCATGCCCTGCGCATGGCGATTTCCGTCGCCTTCGCCTTCCTGCTGATCCAGCTGCTGCATATCCGCTACGGCTACTGGATGACCATGACGGTGGTGATCATTCAGCAACCCTATGTGGCCACGACCTGGACCCGCGCCTTGGAGCGGGTGGTGGGATCGGTGTTGGGCGGCGCGTTGGCGGCGCTCCTTGGGATCGCGTTTCACGCCCAGGTGACGCTGTTGCTGCTGATATTTCCGCTCGCAATGGCCACCATGGCGTTTCGGCCGGTGAACTACACCCTGTTCGTGTTCTTCCTGACACCGCTCTTCGTGCTGATCCTGGATCTGACGCACCCGGGAGAACGAGAGATCACCCTGGCCGGCGTGCGGGCCTTGAACACCGTCATCGGCGGCGTGATCGCGCTCTTGGGCGTGACTTTGATCTGGCCCGCATCCGGCGCAGACCGTATGCGCCTGGACCTCGCCACGGCGATCGAGAAAAATGGTCGTCTGGTCAGCCTGGCGGTCGCCGGCCCCAGCCTCGTCAGCCCGACCGATGGGGCGCCCCCAGAGGACGAAGGCGGCTTTGAGGCTGCGCGGCGACGGGCGGGCTTGGCGAGCAATGCCGCCGAAGCATCGCAGCAGCGCGCGGCGCTGGAATCCTGGTGGCGACGCCGCGAAGTCAAGGGCGCGGCGAACGTGCTCGGCATTGTGCGCCGGATCGCCGGAACGGCCACGACGCTCTGGTTGCAGCCCTGGGACAGAGATCGCCACAGCTTGGATATCGAACCGACCTTGGCGGCCAGGTCGGAAGCGGCAGGATGGGCGGCGGCGGCGACGGCCGAGCTGGCCGCGGCGGTGCGGTGCGCAGCGCCGGTTCCGGCCCCGCCAGCAAAGCTCTGGACCACGACGCGCCCGGAGGACGACGCCGTCGTTCGCGAGATCGAGGACCTCTATCGCGCGGCGGCGACGCTCAGCCGCGCCCATTAGCGCTTTGGGACCGCTCGTAGGCGCATGCCGCCATCATAAGGTCTGCCCTCGCCATACAGCCGAATTTTTCGGCAAGGGAGAGATTGTACGCCTGGCTTTTGCACAATTCGGACGATAGTCGTCCTCGCAGCCTCGGGCCTGGGCGCTGTGTACGCGACTCGTGCGTACCAGACAGCGCCATGATTGCCTTGTCGCTACGCCACACCACGCGATACACCTATCGCAATCCGGTCGCTTTCGGCGAACATCGCATGATGTTTCGGCCCCGCGAGGGCGTGGATCAGCGCGTCATCGCCAGCCGCCTGATCATCACACCCGAACCTGTCGAACTGCGTTTCACCCAGGACGTGTTTGGCAATTGGATAGGGCTGGCGCGCTTCGACGCTGTGGCCGAAGAGCTGACGTTCGACAGCTATGTGATGCTGGAGCACACGCCCAACTTGGCCGCCGAGGCCGTCAGCGACGTCATCTATCCTCTGGCCGGACGGTTCGAGGGCTACGGCGAAGACGAGGCGGCCGACCTCTGCGGCTCCATCCGGACGCATTTCCCCGATCCCGACAGCGAGTTGCGGCTCTGGGCGGCGCGGTTTCTATCGCGCCGCAGTCCCACCGCCGTGCTCAGCGCGCTGGCGGCCATGACCCAGGCGATCCGCAGCGAGTTCCGCTACGCCCAACGTTTGCAGGGCGGCTGTCAGCCGCCGCTGGAGACCTTGCGTCTGCGCCGCGGCAGCTGCCGCGACTTCGCCATGCTGATGATGGAGGCCGCGCGCGGCCTCGGTCTCGCCGCTCGGTTCTGCTCCGGCTATATCTATTGCGGCGACGCCGGGACGGCTGTCGCCAGGCCCAGTGCGCCGCTGTCTGGCGCCGGCGCGGCTTCGGCGCGACGGGGCGGCGGTCATACCCACGCCTGGGTCAGCGTCTATATTCCAACCTGCGGCTGGGTCGAGTTTGATCCCACCAACGGCATCGTCGGCAACACCGACCTGGTTCGGGTGGCGGTCGTTCGCGATCCCCGGCAAGCGGCGCCCTTAACCGGCTCCTATATCGGCGCGGCGGAAGACTTCGTCGGCATGGAGGTCGCCGTGGACGTCGATGTCGCCCATCCCCACCCTGGCGCAGCCTTTGGCGGCGCCTTGCCGAACGCCGGCGTCGCCGTCCCGCCGAGTGCGTCCCAGCCGTCGATTGCGTCATCTTTGCTACGGGTGGCGTGAGCTGACATCCCGGCTCAGTCGCGAGCGACCGGCGGCGCAACCGAACGCCGCCTAAGGAGTTGCTGAGCGATGCAAATTCGCGCCGGTTACGAAATTTCCTATAACTGCTTCGGGCCCACGCCCATGCTGCTTGTGCTGAGCGTCAGGCGGGAACGCCTCGGCGACCTCATCACGCCCCAGACCATGACGATCGATCCCTTTGTTCCGGTTGATGAATATATCGACGGGTTCGGCAATATCTGCCATCGCCTGCTCGCACCGCCCGGCCAGATCACCTTTTCGGCCGACTTCAAAATCCAGGACTCAGGCCTTCCCGATGAGGAAAACCTGGACGCCGTCCAGCACCCCATCGAAGAGCTCCCGCCCGAGGTCCTGGTCTATCTGCTCGGCAGCCGCTATTGCGAGACCGACAAGCTGGTCGATACCGCCTGGTCGCTGTTCGGGAATACGCCGCCGGGATGGCGGCGGGTGCAGGCGATCGTCGACTATGTGCATGACCGCATCCTGTTCGGCTATCCTCATGCGCGGAACGACCGGACGGCCCATGGCGCCCATATGGATTGCGTCGGCGTGTGTCGCGACTTCGCTCACCTGGCCGTCACCCTGTGCCGCTGTATGAACATTCCAGCGCGTTATTGCACCGGCTATCTCGGCGATATCGGCATCGACCCCATTCCCGGTCCGATGGACTTTTCCGCCTGGTTCCAGGTCTTCCTTAGCGGTCGCTGGTATACCTTCGACGCCCGCCACAACAAGCCTCGGGTCGGCCGGGTGCTTCAGGCTTGGGGCCGCGACGCCACCGACGTCGCCATAGCCACCACCTTCGGGTCGGCGAGCCTGCTGAGGTTCGACGTGATCGCGGAAGAAGTGGTTTAGCGGCTGTCGCTTCCGGCCTCGTGATCATCCGTCTCTAAAAGGCGTGGCGATAGGCGGCGCGTAGGCTGGTTTCGGTCTGGCGCGCGGCCTGGCCGAAGTATGCAAGGTCTTGGCGCCGCCAGTCGATCCAAAGGGCCTCGACCAAAACATCTCGGCCTGGCGTGAAACAGTGTTTCCACGCCGCCAGGCCCGACCAGCCCTCCTCAGCATAGAGGGGATCGGGATTGAATGTTGCACCGGGGGTGGGCGTCCCTGAATCATGGGTCTGGAAGGCGTCTAGGCGCGCGCTGAACGTCTCGGGCCCCGTTGCGCGCGTCAGCTTCAGATAGGCCGAATTGAAATGCACGTTGTACTCGATCGGATCGCCCCAACCGACCGGCGCGCGAGTGCTCCCTTGAAGAGCCTGCCCCGTCAGGGTGAAACCTCCGTCTAGCGGCCAGGCGGCTCCGAGGTTCACGAAGCGGGTCCGCCAGGTCCACTGGCGGTCGCTAGACAGGCCCGGTTCAGCCTCGTTGTCATAGACGGTGAGATTGGCGAGAGCGCCGGAAGCCGACCGGATCTCGCCTTTAAAATAGAGCCCAACGCGACTGTCGAGTGAGATAACCGGCTGGGTCTGGAGCGCCTGGCTCCGCGACATAGCCGCGCTGAGCGGCGGCAGCTGGAACCGCGCCGAGGCGGTATCGACGAGCTCGGAAAAAGACCAGCCGCGCAGAGCGAGCAAGGTCCCGCTGGTGTCGTTGAAGCCGAAGAGGCCGAGCGTCGCAGAGACCTGAAAGCCCGATGTCTTGCGGGTGAGCTTGCCTTCGGCGCCGACCGCTTTCACCTCCTCCCCGATCCAACTGTTGATCGCTGACGGGGTCAGGGTGTCGGTCACAGTCCACGGCTCGCCCGGCGCGTCGTCGTGTTCCAGAGACACAGGCACATAGAGTAGACCCGCGCGCGCTTGAAGCCGCAGCGCCGACGTCGGCACGGGCTTGTAGAGCAGATAGGCCTCCGTTAGACCGACGGCCCGCCCGACCCGCGGTTGGGCGACTGCGTCCACAACAAGGCTCAGCGCATCATTGAAGCGCGGGCGCCAAACGCCCTCAGCGCTCGCTGTCCCGGTCGCACCGGGTCCGAATTCGGTCTTGCCGAAACCGCCCTGCGACCAGCTCTTCAAACCCTGGCTCCCGGCCAAGCCGACCTCGACCACCCCCTGGATCGTGTCGCGACCGAAGAGGTCAGTCTGGGCCAAGGCCGAAGACGGCGCGGTGATCACGGCGGCGGCGAATAAAGCGGCCCGTCGCATGGCATCCCTGTTCCGATCCGACTAAGATCGTAGCCCGCTTTGGTAAAATTTTTGGTCGAACTCTGGGGCCAGGAAGAGGCTGCACAACGCCGCCCGGCGGGATCACATCCCCCTAGACGCCCTACTCCGCCGCCTGGCCCAATCGCGCGTGGGGAAACAGGCGGTCGAAGCGGCCAAGCGCTGGGGGATCCAGGCGAACGCAGAGATCTAGCGCACCGTCGTCGGTCTCGCGACGGTCCACCACCCGACCATTGCGATAGAGCCAGGCCAAGGCCTCGCCCTCATCGGCGCCGAGCTTGAGATCGACGGGGTCGGCGACATCGACGCGCGATGCGATCAGGTGGAGTAGGTCGGACGTCCCCTCGCCCGTCAGCGCGGACACAGCGACCGCAACCGCTCCCCCGGCGACCTGGGGCGCCCCGGCGCTGCGATCAGCGCGGGTCAGGACGATCTGGCGATCTTCGTCGGGAAGCTGGTCGATCTTGTTCCAGACCTCGATCAGCCGCCCGGCGCGCCCCGTCTCAGCGATCTGGTCCACGCCAAGCTGCTCCAGCACCTGGCGCACATCGGCGGCCTCCGCCGCGCTCGAGTCACCGGCGATGTCGCGGACATGCAGGATGACGTCGGCCTCCAGCACCTCCTCCAGGGTGGCGCGGAAGGCGGCGACGAGTTCGTGGGGCA
>Ga0116226_10007229_pt1 | contig 10008 bp, 13 predicted proteins | sample S1TSphfallax_FD_89692 | JGI IMG/M metagenome (GOLD analysis project Ga0116226, IMG submission 89692) | Host-associated microbial communities from peat moss isolated from Minnesota, USA - S1T2_Fa - Sphagnum fallax MG | ecosystem: Host-associated > Plants > Peat moss > Unclassified | place: USA...
ACGGCGAACTGCATCAGCCCCGGCTATGTCTGGACGCCCTTGGTGGAGAACCAGATCCCCGACACCATGAAGGCGCGCAACATGACGCGCGATCAGGTGATCAACGACGTGCTGCTGGAATCCCAGCCCACCAAGGAATTTGTAACGCCTGAACAGGTGGCGGCGCTCGCCCTCTTCCTGTGCTCCGACGACGCCGCCCAAATCAACGGCGCCAACCTCTCGATCGACGGCGGCTGGACGGCGGAGTAGCTGCGTGGCCGCCGTTTTGCGCGCCCTCTACAGCGGCATGCTCATGATCTGCTGGTAAGCGCTGATCACCTGGTCGCGCACGGCCATCATGGTCGAGAGGCTGGCCTGGGCGGAGGCGACGGCGGTCACGACATCCACCATATTCGCCTTGCCCTGGGTCTGAGCGGTCATCAAGGTCTCGGCGCTCTTTGAGCTGGAGACCACATCGCTGAGAGCGGTCTTGACCATGTCGCCGAAGCTCGGTCCCGCCGCGGCGGGTGTGGCGGCAGGCGTCGCGCCCATCCCCTGGACCGCCTGATAGGCGCGCGCGGCGAGAAGGGGCGACACCATCTATCAGCTTCCCTTGGTCAGGATGGTCAGGGTCTTCATCTGCATGCTGCGTACGGTGGTGATGACGTTCAGACTGGCCTCGTAGGCGCTCTGCGCTTCCTTCATGTCCAAGGCTTCGGTCAGGGAATCGACGTTGGGCATCTTCACGTCGCCATTGGCGTTGGCGGCGGGGTTGCCGGGATCGTGCACGATGGTGAAGGGTGTGGCGTCCGGTCGGACGCCGGTCATCTTCACCCCCGTGGCGCCCTTCTGAACTTCCGTTGGTGTGAAGACAGGAATCTGACGCCGATAGGGATCGCCGCCGGCCGTGGTGGACACCGAATCGGCGTTCGCCAGGTTTTCGGCGATCACCCGCATTCGCGCCTGCTGGGCCTGCAAAGCGGAGGACGCGATACCGAGCGTGCAGTCCAAGAAGGGGTCGGCCATTTTTATCTATCCTGTCTTAAGGCTGTCATGAGGGCGCTTAAGCGGACTTGCCGGGCGCGCGTGAGGCGGTCGTGAGCATGCTCATCGACTGCTGATAGAAATCCACCGCGGTCTCATAGTCGATGCGCGCCTGGATCAGCTTGTTCATCTGGTCTTCCAAGACCACCTCATTACCGTCGATGCGGGCTTCGGTGTCGGGCGTGTCCACAGGCTTCAGCGCGCCGGTCTTGACCGACGGAGCCGTCGCCATCTGGCCCGGTTGATTAACGATCAAGCCGCCCGCCGCGGCCTTGGCCATCGCCGCGAAACTGAAGGGTTTCAGATCCTGCGGCACATAGTCGGGGGTGTCTGCGTTGGCGACGTTCTGCGCCACGACCTGCTGGCGCGCGTTCACATAGCTCATCTTGCTTTTCAGCATGGCGAACAGGGGAATGTCGTCCAAGCCCACGGCGCGTCTCCCGGCAACAGTTTCCCAACGACCTGCAGATTTTGCCGCCGTTAAGGTTAACAACAGGTTTCGAGCCCGGAGGCCGCGCCGCAACGTCATGGTTAATCCAGCGTTAACACTCGTCGCCCAGACACTCGTGCGCAAGCGTTAGCCAAGGGACTCAGCACAGTCCCGTTCACGCGGGAGTGCGCGATGATCCTGAGCGTCCTGCAAGCCGTGTTCGCCCTGGCGGTTACGCTGGGCCTCTTCACTGTGGGCGTCTACGCCATGCGCCGGTTCGGGCCGGCTGGGCTGATGAAGTTCACGCCGCCGGCGCAGCGGCGCCTGGCGATCGTGGAGAGCCTGACGCTGGATCCCCACCGCCGCCTCGTCCTGGTGCGGCTGGATCAGCAGGAGCGGTTGCTGCTGCTGGGCGAAGGGCGATCCCTCGACATGGCGGCCGGCTACGGCGTCAAGGCGGCGCCATCAAAATTGATCGGAGACGTCTGAGATGATCAAGCCTATCGCCAAAACCTTGACGCGAGACCTGAGACGCGCGGCGCTGTTGGCGCTAGCCGCAACGCTGGCGACGGTGGCCGGCCCAAGCCTCGCCGCCGCCCAGGCGATCAACCTCGATCTCGGCACGGGCGGCGGCCTGACCGACCGGGTTGTGCAGCTGGTGGGCCTCCTCACCGTGCTGTCCCTGGCTCCGTCGATCGTGATGATGACCACCTCCTTTGTGCGCATCACGGTGGTGCTGAGCCTGTTGCGTCAGGCCATGGGCCTGCAGCAGAGCCCGCCCAACACAGTACTGGTGTCGCTGTCTCTGTTCCTGACCGCGATCATCATGGGGCCGACCTTCACCCAGGCCTATAACGCCGGCATCGCGCCGCTTCTCGCCCACAAGATGGAGCTGCCGGCCGCCTTCACGGCCTCGGCCCAGCCGGTCAAGGCCTTCATGCTGAGCCAGGTCGATCGCGACGACCTCGGCATGTTCATCCGCCTATCCAAGATACCCAAGCCCGCAACGGCGATGCAGACGCCGCTGCAGGTGGTGACGCCGGCCTTCATGATCTCGGAGCTGAAGCGCGCCTTTCAGATGGGCTTCCTGCTGTTCATCCCCTTCCTCGTGATCGATCTGGTGGTGGCCAGCGTCTTGATGAGCATGGGCATGATGATGCTGCCCCCCGCCACGATCAGCCTGCCGTTCAAGCTGATCTTCTTCGTGCTGGTCGATGGCTGGGGGTTGGTGTGCAGCAGCCTCGTGGAGAGCTTTCACCACGCGGCGGTGGGGTAGGCGCGTCGCGCTGCCTAACTCAGCCCCCTCGCCAGCGCTTCCGCCATAGCCCTAAAGGCCCGCGCCGCCGCGCTATCGGTCCCTTCAGCCGCGAGCGGCGTGCCCGCGTCGCAGGCCTTGCGCAGGGCGACGTCGATAGGGATTTCGCCCAGGAACGGCACGTCCAGGTCCCGCGCCGTCTGGGCCGCGCCGCCGCGGCCGAAGATCTCGATCGGGGCGCCCGTCGCGGGATCGGGGAAATAGGCCATGTTCTCGACCACGCCGAGGATCGGCACGCCGGTCTTTTGAAACATGGCGGCGCCGCGGCGCACGTCGATAAGCGCCACCTCCTGTGGGGTCGAGACGATCACAGCCCCCAGGAGCTTGAACTTCTGAACGAGAGTCAGCTGGATATCGCCGGTCCCCGGCGGCAAATCGAGCACCAGCACGTCGAGGGGATCGGCGTCGGAGCCCCAGTTCACATCGTTGAAGAGCTGGCTGACGGCCGATGACGCCATCGGCCCTCGCCATATCATCGGCGAGCCTTCATCGACGATGAAGCCGATCGAGATGGCCTTGATCCCCCAAGCTTCCAGCGGGATCAGCTTCTTGTCCGGCCCCACCACGGGCTCGTCGGTCAGGCCCAGCATCCGTGGCGCGGAGGGACCATAGACGTCGGCGTCCAGGAGGCCGACCTTCAGGCCAAGCTTGGCCAGGGCCACGGCCAGATTCACCGCCACGGTCGACTTGCCCACCCCGCCCTTGCCCGACGCCACCGCGATCACGTGGCGCACATGGGGCACGGCCTGAGGGTTCATCGGACTTTGAGGGTGGAGCTTGCTCTGCGCCTCCGGCGGTAGTCTTGCGGTCTTGCGCACCCTGACGGCGCCATCGGCGAGCGGCGGCTCGTCGTGACCGTGTGCGGGAACAGGGGGAGGCGCATGGGGTGCATGAGGGGCGTGCGGAACGCCGCCGCCGCCTTCCGCCGTCATCACCACCTGGGCGCGCTCAACGCCGGGCACCGCCAGTAGCGCCGCCTCCGCCGCATCGCGCACGGGAATGAAGCGCTTGGCGTCTTGCGCGGGCACCTCCAGCATAAAGCCGGCGCGGCCTGGCGCGACCACCAGCGCCTGCACCAGGGCCGCGCTCACCAGGCCCTTGCCGCTGCGCGGGTCGACGACCCGGTCAAGCGCCGCCAGCACAGCGGCCCGATCCGGCGTGCGTTCGGCTGTGTTTAAACGATTGGGAGACATGGGCTGTGTCACGGGGGCGCCGTCCTGGCCGTAAACTTGCGTTGCGGAACTGCCCTTCATATCCTGGTCCGCGGGCTGCGTTACAAGCCCGGACCGGCGAGCCCCATGCCCTGGACCAAAGAGAGCGATCCCCCGTCCCCCGCGTCAGCCGCAAAAGGTCGTGGGCCGGACGCGAGCCCGGCCGAAGCTGGGCGCTTGGGAGACGCCACGTCGGAGCCGCCTCAGCCCAAGCCCGGGCGTCAGGCCGTGGGTGAGCCACGCCCCGCCGGACCCTGGGGCGCGCCATCCCGCAAGCGCCTCGCCCCCCTCAATGATACCGTCAAACAGGACGCGCCCTCGCCGCCGCCAAGGGGGCCAGATCTCGACGACTTGACGCGGGGCTTAAGCACCCGGGCGTCCCGGGTCTTCCAAGGCGCCGTTGAACGCCCGCTTCGCAAACGCATGCTGATCGGCGCGCTGGTCGGCTTCGCCGCCGGCTGGACCGCGTCGGGCGTCTATGAGGTGCGGCCCGACGAGCAGGCCGTGGTCACGCGCCTGGGCGCCGTCGCGGCGGTAACCGGCGCCGGCTTCCACGCCCACCTGCCCTGGCCGATCGAGCGGGCCCAGATCCTGGCCGTCACACGGATACACACCTTGACCTTGGGCGGTGCGGCGGAAGATGGGTCTCAGGCCCTGACGCCCACGGCCGACGCTCAGCTGGCGGCCCTCACCGTGGTCGTGCAATGGCGAATCGCCGAGCCGGTCGCCTACCTGTTCCACTCTGCTGATCCGCAAGCCGTGCTCAAGTTAGCGGCAGAGGCTGCGACGCGCCAGGCCGTGGGCGCAGCCCCGCTGGCCGCCGTGATGGCCGCCGATCACCTCCCGCTTCAGCACGCGATCGCCAACATGATCCAACGGCGCCTGAACCGCCTGGGCGCAGGGATCGCCGTCACTGGGGTGCTGATCCAGGGCGTGAACCTGCCGCCCGAGGTTCAGGCCGCTGCAGGCGACGTCGTCATCGCCCGCCAGGACGCCCAAGCGTCCATCGCCGACGCGGACGCTTATCGCGCGCGCACGATCGCCGAGGCCAAGGCCGCCGCCGCCAAGACGCTGATCGAGGCCCAGAGTTATCGCGATCAGACGCTACAGGAGGCGCAAGGCGCCGCCGCCCGCTTCGACGAACTCGACGCCGCCTATCGCAAGGCTCCCGACGTGACCAAGGACCGGCTCTATTTCGAAACGATCCAGGGTGTGCTGTCGAGGGCTCACACGATCGTGCTCGATCCGACTAAGGGCGCGACCTTCGCGCTGCCGCCGGACCTGCTCCACGGCGCACCGCCGTCCCGCACGCCGGGCCCTTCTAACGGGTCGGCGCCCCCTTCAGGCGTCAAACCATGAGCCTGCGTCCCCCTTCGGCCCAGATGTCATGGGTCCGTCTAACCCCGATCCAAATCGCCGTCGCGCTTACAGCCGCCCTCGCCACCTGCACCGCTCTCGATAGCGTCTATGTCTTGCGGGGCGATCAGGAAGCTCTGGTGGTTCGTCTCGGCCTGCCCGTGGCGACGCTAAACACGCCGGGCCGGGCCGACGCCGGCCTCAAGCTGAAACTGCCCCTGATCGAGCGCGTGATCCGCTTCGACCGCCGCAATCAGGCCGTGGAGGCCGACCCGATCGAAGCGATCACAGCCGATGGCCGCCCGATCCTGATCGACGCCTTCCTGCACTACCGCGTGCTAAAGCCACTGGCGACCTATCAGGCGGCCGGCGACTCCAAGGGCGCCGCTGATCGCCTGGCCCAAATGCTGAACGCCGCCGTGCGTGAAACAGTGGCGCGGGCGCCCTACTCATCCCTGGTGAGCGGGTCTGGCGACGGGTCGCTAGACCCCGCCCGCGCGGCCGTGAGCGCGCAGGCCGCGGCGGACGGCTTGGGCGTCGAGATCGTCGATGTGGGCTTGAGCCACCTCGACCCGACGCCGCCCGAGGTCCAGGCCGTCGTCCACCGTATGCAGGCGGCCAAGACGGCCGAGGCCGCAGCGATCCGCGCAGCCGGCGAACAGCAGAAGCAGCAGATGATGGCGCAAGCCGACAAGGACGCCGGCCTGATCCGCGCGACCGCGATCGGCCAAGGCGAGGCGATTTGGGGCCAGGGCGACGCCGGGCGCGCCGACATCTTCGCCAAGGCCTATGGCAAGGACCCCAGCTTCGCCCATTTCTACCAGGCCATGCGCGCCTACGAAGGCGCGCTCGGCGACAAGCAAACCACCCTGGTTTTGAGCCCGTCCTCCGCCTTCTTTCGGGCGTTCGAGCAGGGGCCGACGGGCCGCTAGAGCGCGTTGCGAAAAGTGGGAACCGGTTTTCGCATTGAACGCGCTCCAAGCTTTTGAAGATAGAGCCCTAGCCTCAGACCATCCAGGCCTGGGGTCGCTCATAGGGTCGATCGTCGAGCGCCGCGATCAGACCAAACACACAGCGCACGGTGAACCAGATCGGCAGGATGCAAAAGCCGATCCCCGCCAAGATCAGGATTGGGATGCCGATCAGGATCGCGGCGAGCAGACAGCCGATCCCCAGCACCACGCCGCCGATCAGGGACCAGACCAGCGTCAGCCAGAAGGTGCGGATGGCGAAGACATAGTGGCTGAACGCCCGCGGCCCCGCTGCGCCCTTCAGTACATAGGCCATGACCAGGCCAATGATGGTCGTGACGCCGCCGGTGAAGAAGCCGAGCAGGTAGAGGATGTAGATGCTGACCACATAGGTCTTGTCATTCAACATCTCCTCCAAAGGCGAGCGCAGCGGGAGGGGCTCAGAATAGAGCGGGTCGGTCATCTTGGCTCTCGAACAAAAGGCCCAGCTCTGTCGAGGGCCTATGAATGAGAGCTTGTCTCAGGACCACCCGAGACTCAAGTTAAGGATTGGTCATTGCGAAATCGTTGCTGGCGGCTCCTGCGACGGATGAGCTGGGCTGGCCCTAGGCCCGCGTAACGAAGACCTCCACGCCGGCGGCGGCGGCGTCGGGAATCGCCTGAGGCTTTTCGGCCCTTACGCGCACGGCCGCGACCCTGGGCAGGGCGAGGCAGGCGGCGGCGAGGCGTTCGGCGTAGGTCTCGACCAGCTCGACGTGGCCTTCGGCGGCGAGGTCGCGGGCGGTCTGAGCCAGAATCTCGTAGTTGATGGTGTCGCCGATACCGGCGACCGGGGCCGGCTCGAGCGACAGCTCGACGTCGAGCACCAGAGGCTGCAACCGGCCGCGCTCATGGGGATGCACGCCGATCTCGGTCTGGAGCATCAGGCCGCGGATGAACACCTTCACGCCCGGCCGGGCGGGCAAGTCGGTGCGAGACAGCGTCGTCATGGCTTTCAAGGTTCCAGGATATCGGGCGTGCGCCAGGCCAGGTGCTGGCCAGCGTCGACGGCGAGCATCTGCCCCGTCACAGACCGCGCACTGAACAGGTAGAGGGCGGCGGCGCAAATGTCTTGCGGCGCGACGGAGCGGGCGAGCGGCGTGGCTTGCGCCTCGGCGGCGAAGGTCGATGCATCCTGGTGGATCGAGGCGAGCGTCGGCCCGGGCCCTATCGCATTCACCCGAATCCGCGGCGCCAGCGCCTGGGCCATGGTGCGCGTCGCGGTGAACAGCGCCGACTTGGACAGGGTATAGCTGAAAAACTGCGGATTGGGGTGAAGCACCCTTTGGTCCAAGATGTTGAGGATCATGGCCTCGCCGTCCGCCAGCCCCTTAGGAACCTGATCAGCGAAGGCCTGGGCCAACAGCACCGGCGCCCGCAGATTGGTCTCGAAATGGCGGTCCCAGAGCGCAAGGTCCAGGGCGCCAAACCGATCGGCCTCGAACAGGGAGGCGTTGTTGACCAGGAGGCTGAGCGGCCCGATCACGGCGGTGGCGCGCGCCACCAGGTCTGAGGTCTCTTGGGGCTGGCTCAGGTCGGCAGCTACGGCGGTCGCCTTGTGTCCCATCGCTCGGATCTGCGAGACGACCTCATCGGCCTCACCCGACGAGCCACGATAGTGTACAGCGACATCAAGCCCAGCGCCCGCCAAGGCGAGCGCCAGCGCCCGTCCGACACGACGCCCCGCGCCCGTGACCAGCGCCCCACCGCTCATGGCGCGGATGCACCCCGCGCGCGGCGCCTCAATCGCCCCGGCCGAACTCGAAAAAGTTCAGGGCCAGCACAACCACGACGAAGGCGAGAATCGGAAGGATGGCGGCCATCGGCGAACTCCAAGTGCGCTAAAGAGCGTGTCCTTAAAATGGGAACGGTTTCGGACACACTGCGCGTGAAAGCAAAACGCTTGCGCGGTTTAACTCCGCCTTGGCTGAACGGCAAGGCGGGGCACGCCCGCTAGGCAACCGGCGCCGGGACCGCCAGGAGTTGCTCCACGGCGGGGCCGATCTTGGCGGGCGTATCCTGCGGCCCAAATCGCGCGACGGTTTCGCCGGCCCTGTCGATCAGGAACTTGGTGAAGTTCCACTTGATGGCCTCAGTGCCCAGGAGGCCTCGCTTCTCGGCCTTTAAGTGCTTGTAGAGCGGATGGGCGTTATCGCCGTTGACCTCAATCTTGGCGAACATGGGAAAGGTGACATCGTAGGTCAGGGAGCAGAAACTGCCGATCGCCGCCGCGTCGCCGGGCTCCTGGGCGCCGAACTGATTGCACGGAAAGCCGAGCACCGCGAAACCTTGATCCTTATACTGACGATAAAGCGCCTCCAGGCCCTCATACTGCGGCGTGAAACCGCATTTGCTGGCCACATTGACAATCAGGAGCACCTGGCCGCGATAAGCCGATAGCGCCACCACGCCGCCGTCGAGGGCTTCAGCTGTCAGGTCGTAAAAGTGGGCCGGCGTTTTCATGAGGAGGGATCGCCTATGTTTGGTACACCGATCATCGGCTTGGAGAGATGATACGGCCAGGCCGGCGAAAAGCGAGCGCGATCTTTATGGAGGCCCTTCAGACGTTTTAGGTCTGCACGCCCTCGCGGGCGGCGACGTCTACCGGCGTGCGCATGGCCCATAGCACGCCGATCACGGCGCCCTTTATCACCGGTAAAAGACCCAGTGTGAGGACGGCGAGCGCCGGCAGGGTCGTCCCAAGCACGAGGCCGATCGGCGCCGTTAGGATGAAGGGAAACACGAGCAGGGGTCCTATTGCGAGGTGCCCAACCACTAGGATGGTGAAATAGGGGCCCGCATCATCGGCGCGGTATTGAGCGTTATCGTGGCGGCAAGCCAGACAGCGGGGTTGCACAGCCAAGTAGCCTTTGAACAGCCGACCCGTTCCGCAATTCGGACACCGGCGGCGAAACCCTCTCGCCAGACCTTGCAAGATGCGGCTCGGGGATTTTCCATCAGGATCGGGTAAAACCTTGTTCATCAGGTGGCATATAGGCCGCCGAGGTCATGGGCGTAAGCGTCAGCGTGGGCGTAGCTGAGACCAATTTGTCCGCTTCCTTGGCCTATCGTCTTGCTTTAAGCTTGTCCTTAGGAGGCGAGATGACAGAAGTCCTCGAATTGGAAGGATCCGACCTGGCTGCCCACGGTGCGAGCCGTGCGGCTGATGTGCTGGAAGCCGGCGGCGTCGTCGTCTTCCCGAACCTGCCGTTTGAGATCGGCGACTCCGAACGCAGGTTTCTAGATCCCGCCATCCTGTCCGAATCCAAAAATGTGAGCCTGGAGCCCGCGACCGGGGCGCTTGCGGGAACGCGGCTTGACGGCGACGACGCCCTGGCGTTGGGCGCCATGGTCAAACGCTTCGCCGACCGCGCCGAACACCTCCTGGCGCAGTTGACCCCTGCCTATGACGGCGCTCTGCAGCGCCGACGCACCAGCTTTCGTCCCGGCGCAGTTGCGGATCGGGCGTTGAGCCGGCGCAAGGATGATCGTCGCCTGCACGTCGACGCCTTTCCTTCCAATCCGGTCCAAGGTCGCCGAATCCTGCGCGTCTTCGCCAACGTCAACCCGGACGGCTGCTCACGCCTCTGGGATGTGGGGGAGGAAGATTTCGAAAGCTTCGCGCGCCGGTTCGAGCCGCGCCTGCATATGCCCCACGGCGGG
>Ga0116226_10007231_pt1 | contig 10007 bp, 10 predicted proteins | sample S1TSphfallax_FD_89692 | JGI IMG/M metagenome (GOLD analysis project Ga0116226, IMG submission 89692) | Host-associated microbial communities from peat moss isolated from Minnesota, USA - S1T2_Fa - Sphagnum fallax MG | ecosystem: Host-associated > Plants > Peat moss > Unclassified | place: USA...
CTACGGATCTTACACAATCAATGATGACCCCTTAGCGTTCAAGGCCCAGTTTCCTTAAGAAGCCTGACAAGAGGCCTTTGCTTAGAGCTTTGTGCATCAGTTGGTAGCTAAAACCACATGCTAGCATACCTATACCTGTGATTAAGAATAAACTAGGTTCTTGGTTTTCAGCAGAACCAGGTCTAGAGTCCAGGTTTAGAATCTTTTCTAAAATAGAAAAGCTTTCAATTTTGTGCATAAAGAAAGAATATTTTCCAAAACTTCAAACCTGCCAATTTGAAGCCTGGGTTCAAGTTTTTAGATTGGTGATTCTTAGGTTGATAATTTTAAACTTTATGAGACCTGGTTTGGTTTTGATGTCAGCCTGCAAAACTTTATTTATAAACACACCGTAGGTTTGGAAAATGTACAAAGGAACAAGGTAAAGGGAGAATTTACATGACATCAAGTTAGCTGAAACTAGATGTCAAAATCTCTCCATGTCAAGGTTGATTCCAAGTTTTTGAGTTTTTGAAACACCATTGAATTTGCATTAAAACCCCTTTAGCTTTTGCACTAGTGTGAATTGTGACCATATCTGACAATGGGGGGTGTCAAGTTAGCTGAAACTAGATGTCAAAATCTCTCCATGTCAAGGCTGATTCCAAGTTTTTGAGTTTTTGAAAAACCATTGAATTTGCATTGAAACTCCTTAGCTTTTACACTAGTGTGAATTGCGACCATATCTGACAATGGGAGGGTGTCACTGGTCCTTGGGATCTTAGTCAAGAATGATCTTGAATCTGACACCCGACTCACTATCCTCATTTGTAATTGCTGTCAATGATTTGAGCTGTGAGGGGGGTGGTGTGGCTCTAATGCCCATACCTTTGTTTGCACTTGGGATCCTGGTCAAGCATGATCTTGACTTTAATACACACCTTAATTGGACATTTATTGCTTTCAATATCTGGGTGATTCCTTTCATTGATTTCAGCTTTGATGGGTGGTGTGGCTCTAATGTTCATACATCAAAACTAAGTTTGACACTGTATGCATGTTGTATTGTGTCCAAAGTACTTGTGTGAAGACCATTTTAATGTTGTCTTTGGAATTGCCCTTATATGTTAAAACTTAGGGCTAGGACCTAGGACTTATAGCTTGAAACATTAATATTCAAACCTAGGAACCTAGAAACCCTAAACTGTAATCCCTACTTCACTCCATGACTTGGACCTTATAAAAAAAAACCCTTAAAACCCACTAGGCCTAGTTTTATGCCAAGTTTGGGCTTATGTAGACTCATTGGATTCAGATTTAAGGTTAGGTCTAGGTCCATGTAGACCTGTCAGGTTCAATTTTTGTACCTTGATCTCGACCTAAACTAATGAAAACTTCAAACCAGCCAGCACTAGCATAAAGAATGTTGCAGTGTAGGATAAACATGCCCATTCATCGAACACAAGCTAGTGATCGCCTGTTTCAAATGAATCAGTTATGAAATAAAGATGAATTGGTCACCATTCAAAGCAAACTCATGACCAAACACATACAATTTTGGGATGCTGTAGTACCTACTAATTTTGGTTAGTACCTTAACAGATTTGGCACTAATAAAATTATTTTTTCAAATTGCCAAAAATATTCAATTGGTGTGTAAATCCCATTCCTATGGTTGAATGTTGTATCATTATGTCATGAATTTCAGATTCATCCTTGTGGTTGAATTTTCTCTAGTTGAAAGTTTCATCTATGTCATCAATTATTCAATTTCTCAATGTCATCCAGGTGACTAGGTTTCATTATTTAAATTGATAATCTAGTTAAGTTGTAGTGGAACCAACAAAAATAAATTGTGACAAATTTTTGCAATTTAGCAAAAATCACAGGGGGGTCCTACCAACATCTTCGAAGGGGTTTTTTTTTTAATTTTGAAACTAAATCCATTAGATTTCAAATTTTTAAAGAAGATCGCCATATTTCTACCATAGGTTCCATCATGTAGCCATAATATAAAAGGATTTCTACAAAGCTCAACTACCAATAGAATCCTCATGCTTAAATTTCCCAATTTTATGGAAATGTTATTATTAACCCCTACTTTCTCACCTTAGAATGGCCATTAGGGGGTGGTAGATCTTAAAACACTCATTCGACCATTATTAATTTTGACGCACTCCCAACTCCTTGAAAGACTCAAATGTGAGTCCAAATAGAAAACAGTGAAAGAAGGAGGAGTCGGGGCACACTCTCTAGCTCACAGCACTTTGAGGGGTAGAGGGGCATGCTGGAGCTCCGGGATGGGACTACGAAAAGTTGACAAGCTTCATTCACTCACACGAGCCTACACAAAACCCACACAAGGTGGTTAGTGCGTAGTTGGAGCACTTTTGGTGCTAGGACGAGCCATGGGCAACACGGACACACAAGACTCACCATGGTTCGGACCTAGGGGAAGCCACCACCTTCCCCCTTATAGTATACTCTACACTTGCCCACGGGGCCCACATCCAAATGGTTTTTTTGTCTCGGGACTCCCAAGTGGGAGTCCCGAAATCGCCCAAGTTGGGACTCCCGCAACTTTGGAGCCCCATAACTTTGCGAAAAGAACTCGAATCGAGATGCGGTCTAAAGAAAAGTTGTAGCCCTCGTCAAGAGCTTTTCAATGATATGTTGCACACCGTCTATAGACAAGTAAATCAGGTCGATTCTCGACTTTTTCTGGTCGGGAGTCAAACTGGCAGTTTGACTCCCGACCCTTTTTTTGGCCATAACTTGTGTTTCAAATGTCCAAATGAGCAATGCGAACCTATTTAAAACATCTACGTTCCAAGAGCTTTCCAATGATATAAAGAACGCCATAAGCCATTGAGTTTTGACCCTTGAAATTGTTCTCTGAAGTTTTGGAAGTCCACTGGGACTCCATTTCCCAAAGTGGGAGTTGCCTTGGGCGTGTGAAGGTTCACTCCCTCACACTTTCCTACACTCCCAGGAGTATGTGACATGACTCCCGGGCTTTCTCTTAGCCCGCACCCTTGCAACCCCTTTGCCTTGGTCGCAAGCTTAAAGCTAGGGTTGCGACAAATTTTACGTCACTATAATTCTAAAGCCAATCTTAATCTCCTCCTCAATTGTTTTTGTGAAACTTCTAAAAAGCCATTTACTAAAAACATGATTCAACTTGGCCAAAAATAGTGCACTTAAGTCCTAAACTTGAGCCAATTTTAATGCAATGGGGTGAAAGGAATTTCCAATATTGCAACACTTAAATATTAAAGACTCTTCAAAAAAAGGATGCATGCAATGTACATCATCCCACCAATGTTATGTTTTGTGGTCAATTTTTGTTATTTTTGGATTTTTAAAAAAAACTTGTGTTTTTTCATTGGATGTTTCTAGAATAAAATGCATAGAAAAACTTAATAAATGGTAAGGCTTAAAGAAGGCTAATGGTAGCATGAGTTTTATTGAAATTTCTATGGATGTTTCATGAAAATTAATTAGAACCTTTTTAATGGAGCAATATGAACCAAGGTGTGGAATATTATTGTCTATATAATTTTAAAACATTTTCCTTGTGCTTAATTATTTTCCCATGGATAATTTTCTTTTAAATTAGTATAAATTTTCTTTATATGTGAAAAAAAATGCTTAAAAATTAGCTGTGCACCTAATTGTATATAAAGAAGCCTTACAAATACATATTTGAAATTATTGTAGTTTTGTTCAAAGCGCCATTGGCAGCCCACAGTGTAATGGTGTTATGTTACTTAGTGTTATATAGATTTTGAGATGGATTTGAAGGGAACTTAGTTCATCTTTGAGATCAATAAATTGATCAAGTTGGATCAAAATATGTGAATGCTTATGATAATGCTATAACCATTTCTAATGTATGTAAATATGAATGTTGGGTAGGTATGTCCATTACCTTGACATATATACTCGCAATATATGTAGGGGTGAATATGTACCTTACTTGGCTGGTAAATATTTCAGAATTACTTGTGTTTACTCTATTCATATATATTTAAAAAATCCAATGAAAAACCAATGGCCGAAACCATGACATGGAAGACAAAAGGGAAGGCCAAAGAAAGGTCAAAAAATGCAAACAACTTGTAAGAACCAAAGAAGGGAAAAAGCTAGTCCCTTTCGTCATAGGAAGTTATTTCACCCATAGCCTTTCTAATGTCGCCTTCATATAAATCATGAGATCTAATAGTAATGAGAGGTTTAGAAAAACATCTTTTTTTCCATAGTGGGGGCTAAAACATGCTAAAAAGCAATACTAACACATTGCTTGAAAAACGAAATGCAAAAAAGACAAGGATAAATAACCTCTTGATTATTTATCATGAAAAAGACGAACACATTCCCTAATGAAACGATCCATATCATGCCTAAATATGTTGTGCACTTCCATGGCCATCGGAATAAAATGGATATCTACCAATGTTGGCCAAGTATGTGGGTCGTGGCCAAGTATCAACCTAGGCATCAACACGGGTATCATATGCCTTGACCAATGGGCAATGGTGAACAAAAAAAATAGTTATAACCTACCTAGGTGAACCTTGCTTCTCCTATACACATGCAATGCCTTTACATAGGTGGGCATGTGTTTTGGAAAATTCATGAAATGCCATGGCACGCGGGAATGAACATATGCAGGGCATAAGGATTTAGGGTTAAATTTTTTAGGATTAGGTTTAAAATGTTAGGGCTAATTTCTAATTTGATGTTGAGTTCCACCCCTCGCTTGAGAAAACACAACCTTTCATCATTATGGAGGATGTCCATGATTTTGATGCGTAATGAAAAAAAAACCCGAAATTTGTAACTTTTTTTTGTCATTGGTAACCAACAATCAATTTGCATCGATGTAAACATGTGAGTCTTCTATGCAAGTTTGTTCTTCTTGCTTCATATTTCCTAGGTTGTGTGACATTATTATCTACTTTTGTTCTTTTTTTTTCATTACTTGTGTGATTTGTGTGATGTTTTATTCCGCAAATTTTCATGAGCATTGTTTATTACTCCTAGTGTATTTCTTAGTGCTTCATGGGCACTGTGCAATATTGGCAATCAAATGTTTGTTGCTTCATAATTTTTGTGTGCTTTGTGAACACTAGATTTGTTGTTTTGTGAACATTGAATATGTAAGGTGCTTCATGAGCATTGTTTCACTTCAAAGGCTTAGGGTTTGGTGTTGGTGATTTGTGTGCTACTTTGTGAACATTGGATCTACAAGGTGCCTTGTGAGCACTCCAAATTCAATGCTTTGTTTAACACCTATTTTGTTCACAAGCACTAGTAAATTTACTTCAAGGGTGGAAAGTTTGGTGCTAGTGATTTGTGTGTTGTTTTGTGAACACTGGATTTGCATCATAGTAGTGACATACGCTCAATTCGATTCAAACATACGCGTATTATACGTTTTTTTGGGCTTTTTAAAAAATACTTGAAAATACTTAATACAAAGGCCAATTTTCAAGCCTTTGTATCATTATAATGTTTTTTTAAAAATACTTGAAAATACTTCTTTTTGAGCACCTTCGAAAAATACTCGTATTTCGTATGTCACTACTATGATTTGCATGAATAATGTTTTGTGAACATTGTAATTTCAATGATTTGTCTAACACTTGTTTTGTCATGTTTCTTGACCATTCATGAGCATCACCAACGATAACTTGAGGTTTACATTGCAAATTTGGTAAAGAATGTTGCTAGTGATTTATATGTTCTTTTTTTGTTTTAATTTCATAATATAGATTATTACTTGGTTTAACTTTCAAAATCAATTGACAATGAACCTACAACATGAATTTTTTTTAATGGGGCTATAGAAGCTTCATAAGGTTTTCCTTTCCATGTTGTTGACTGTACAATTGTTAGTAGTGGTGAAGTTGGGGTTGGGAGAGGTGACAGTGTGATCCAATCTAAAGCAGGTTATGGTGAGCTTGCTAACAGGAACCTTGGTGAAGACGAAAAAGAGCTTTTACAAGCTGAAAAATAGGCATGTAATGAAAAATTGTTTGTGGAATTGAAGCACAACCAAAAAATTTGGCTCATTTGGAATAGAACAACAAGTATGTGGGCATTTTAAAAAGTTAATGACCATGTTGTTGTTGTAGATTATTCTAAATCTCAATGAATGTGATGTGTTGCATGTCATAACATCTAGCAAGAAGTTGTAAGAAAGAGTTCTACCCAAAATCAAAAAGGATTGATTATGTATAATAAAAACCATGGTATAACTGCCATAAGTCAACATGTGGTTCTAAGCATTATGTAATGTTGAAGCAATTAAACACATGATGAGTTACTACTACAATAATAGTTGCTATTATCAAACTTCTAAGAAGTGGAAAAAACCATCTACAACCTCCATTGTTAATTTCTTCAGCTCTGGAGTGCCATGCAAAAATTCAACCCATGCTCAAAAAAACTTTCTTGAGGATTTGATCTTGTACACCATTAAAGGTTATCAACCATTGAGTTCCACTAAGAATGTGTGGCTAAGAAGGCTTGTCCTTCATCAATGTGGCTAAATTACCTTTCTTAGTAAATAACAACATAGTAACGAAGTAATGTTGTCCATGGTCAGCAAGACCATGGGACACCATGTTCTTCATGCTCTTGTTGATGCCACTACAGTTATGACCACATTTGAATCTTGATTTGTGGATGTCCCAATGAGGTTTTGATACGTTTATTCTGGTTGTGAATTACACCAACAAAAAGTCAAAACTTGCCATGTCATTATGGGAATTTTTTAAGTTCATGAAACTTCAAGGGCTTTCATGGTTGTTCAACTCAAGGATCTATTTGCTCGATACAATTTGCTGGACAAACTCATAGCATATGTCAAAGATGACAACATTAATTTAAACACGCTCACAATGGCCTTCACAAGCATTACATCTTATGTTCTTATCTTGTTACCACAAGCTTATGCCATGTCCAAATGTTATCAATATGCTATTAATGACTTGAAAAATGTGTGGTGGCATGAAGGAGGTTTCAATTAAGAGACTCAATCTTTTCTATATAAAACAATTACTTGGACCAAAAAAAGTGGGAAGGGCAAATAAGAGTGGGCTAAGGCTTGTAAAGATGCATCTCTTCACCCCCAAAAATTAAAAACTCATGTCAAGACCCACTTTGCATCCAAGGTGATATTATTCAAGGAAACCTTGGACTTCAAACATGCCAGAAACTTCTATTATTCACAACAAACCATTGCCTTGCAAAATAGAATACCATCTCCCCAAACATGGGCTATGGCACAAAAAAATCAGAAGTTTTAACTTCAGTGGTCACCTAATGTGTTTTGAACCAATCTAGACAGTATTGGTTATTGTCTAATGTTATTTCTCCTACCATAACCATGTGTGTTATGATGCACAACACCAATTCTAACACAAATGAAATTATGCAGGTACATGGTTTGATTACTTTTGGATTTTTTTGCATGGGTTTAACTTTTCTTCTTCCAAAAACACGTTATAACTATTTAATTTTGATTATTGTTGTAGGTTGGTGATTTTGATTCAAAGTTATTGCATCTTGGGTATCAAATGCAAGTTAAAACTATTAGTTTGCTAAAGCCTTTCTTGGCCTTTGCATCATGATTTCAACCTCATCATGTTCACAATATGTTGGTTCTTATGCTTGACCCAAGTTTCAAGAACCTACAACTCATTAGAGATTATGTTGGCCTTGAAATGGCCATGCAAATTGTTGCACACTATGATTAAGGTCCATGCCATAAAATGATGTCTTTTTAACTTACTATAAATATTTAAAAATAATTTGGATATTATGTTAATGTCCTTTTGAGTCTTGTAAACTAAAGGAATCAAATGTCTAAAGTACAATTTTTAAAAAGTAATCAAAAGGAAGGCATAAAATCATATAATTGATTTCAAATTTTTTGTACAACAAAAACATGCCCCCTTCTATGAAAGTACATGTTCATTGGATGAACTTGGTGAAAAATCAAATCATTCAAAAATTTTAAATTCTTGAAATTTTGAAAAAAAAAGCTACAAGGCAAAAGACTCATTTTTAAACCATTGATGAAAAAAATTATGTTCAATGGGTTCAAAATGTCTAACTTTACATAGATGTGAAGGAAATAAACATGCCATAAAACATGTTTGGTTGTCCATTGAAACTCATTTTGGGATTTTCTGCATTTTTGGCATTAAACAAAAATATTCATACACAATTATGTATGATTGTGAAAAATCATTATTATCACATGAATTCACTTATATTGGAATATTTAATTTTTCACACTTAAGTTTGTTTCATGTAAATGTTATTTATAAAAAGTAGTTTCAAAAAATCTTTAAGTTTGTTTTTCCTCTTTTGGTACCCCAACCGTTAATGGACCCATCAAGAAATTGTAATGCCACTTTTGCTCATAGTTTATCATGCCTTAATAAGAAATTCAAGAATTGTTGCATCTGTTGCATTTATAGTTGTTGAGCTAAGTGTATTTAGATCCTTGGGTTCTACTAAAAAAGCTACAATGGGGCTCATTAAAGTTGAACTATTGCTTTTCAAAAGGACTACAATGCCAATAGATCATTTTAGTCCATTTACTTGGTGGGCACAACATGAGCAACAATTTTCGAATCTCATTTATCTTGCATGGCAAGTGATGGGAATTGTTCGTTCCTAAATTGAAATTGAAAGGATTTTCAATATGGCAAGGGTCATTACAAGTTTGAAGCGTTTTCAACTTAGGATTGAAAATTTAAATAAATTGGTCTTAACTATGAAAATTTGGCCAAATGATCCTAAATTCAAATGTACAAGTGGGCCTAAATCATTTGAAGGATTCTTTAATTTTAAAGACAATGTGGTTTCTGAAAATGAAGATTTGATTATGGATTTTAATTTTTTTGAAAAAGATTGACATGTCATTTCAAACTGTGATGTTGAATGGTGTAGAATAATTTGGAAGCTAGACTACACTAGAAGAACAAAAAAAGCCCCCAATACAACTATCTTAACCCTTTAGGGTAAAATGCCTCAGTGATGAGAAAAGGTCTATAGAAAACGTGAAGCACTTTTAAATTTTCAGACTTTCACAATATAGGTCAATGTTTAGAGATAAGGGTTTATGATGTTAATGTTGATTTGCACCATTTATGAGTCCTTGTTGTTAATTTTTTTGAACTTTATGTTAGTTTAGAATGATTTTGGTTTTGGTCCAACTATTTTAACAAAGGTTCTAATTGATTTTGTCTTGGTTCTAATTCTTGAATGGTTGTGTTTCTACTCCCACTATTTCAACAAGGTCCAATTGATTCTGTGTTGGTTGTTTGTTCTTAAATGGTTGTGATTTTGCTCCCATCATTTCAACAAGGTTCCATTTGATTCTATGTTTCTGCTCCCACTATTTTAAGGTCCAATTGATTACATGTGTTTCTCCTCCCATTGTTTTAGGTCCAATTGAATATGTTTCTACTTCCATTATTTTAGCAAGGGTCTAATTGATTGCCCTAGTTAAAATTGAATGTACATGATTTATGTGGATTTGGGTTTATGGTGCAGTTGCTTGTTTGATTTCTACAATGTTGATGCAAAGTTGTTGAGTTGTAGAATACTTTGATGTGATTACATCTTATATATGAAAACTTTTGGGGATGAGAAATGAAGCAACCCCTAAATTCGTCCCGTCATCCATCCATGGATGAAGCTTCCTCTAAAGCCGAACGGACAGTGGCCACGGACAGTAGCTAAAAAAAGGTAGTCTTGGTACATAGTTATGGGCCTCAAAATAATGACAAAGTCAAAGAACCGGCCAATGAAGTGGTAGTTCTTCCATAAAAACCATCAGTTCGGCAAGGTTGTTGAAATGAAGGGAACCGAAGGTTCTTTTGTTTCTATTGGGTTCTCAAGAATCGGAACCGACCGGCTAAAGCCCTGGCGTGGGAAATGCGACGGACCGGCCGGGGGGGGCCGCCCGCCCGTGAGCACAGGCACGGCACCCGCCGCCGCCCGCC
>Ga0116226_10007232_pt1 | contig 10007 bp, 1 predicted proteins | sample S1TSphfallax_FD_89692 | JGI IMG/M metagenome (GOLD analysis project Ga0116226, IMG submission 89692) | Host-associated microbial communities from peat moss isolated from Minnesota, USA - S1T2_Fa - Sphagnum fallax MG | ecosystem: Host-associated > Plants > Peat moss > Unclassified | place: USA...
AGAATTGATTGATACCCGACTTGGTTTTGAACCATTGTTTCATACCCACCCAACACTAGTTTTTCTTTGCATTTTTTATTGCTCCAATATGCCACACATTTTTCAAACTTGACTATTAAGTAAGTTCCAACCCACTTACTTATAAAGGAATAAAACTTTGACAAACAAAAAACCTACTATGACTTAAACAAATTGGGAGGGTAGCTTTGTCAAAGCTTACATAGCCAACTTATTAACTATTTGCAAAATTGAATCTCTCACATATATTATAAGCATAGGAGACATTGGGCTTGAAGAATGAATGGGAACGTTGTTAGGAATAATTAGAAAGAACACAATTTCAAAAATATATAATATACACACAAGATTATAGTATTGGCATACTATTGAAGTTGTTGAATATGCTTATGTGTAATTTGGAAGGAAAAATGTTGTGACTAATGAAATTGCTAGATTTGATGGGTTGAATTTTTTTTCTTAGTTATTTTGAGTGACTAACAATGCAACGTACAATAGCTATTTATAGATAGGATTCTTGAGTATTATTCGAGAATAAATTCAATACATCCCCACTCAAATCCATTATAGATTTATTATACACTAAAACATTTGCCCAAAACTTTCATAAAATTGTTATATTTATAGAATATTTGTGCACTTCATTTTATTGAACAAATATTAGCATGCATGGTCATATGCGATTGTTATGAAATGGGCCAAATAGAACCTTAGCATCCATAAAATGACTATCGCAAGAGCTTGGGATTAGTTGTGGAGACCCCCATAGATCATTTTTTCTTTATTTTATGGTGGGTGTCTTTGATTGGCCTATCTCCATAAAACTTAATTGAGTTTTCAACGTGTCCAAAATAGATGTATTGTAATCTCCTCTTTTGGGTTGTTTATATAAGTTACTATGGGCAAATGATATGGGATAAAATGAGATGCCATTGGGAACATGTTGGGGAGCACATTAGGAAGTTCGGAAACATTTTAGGAACCCATTGAGAACATTATGAGAACACATCCAACACCCCCTGGCCCCTCCCTCCCGTCCCCTCTCCTTGGCACTAACTCCCAACCCCTTTTGAGATAGTGTTGGGCATGGCAACAGCTTAAAAAAAAAACCATGCTTATGCATGGGTGGTTCAAAGGTTCATAAGGGGCAGGGCATGACATGACAATATTTTGATATTTTCATTAAATAATCCTCAAAATAATGAAACAAAATTTTTTGTGAATTAAATATGGAAAATGTTTGTTTTTTTTGGGCCCATGTCTTTAGGCATTCACTTGGGTCTATAACAAACTTAAGGTTAGAAATAAGTTGCACATATTTGTGGACATAGTAGATAGGTGATCTTCAACGGATACAAAATCTTTAGTAGCTTTAGAACTTAGCTCAGAAGGGTACAAACCTTTGGACTTAGAAGTTGTAGAAATAGGCAAAGGAAAGCAAAGGATTTGAAATACCACTTATTCGGAAGATATACTTCATTGTTATGGCTCTCAAATTACTTTGTTCACATGCAATTTTGGTTTAATTGCATTTTAAACCTTATGGTAAGGAGTACAAATTGTTACATATAAAATGTGTGACATAAGCTGAATTGCAAGTATGTTCAAAACTAAGGAAAATTAATTTAAACATCATGGCAAATATCTCATGTATTTTTACACCTTTGTTATTTCCCTCTAGAATTTCACATTAAGGGGTGCTTCACATTAGGTGATATCCCAAGGCCTAATTTCATAAGTCCCAAGAAGAGGCAAAGTCCCATGAGAAATGGAGCCCCTTGAGAATTGGTGTGCCATAGTGTGAAGAACTCGATCCTAGGCTCAAAGTTCCACGAGGCAAAGTATCCTCCCAGTGATGAGAAATTAAATAAATAAATAAATAATATTGAAGTCATAACTCAAATACTAAACCCATATTCGCTTTTTTTATGAATGGATCATATCCATCACTTTTTGATTAATTTAGTTGAAAAATGGTTGGGACTTGTCTTTGGAGTTGGGTTTCCATTTTTGTTCAATCCAACTCCCTTGCCTAAGTTTTCCTCGTTGTTGTGCGGGTATATCTTTTACCCAAATACACAATAGAATATATATATTTATGTAAATTTATTTTTAAAAATCAGCATACCTTAATGAAGCACATATTGAAAAGTATGTAATTTTTAAAATATATATATTATTCGTAGTTTTTGATATATGTAAGAAATATTCATACCCATACCCATAATTAGATATGTTTTGGTATTTAGGTTAAAAAATAGGATATATATATATATATGTTTTAAACTTTAAAGTTTGTTAGTTCTATCAATTAAATGGGGTTGCTTATCAAATTCCTTGATTTGATTTGACAATTAGCCAATTTGATTGGCCCATCGCAAGGGAAAACAAAAAATTAAAAACTTTGGGAATTTCTCAAAAATTAAATTTTAAGGTAATGATGAATAAAATCTCCTTTTTGGAAATCATACATGTGAAAACTTTAAGGAAATAGTATGGGATAAATTTGAAGGTTGTTAACTTGTGGTAAAAATGCATATCACTGCTACAAAAATGGGGTGCAATTTTCTAGTCTAAATCACTATGGACTTTAAAAATGAAATAATTTTATTGCATTTTAGTGATTTCACCTTGGTGAAAGTTATTTCATTATAGTATTACTATGTAGACATCATGTTTCATTACTAGAGAACATAATTCACTATCATAATTTATTATAGTAAATAGGTTTATTTTTATGTTTTTTAAAATTCTATCTATGCTACTTTATGATATATCTTATATTATTTTAAGCTAATTTAGTTATTCTAAATTAAATCATTCAACTAACTTTAGACTATACTTTAGGTTATTTTATTTTAAATTAATCTTTTATTTCAAGTTATATTTTGAATTATTCAAGGTCATTTTACTTTATGTTATTATAAATTATTTTATCCTAAGTATTATAACTTAAAATAATTTGAAATACCCTACAATATAATAACTACCAATAGCCTATGATATTATAACATTGAACATCCAACAATAATTTATAATATAATAATCACTAATAAAATAACCACCAATAGGCATTAATATAATAACCACCAATAATCATTAATATAATAACATTAATAACCATCAATATCCACCAATAAAATATTCACTAATAGCTATTAATATAATAGTCATTAATAAGCACCAATATCCACAATTAAATATTTGCCAATAACCACCAATAACCATTAATATAATAACCATTAATAACCACCAATATGCAATAACAAAATATCCACCAATAACCATTAATATAATAGTTACCAATAACGACTAATATAATGCCCATTAATAAGCATCAATATCCACCAATAGAATAGCCACCAATAGCCAATAATATAGTAGCCATTAATAAACATCAATAACCATTAATAGCCACCAATAGCCAGTAACTTAAAATAACCAAAAGTAGCCTAAGGTGAAATAACAAAAAATAATCAAAAATAATGTAGGGTGAAATAATTTAAATTAATAAAAAAATTCATATAATAATTGAAAGTAACTTATCATTGGTATTATTATATTAACAAAAATCTTATCAATTCATTAAAAGAAATTCTAAAAAATGGTCATTTAAATGTTATTGAATAATGATATTCAACATTTTTTTTCTTCGAATGATTTTAAACTTTAAAAAAAAAGAAAAGTAATTATGTACATTATTGAATAAAAAAAAAATTAATTATGTACATTATTGAATTAAAAAAAATGTAATTATGTACATTATTGAATTAAAAAATGTAATTATGTACATTATTGAATTAAAAAAATGTAATTATGTACATTATTGAATTAAAAAAATGTAATTATGTACATTATTGAATTTTTAAAAATGTAATTATTTACATTATTGAATTAAAAAAAATGTTAACTGGGATCATTTCATTTGAATAAAATCTCAATAAAACATGAATTTTTAAATTTTATGTTTTTATAATGTTTAAAATGAAGTATTTGATAAATAGAATGTAATGTAACATATTAACACAACAAGTGGGATGACTTGATGGTAAAAATGTTTGCCTCCATTCCAAAAGGTCAAGGGATTAAACCTTATGAGTGATGTTGTGTATGGTCAACAATGGTATGTTGACCGAATAATTTCCTATTGAATTCTTAAATAAGGGCTTAGGCTAATTACGCGGCCTACCTACTTAAATTAGGTTTAAAACTTAACCTAGGTACTAAAATGTGTCAATAAACCATAGATTTTTAAAATGAAATTATTAATAATATTATATATTAAATAATTAAATATTAATTGATTTTCATGCTAGTTAGTTAATGAATTAATTAGCAAATGAATGGTTTGGTAAATTTATATTTCATTTGAAAATAACATTGTTTCATTATGTACTAGTGAAACAATTCATTATCCATAGCAATGTCCCTATTCACTAGGGGGTTAAACAATTTTAATAAGTAAAAATGTTCAAATTCATTCAAAATCTAATGAAACCTATAATGAACTACGACGCATTTTGTAGTAATGTATGCTAAGAATGATAGTTGTGTGAAAAATATTTATTTCAAATGGAAACCCCCCTTGTTTTGGAAGGCCAAAATTTTCATGTAATTTAACAATATTAAATTATTCAAAAGCTTATTAAAATGCCCAAAGATAAGTTATATATTAGTTTTAAACTTCATCACCAATCAAGCGTAAACGATGATATCATCGTCTTCTAATGCATTAAGTGTTCATTCATAAGCATGTTTATCTTAATCAATGATGCATAAAATAAATATTCTTATTTTTTTACGTTGTATTTTGACCTTGGAGAATTGTTTTAAAAACTCCAAAATGTGGACATTTTCTTTCATTTTTATATAAATAAATTTAAGAAAAATACATATCCATTTTTCTATCCCCAAAAAATGGTATATGATAAGGGAGTACCTAGACACCCTATCCATCTACCAAAATAAAATTGTTTATACCCATGCCCTAACCCAATGGAAAATTTTGAATGTTAATATATCCATGGTTGACATAGTAAAGACCCATGGTCGAAGCAATCCCAAAAGAAGGGGCCTAGGATGAGGAGATAATTGAGTCCGGCCTTACAATTTCAGGAATGTACTTAGGGTTTAAAGAAGAAGTTTCAAACTCTTCTACGAAAGGGGGCTTTTTAAATTCTTTAATTAAAATTTCACAATAAATTAAATAATTAAACAAAAATTCTGGATTTTTTTTTCTTAATTTCAAAAATCCACTTATGGGAATCGTCACTAAAAATCGGAAGTTGTAATTTTTATGAAAATCAATGAAATTAAAAAATTGTTAGGTTTAGGGTTTAGTGAAGGAGAACATTTCTTGGCAAAGGAAAATGGAAATATATTTTGAATTATTCAGAGAATATTCTTTTTTCCTAAATGGAATCTTCAAAATTAATTAATTAATAAATGTTTTGACAAACATGTGCTAAAGCCACCCTTGTATACTATATAATGAAGTACATAGGTAACTTGAACACATGTTTGTCAAATAATTAATTAAATTTAAAGATTTCATGTTGAAAGAAAAATTATTCCTGAATATTTTTAAATACTCCTTTTTCAAAAAAATAAAAATAAAAATAAAAATTGGGGAAAATTTCAACATTTTTACAAGCAATTCTAAGGCTTTGCTACACTATGCAACACTAAATGACAATGGTGTTATAATTATAAGTAATATATTGCTTTGGCATTGCTAAAAATCTTATTTTAATATATACAATATAATGAGTTGATTGATACTCAATTACATTTTATTTAAACTTATGCAAATATTCAAAATCATTTTCAGCATACTCTAAACCTTTAACCCTCAAATCATCACATCTACTCTATTACACATATACATTATCAAAAATTAATCTTTGTTCAATGAAGACATCAATAAATAAAGTAGTGAATGAAATTATCATTAAATATTCAAAGCCATAAATAATTAAAGTGCCAAATAGTTTCTTACAAAAATTATATGATTGAAATTAAATGTAATTAAAATTTTTTTTTGTTAAAGCCTCATGCCCTACAAGTCTTCAAAAGAAACCAACCCAAGTACCATAACTAATTTCACAACATTCAAGGACCAAAAAATGAATTGAGATTTACCTTTTTTTTCTATTTTAAATTTCATTTCATACACTTCATCTATCAAATTTGAATATTTAATTAATTACATTGAAGGTGATTGATTTTTATGAATTAAAGGTTTTACACAATTTTTTAATTGCAAGAAAGTTTAGGTATTGAAATATTTAGCTCTATATTGTAAAAAGGGTACAAAAATAATGTTGGATGAAAGATGGGAAAATAATTTGTAATTTTAATACAAAGTAAGTTAATTGTTTTAGGTATGGTATGAAAAATGATTTGATAGACATTCCTTAGTATGGGCTATCATATGTGATCCAATGTATTTTGAATATTCAAGTTGGAAATTAAAATTTATATTGACTACACAAACAATAACAAAAAGATCACATTAAAAAGTATCATATTTTGTAGAATAAGGGCACACATGTAAGTTAATGAGGAAGATGAAATGAAATAGTGTAATTTTGTAAGTATATATTTCTAAACCCAAAATGTGCTTTGAATGGTTTATGGGAGTCAAATATGATACATTAGTTGGGACCTACATGTGGATCATTTAAGGCTAATATCCAATGGTTGCCATGGATATGAATATATTGTGAACACTTATGTTTGTAATGTGCGTTCCCATTTAAACCTTTAGAATCTAATTATTAATAACATTAATATAACTGTCCATTTTATTGTAATATTTTTATTGTTCAAATTTGATGATTCTAGCATAATTTCCATGAAATATGATGTTTTATAACACAAAATCTTTATGTCATCCTATATAACATATTTTATTAGATTTTTGGTTTAAATATGAATGAATTTAAGATGTATTGTTATTCCTTTTCAATAAAATTAAGTGGTGGGACATGGTTTCACGCTACGTTTCAATACACTTTAAAGAAGTTTTAAACATTAACAATATGATTAATTTTTAACCATACCAATCTGAATGTACACTCCTATTTGATGAAATAATAAAACAAATGTAACGTGTAAGTTATACTAGTCGTAACAACCAATGAATGTTGATATTTACTTTGATTTTGTAATGTAACATTGATTTTGCATATCCTAGTTATGAATGCAATCTTCTTCAATATATATATTGAATGTGGCATGGGACATTGTGGGCCCAATTGTGAACTCCTTGCTTGATTAATTGAATTTGAAGTACTATTGTATTTTCAATGACAAAAATGAGTCGAAATTGAATATTTCTTGCACCTTAGGTCTAAAAACTATAAATCACCTCAACAAAATCCTACTCATGTATAACTCTTTAACAATACCAAAAGCACAACCCAATTTCCCTTTAAAAAATTAGTCTTGATTTTATTGATTTTTCAATGATAAAATTGTTCAATATTTAATAGTTCTTGCATTGTAAACTCTAAACATTACAAAACCACCTTATGCACCTATACTTGTTGAGGACTTTCCAACTTGGTATGAAGAGTGTCATGATTTGAAAGAGCTCGATGTCACAAACAAAACAACCAAACAACTTTCCTTAATATATTGATGTTACATTTGAAAATGTAATACATACAAAAGCACAAGCAATGCCTTCAAAAGTGACAAGCATGTTGATAAGGTGTTAAACAATGTGGTGCTCCAATGGCAAATGTCTAAAAGGCATTCTAGAACAAAGCATGAGTGGCAAGTTGATGATAGCATGTGACAAGAACAAGGGCCCAAGAAACAAGGACCATTTGGCAACATCATTTACATGAAAATACAACAATCATGAAACAAAATGGCAAGGGAAAAAATAAAATAAAAATCAATTGAAACATGAGAAAACAATTGTATGATCATTTACTTATTGTTGACATTACCTACTATCTTGAAAATATGCAAAAATAATAGATAAATACATTACCTCATCTGAGGTTAAAATAGAATCAAATGGAAATGCAAATGTAACGCTTGCATGTGATCATGTGTACATGATTTTATATGACCACTGATATTACAATTACATTTTTTTTAAAATCATAGAAAACCATTGCACAAAATGAGTTCTTATACGTCAAGTGATTTCAAAATCTGATGTGTTCTTGTTCACCAAGTGATTTCACTAGATTTTGAGTGAATTCATTAATCACAACGAACAAAGACCTAGTGAAAATACAATGAATTCAATAGTGAACTACACCAACATTTTGTAATAGTGGATTTAGACAAAGATATGGTTCATCATATATTAATATAATAATGGTATAAAATTTTTAATAAAAAATTACTGCCATAATTATATAAATATTCAAAAAAATGTGAATTCCACACATTGCTTTGGTACGTGTATAACCGAATTTAAAATTTAAAATTAGTGATATGAATATAAATAGTGAAAAGAAAACACTTTTCCATTGGGTTCCAGTTCCCCAATCTAACCATGGGGCGGGGTGCGGGGTTAGTAAGTTGAAGTAACTATAGTGAGAAGAAGGGGAACAACCCGAGGAAATGATCCCGGGAGTCTCTCTTTCTTTCTTTCACTCTTTCATTCTCTTCTGTCATGGCAGCAGGCGCCACGATGGCGGAGGCGGCGGAGGAACGGGACGACGTTGCAGTAGTAGCAGCTGTTGTAGCAGGTCACGGTGCTGGCTGGCTGGCTGGCTGGCTGGTCCCGCCACTTTTTTTCTCGCCCACAGGTCTCGATTCTCTTACACCTTGTATGCATGATTTGTAAATTTGTTCTCGCCGCACAGATCTCGATTCTCTTACGCCTCGTATGATGTATCATTTTATATCATCACAATTGACCGAACGGAAGAACAAGAAGAAACAAGAAGAATAGGACCAAAAAGGCACAGGTATCTCTATTGTCCATTTTGCATGCCCTCCGCCATTTTAAATATTAGAAGCATCTTCTTCTTCACGTACGTACATTCCTCTGCATCGTCAAAGAAAAGCAAACAAGTAAGCAATCAAGCAAGAAAAAAAGCGGCGGGAGAAAAGACAACGAACACGCACTCGGTGACTACTTTCTGCCTGCATTTGTCGCTTTGATTGTATCTTTGTGATGTTTCAGGAAGGATATGACTAGAGCGTCAAGCCACTGATTGTTTTTGTAAGGAGACAAACATACGGACGGAAACAGAGAGAGGAGCGATACAAGAAGAAGAAGAAGGGAGGGAGGAGGTGTGGCGTTAATAAGAGTTCCAAGGAAGAAAAAATGAACAGATATCTCTAGTGCACTTCTCTTATTATCCGGATTTGCACGCGCTCCGCCGTTCTGAATAGCATTAAAAAGCATCATCATCTTCAAGTACGTACATTCTGCATCGTCAAAGAAAGAAAGCAAGAAAGTAGCGGCAGAAAAGATACAAAACATGCACCTGTTGACTACTTTTTGCTTTCATTTGTAGCTTTGTTATTTTTCCCCTTACATATGATCCCTCTAGATCCTTAGTTTCTCTCTGATACGCTGCTGCCTTTTGTGTGATCCAAGCTGAATTTTTCTAAAATTTGAGAAACAGTCATCAGTAGCCAGGGAGGGTTCAGTTTCTTGCATTTGTTGATTGTATGTTTGTGATGTTTCAGGAAGGAGAAAAGATCATCAAGCCAATAGTTGTTTTGTAAGGAGACAGACAGACAGACAGACAGATAGAAACAGAGAGGAGCAGTACAAGAAGGTATGAGGTTACAAACTGGAGCTGAGAAACAACTGGAGGACATAACACTTGGTTCTTTGGAAGCCAAAATGATGTCGAATATGGTGAAAAACTGGAATCCAAAATCCCAAAATGCAGTAGTACTGTACATCCAGCTGCACAACAATTCAAGGAGTATGCTGCAGCACTTGGAAACACGAACAACAGAGATGAAATCAGCAATGAAATAAGAAGCAATTACAATGACAA